>JAEEGL015397372.1_pt1 | contig 27887 bp, 24 predicted proteins | sample 9134231 | NCBI WGS metagenome assembly JAEEGL01 (sample SAMN16246548, study PRJNA631951) | gut metagenome | biome: gut microbiome; feature: rumen; material: fiber-attached | host: Bos | place: Iran: Karaj | collected 2018-10
GGGGCCTCTCCTTCATTTTTCTTGGGTGCCTGTCACTTTTGCGCCAAAAGTGCAAAGAGATGCGAAGCATCTTTTGGGCACATTTGAGGGCGAAAGTGACAGGCACCCGTGGGCGTGGTATAATAAATGCTTAAAGAATTACAGCAGAATCATTCCGGAGAAAAATATGGATTTATTCAGTTATGCAAGAGAGGTAAACAGCGAAAAGCAGGAAGCGCCGTTAGCGGCAAGGATGCGCCCGAAGACACTCGATGAAGTGGTGGGGCAGGAGCATATTCTCGGGGAGAATAAAATGCTTACGCGTGCGATTCGTGCGGATAAATTAAGATCGGTCATTTTCTACGGACCTCCGGGAACCGGAAAAACCACACTAGCGAAGGTGATTGCGAATACGACCAGTTCGGAATTTATGCAGATTAATGCGACAACTTCCGGCAAAAAGGAAATGGAAGATGTAGTGGGCAAAGCGAAGGAAACGCTGGCGATGTATGCCCGACGGACCATTCTTTTTGTGGATGAGATTCATCGTTTTAATAAGGCGCAGCAGGACTATCTTCTTCCTTTTGTGGAAGACGGAACGTTAATCTTAATCGGTGCAACGACGGAGAATCCCTACTTTGAGGTTAACGGCGCTTTGATTTCGCGCTCGATTATTTTTGAGTTAAAGCCCCTTTCGCAGGAAGATATTGAGAAACTGATCCGGCGTGCGGTAACGGACAAAGAGTGCGGAATGGGAATATATAAGGCAGAAATTACCGATGAAGCGGTAACATTCCTTGCGGATATGGCGGGCGGTGATGCCAGACATGCACTCAATGCGGTGGAACTGGCGGTTCTTACCACACCGAGGGCAGAGAATGGCATAGTTTACATAACTTTGGATGTGGCGGAAGAATGTATTCAGAAGAAGGTTCTGCGTTATGATAAATCCGGAGACAATCATTATGATACGATTTCCGCATTTATTAAAAGCATGCGCGGTTCCGATCCCGACGCTGCGGTATATTATCTGGCCCGTATGCTTTCAGCGGGAGAGAGCGTGACTTTCATTGCAAGGAGAATTATGATCTGTGCAGCGGAGGATGTCGGAAACGCAGATCCGCAGGCTCTTCAGGTTGCCGTGAGCGCATCCCTGGCGGTGGAACGCATCGGAATGCCGGAATCACAGATTATTCTTTCGCAGGCAGCAGCCTATGTGGCATGTGCACCGAAGAGCAATGCGGCAGTTGAAGCAATTTTTGAGGCTATGCGGGAAGTCGGACAAAGCGGCAATCTCGACATCCCGAATCATTTAAAGGATGCACATTACAAATCGGCCGGAAAACTCGGACACGGAAGCGGATATCTGTATTCGCATGATTTTCCCAATCACTATGTGACGCAACAGTATCTGCCGGATGAACTCATCGGAAGAAAGTTCTACGTTCCGGGAGACATCGGATATGAAGCGAAGATTAAGGAACATCTTGCGAAGATTAAAAAAGAAGCCGGGGAATAAAGTCCGGTAAAGGGGGAAAAAAGGAGCGAAAAAATGTATTATTGTATTAAATGCGGTGACCCGATTTCACCGGGGGAAATGGTCTGTGACAAGTGCGGATATAAATTTACATTTATTGAAGGCACAAATATTCCCGTTGAAGCAGCGGGGAGAGTGAACGCGGCAAATACTGCAGGAGGAGTCGTAAATACGGCGACTGTTTATATGCAGCCGGTATCGAGACAGGGTGCAACAGCCGGAACCCAGGCAGGAACCGGGATGCCGGCAGCTGCCGGAACCCGGGCAGGAGCATCACCTCAGCCGGGCCCCGGAGTGCCTCAGGGAGCGAGACCGCAGGCAGCAGCGCAGGGATCTCAGACAGCACCGAGAACCCAGGCTGCACCGCAGACAACAGCCCCGAGACCACAGGCATCAACGCAGCCTTCCAAGCCCGCGAAAAAGAAAAAATCCCGCAAGTGGATGATTCCGTTTTTCATTATTCTGGGGCTTTTAACCACCGGTTTTATCGTTTTTCTCGTTATCGGGGCGCTGCTTATCGGCGGTGTGATTATGCTTTTTTCCGATGAAAATCTTTACGTGGACAACTCGACGCCGTCCACATCGTATCAGACCGATACAGGAACGGTTTCGTACGATAATACGGCATTTACGACCGACAACGAATATGTGGATTCGGCTATCCGCGACCCGTTTGTCACATTAAAAGGCGACGGAACGGATACCGTGACCGTTATGGTTTATTTAAACGGTTCGAGTCTCGAATCCGAGAACGGCTGCGCCACAAGTGACTTAAAGGAAATGCTGAATGCTTCCCTGTCGGACAATGTCAATGTTGTCATTCAGACCGGCGGAACCAGAAAATGGCATTCTTCCAATATTTCCTCGAAGAAGAGCCAGCGCTATGTAATACAGAACAATACGCTCGTATTGGTGGACGATTCGTTAGGCCAGCTTGACGTTACGGAAGAAAATACACTCGCCGACTTTATCACTTTCTGCGCAACGAATTATCCGGCGGACCGCAACATATTGATTTTATGGGATCACGGAGCGGGCCCGGTATATGGATTCGGTGAAAATGAGGTCGGAAGAGATTACTATGCAGCGCTGACCCTCGATGAAATGCAGCGGGCGATCGCAAGGTCCGGTGTCAAATTCGAAATGATCGGTTTTGACGCCTGTCTGATGGGGACAATCGAAACCGCCTGCGCGCTTTATGATCATGCGGATTACTTAATTGCCAGCGAGGATTTCGAACCGGGTGAAGGATGGCAGTACCAGAACTGGTTAAGCCTGCTCGGCTATAATTCCTCCACACCGATGAAAGATGTGGCAAAAGTCATTATTGATGATTTTATTGCCGACAGCCGTTCCAATGGGAACGAAGCCATTCTTTCACTGATTGATCTTCGGTACATGAGGCTTCTTTTCTCGGCCTGGGGCAATTTTGCATATGCTTCCGAAGCCGACCTTTTAGCCTGCAATTACAACATGGAAATGCAGCGAAGCGACCGCGCCGGCGCCCGTTTTAAAGGGGGACTTTGGGAGTATCTGTTCGGCGGTTCCACACTGGATGAATACTATAACTGCGTGGATCTGATGGCACTTGCATCCACCGTGGACAGTGACGAAGCCAAAGCCTTATCTTCGGCATTATCCTATGCGCTGGTTTATTCGGCGGCCACATCCGGCGATGCGGAAATGACCGGTCTGTCCGTCACGCTGCCATACGGTGACAGTGATTTCTATAATGACATGGCGGATATTTTTCTGAAGTGCGGTCTGGATCAGAATTACGTCACGTTCCTAAAAAAATTCGTATCTGCGGATGCTTCGCAGTCCTATGACTGGTCGTCTTCCGGCTGGGACGGATGGGACAGCTATTACGATACCGACGATTCTTACGGAAGCGATTATGACTGGTCTTACTATGACTGGGATGATTATACCGATGAGGATTACGATTGGGACAGCTACGATTATGACGATTACTGGTACAGTCCCTGGGGCTGGTAAATCAGCAAGGAAACATTTTAACCTGATTGGCGGGCCATGCAAGAGCAGGGACTAATCCTGTCTGTGCATGATTCGGAAGACAAAAATCAAAAAAAGGGGGATAAACATGAACGAGAACATTACGAAAAGAAACGAACTGCTGGCACAGAAAGTCATTAAGGGACTGGAGTCGAGAAACATGACCGGTCTTTATGCGAAGGATAAGGAGGAGGCGTTACAAATCGCACTTTCCTTAATCCCGAAGGGCTCGTCGATTGCGATGGGAGGAGCAATGAGTGCCCATGAAATCGGTCTGGTGGAAGCGTTAAAAACGGACGAATACAATTTTGTCGACCGTGACAAGTCGGAAGACAAGCGCGCGGCAATGCTCGCCGCTTACGATGCGGACTTCTTCTTAAGCAGTGCAAACGCCATGACGGAAGACGGTATCATCGTGAATATCGACGGCAATTCCAACCGTGTTTCCGCAATCGCACAGGGACCGAAGAAAGTACTTTTTATTGTCGGCATGAATAAAATCTGTCCGGACTGGGACAGCGCGATGAAACGGGCCAGAAATGTGGCGGCACCGATTAATGCTCAGCGTTTCGGACTGTCGACCCCGTGTGCCAAAACCGGCAGCTGCATGGATTGCAAATCGCCCGATACGATCTGCTGTCAGTTTCTGATTACACGTTTTTCCAGACATGAAGGAAGAATTACGGTTATTCTGGTTAATGACAATCTCGGATTCTGAGTGACAGGCGGATAAATTATGGCTTTTACAATTATCAGGGACGATATTACAAACGTAAGCGCCGATGCCATCGTAAATACGGCGAATCCGAAGCCGGTTTTCGGTGCCGGGACGGATGCGGCCATTTATAAAAAAGCCGGCGTTAAGGAACTTTTGAAGGAACGCAAAAAAATCGGCAAAATGGAGGTGGGCGAGGCAAAAGCCACACCTGCTTTTTCCCTGAATGCCGAATATATCATCCATACGGTCGGTCCCGTTTATAAAGACGGCAGATCCGGCGAGGAAGATGATTTAAGGAAGTGCTACAAAAACTGTCTTCTGCTTGCGGAAGAATTAAAGTGCGAAAGTGTTGCGTTTCCGCTTATTTCCACCGGTTCCTACGGTTTTCCGAAAGCAGAGGCACTTCGCATCATGATTTCGGAATTCAGCGATTTTCTCTCCGGTCATGAGATGGAAATTACGCTGGTTGTTTTTGACGAAGAGTCGTTTGCCGTTTCCGGAAAAATCTTTAGCGGAATCGACGAATATATCGATGAAAACTACGTCAGCGAAAAACTCGACGAGGAATATTCCGAAACAGAGACTCTTCTTTATAGAGAGGCGGTCATCGAAGACAGAGGAAACGACAGGGTTTCCGATGCGAGAGAACGGAAAAACGGAAAAGCCGCAAAACATGCGGGAGCCGGTTCGTCATCGTTTCTGTTCCCGGGTTTCGGAAGAAGGGCGGCAAGGGATTCTTCGGAGTCTGCTTTTTATCATTCCGGGGCAGAGGATGAAGATGTATGTGATGAATGTGTCTGTGCGGAGGAAGCGGTTTTTGACGGGGCAATGGAGGAAGAACCGTGTGAACCGGTCTGCGCAGCCTCTCCGGCGCCCGTTAGCAAAATGCTTGAAATGCCGGCCGTTGCAAAGCCGAAGGAACGCACTCTTGACGAACTGGTGAACCAGGTGAAGGAAACCTGGCAGGAGAATCTGTTCCGCTTAATGAACGAGAAGGGTTATACGGATACGGAAGTCTATAAACGGGCCAATGTGGACCGCAAACTTTTTTCGAAAATCCGCAGCAATCCGTCCTACCAGCCGAAGAAGAGCACGGCGATTGCTTTTGCACTGGCCATGAAATTAAATCTGGATGAGACGAAGGATTTTCTGGCAAGAGCCGGCTATGCGCTGTCACCGAGCAGCAAAGCGGATTTGATTGTCGAATATTTTATCGACAACGAAGAATTTGATATTTATACCATCAATCTGGCGTTATTTGACCACGAGCAGCCGCTTCTCGGAGCATAAAAGTTCGTGGCGGAAAGGCCGGTATTACGGTGGAAAAAATACAGAGAATGAGAGAGGAAGTGTTTTAATTATGATGAATCCCGCTGCTTTACTTACACTGAAGAAAAAATGGGAGGAATTTCAGGAAAGGCATCCGAAGTTTGCAATGTTTCTTATAAATGTTGCTGGCCAGGGGATGGAAACCGGTAGTGTGATCGATATTACGATTACGATGCCGGACGGAAAAATCTATCAGTCGAATATGAGAGTATCGGAGGAGGATATCGAACTGTTTAAGAGTTTAACGTAAGTGCAGGAGAAGGGACTTGAACCCTCATGAGATTGCTCTCACACGGACCTGAACCGTGCGCGTCTGCCATTCCGCCACTCCTGCATCCTGTTTTGTTTAGAAAACCCGAAAATCAGAAGATCTTCGGGTTTTCGTGCGGGAAAAGGGACTTGAACCCTCACGTCGTTGCCAACACTAGATCCTTAGTCTAGCCTGTCTGCCAATTCCAGCATCCCCGCATCTATTGCGACTTTCCTATTTTAACAAGGCATGTGCCAAAAGTCAAGAAAAAAGAAGGAATAAAAATTAAAAAAATTTCGGAAAAAACGAAAATAAAAAAAGGAAAAGCGAAAAAAACAGAGAATAGTATAGATGTGGTCATTTTTTTAGGAGGTTCCCATGAATATACGCGAACGTCTTGAACAGGAAGAAAAAGAGCTCTTAAGTCCGTATGCGGCATTCAGTGCCGAATCGAAGGGAAGAATGAAACCGGAGCCGCAGTGCGACATCCGGCCGGTTTTTCAGCGCGACAGGGACAGGATTCTGCATTGTAAGTCTTTTCGCCGCCTGAAGGACAAGACGCAGGTGTTCTTAACACCGGAAGGGGACCACTACCGGACCAGGCTTACACATACGCTGGAGGTTTCCCAGAATGCGAGAACGATTGCCAAGGCTCTCCGCTTAAACGAAGATCTGGTAGAAGCCATTGCGCTGGGACACGACCTCGGACATACGCCTTTCGGCCATGCGGGAGAGAGGGCGCTCGATAAAATCTGTCCGCTCGGCTTTAAACATAACGAACAGAGTCTTCGGACCGTGGATGTCTTAGAAAAGGACGGAATCGGACTGAATCTGACCATGGAGACCCGTGACGGAATTTTAAACCACCAGACATCCTCCATGCCGTTCACGCTGGAGGGAAAAATCGTCCGCCTCTCGGATAAAATCGCCTATCTTCATCACGATATGGACGATGCCGTCAGGGCCGGAATTTTAAAAGAATCGGACCTTCCGGAATCCGTCAGGAAGGTACTCGGTGTAACCGCAACGCAGCGGCTCGATCATTTTATTCACGATATTATTATTTATTCGCAGAACAAAAATGAAATCGCCATGTCGCCGGAGACCGCCGAACAGATGCAGAAACTCCGCCAGTTTATGTATGAATATGTTTACGTGAATCCCGAAGCCAAAAGCGAAGAGGGAAAAGCGGAAAATTTAATCTGTACGTTATACGAGTATTATCTGGAACGCATCGAATTATTGCCGTCGGATCTGCTTAAGATTTATGAAAAAGGAGAAAAACCGGAACGCGTTGTCTGTGACCATATCGCAGCAATGACCGACCGTTTTGCGATTGCCAAGTACGAGGAAATCTATATTCCGAAGTGCTGGCACGGCTGAGGTAAATCATGTACTATCCCGAAGAGACAATTGAAGAAATCCGCTCGAGAAGCGATATCGTTAGTGTGATATCGGGCTTTATCAGTCTGCAGAAGAAAGGCTCCAATTATGTCTGCTGCTGTCCGTTTCACAACGAGAAAACACCCTCCTTTTCGGTGAATCCGAGCCGTCAGATTTATAAATGTTTCGGCTGCGGTGAGGGAGGAAATGTTTTTACGTTTCTGCAAAAATACGAGAATATGACATTCCCCGAAGCCGTGGAATATCTGGCTCCGAAAGCCGGGGTGACACTGCCGGAGAGGGATAATTCCTATGAATCGAGACAGAAAGCAGGAAAGAAACTAAGGCTTTACGATTTAAATAAAGATGCGGCGAATTATTTTTATATGAATCTGCATGACGAACGCCGCGGAAAAACAGGCATGCAGTACTTTAAAAACCGGAAACTGACGGATGAAACCATACAGAATTTTGCCTTGGGCTACGCGCCGGTGAATACGAAAGAAATCATTTCGTATTTAAGAAACAAAGGTTATTCCGATGAGGAAATCCGTGATTCCGGAATCGCTTCCTTCTCGGAGCGGGACGGGCTTACATGCAAGTTCTGGAACCGTGTTATTTTTCCGATTCTCGATGACAAGAAGAAGGTCATCGGTTTCGGCGGAAGGGTCATGGGGGACGGCGAACCGAAATACTTAAATTCCCCGGAGAGCGAGATTTTCAACAAACGAAAGAACCTGTACGGATTCTGCTTTGCAAGGTCTTCGAGGAAAAACCGGTTCATTCTCTGCGAGGGATACATGGATGTGATTTCCCTTCACCAGGCCGGATTTACGGAGGCGGTTGCCTCGCTCGGAACGGCGTTTACCTGGGAGCAGGCAAGGATTCTAAGCCGGTTTTCACCGGATGTATATATCTGCTACGACAGCGATGCGGCCGGAACCAAAGCGGCGATGCGCGCCATTGAAATCATGAGGCAGGTCGGCGTGACGGGGCGTGTCATCAACATGAAGCCGTATAAGGACCCCGATGAATTTATCAAAAATCTCGGAGCCGAAGAATTCGAGAAACGAATGGAAAATGCGGAAGATTCACTGCTTTTCCAGGTTCATACAACGGAGAAAAATTATAATACCGCGGATTACGCCGAGAAGACGAGATTTCATCATGAGATTGCCGCCTTCTTGGCACAGATGGAGGATCCCCTCGAACGCGACAATTATCTGGATGCCGTTGCGAGGGAATACAATATCGATAAAGCCCATCTGAAAGAAGCGGTTGCAAAAGAAGCAATGATTCTGGCGGATAAACCGGTCAGGGAGGAAGGAAGTCAGCCGGCAGGGAATGGCGGAAAAGACAAATCCGATAAACTATCGCAAAGCGAAAAAATGATGCTGACTTACCTTATTAACGAACCGGCACTTTACCCGCAGATTAAGAGTTATATCACCGAAGACGATTTTTCCGAAGGAATTTACCGGGAAGTTGCCCGGCTGATTCTAAAGGAACTCGAAGACGGTGAGGTCCCGAATCCGGCAAGAATTATCAGTATGTATGAGGATCCCGAGGACCAGAGCATGGTAAGTTCCCTTTTTACAACGGAAGTACGGCAGCTTGAGACAAAGGAGGACAAGGAAAAAGCCGTAGCCGAAATTCTTTACAAACTGAAGGAAAGAAATTTCCGAAGGCATGAAGAAACCCGGGGGAACGATATCAGTGCCATTACGGAAAGCATAGCCGAAAAGAAGGCTTTGCAGGAAATCAAGAAAATGCAGATTCGATTATAAGAAAGAGTAAAAGAGGAAGAGAGGACACAAACGTGGCTACGAAAAAAAAGGATGAAATGAAAGAAGTGACGACAGCGAAAGAGGAAACCAAAACGAAAAGCAAAGCGGCCAAAGCGCAGGGAAGTGAAGAAGCAGCTTCTTCGAAGAAGAGCGTAAAGGCCGAAAATACGGAAAAGAAAGAAACAAAGAAAACAACGAAGGCCGAGAGCACCGCGAAGAAAGAAACCGCAGAGAAAAAGGAAACGAAGAAAGCGGCAAAGGAAGAACCGGCCGAAAAGAAAGAAACAAAGAAGTCTGCGAAAGGCGAGAGCGCAGAGAAGAAAGAAACGGCTGAGAAAAAAGAAACAAAGAAAAGCACCAAAGCCGCGAAGAAAGAGATAACAGAGGAAGAGGAATCGGTTTCCGCTCCGAAAAAGACGGCGAAAAAGGAAAGTGGAAAGAAAGAATCGGCAAAGAAGAAAGGCAAAAAGGCCGATTTTTCCGAGGATTTCGACGAGGATGAGGAATTTTCGGATGAAGATTTTATCGATGATTTAGGGGATTCGGAAGGCTCCGATTATTCCGGAAAAACCGATGATGAGAAGAATTCCAAAATCCAGGAAAGACAGAAAGAATTACTTGACTATGCCAGAAAGAAGAAAAACATTCTGGATGAGGGCGAGGTGGCTGCATTCTTAGCAGACTTAAATCTGGACGAAGAGCAGCTCGATCAGGTTTCGGATTTCCTTGAAAAGAACAGCGTGGATATTTTCCGCATCAGTTCCGATGAGGATCTGGAACCCGATGATGATGCCCTTTTGGCAGCAGAAGACGAAGATAAAGAAAATCTTGATGTGGACATGGATTCACTCGATTTAAACATCCCCGAAGGTGTCAGCATCGAGGATCCGGTTCGTATGTACTTAAAGGAAATCGGTAAAGTACCCCTTCTTTCCGCAGAGGAAGAAATCGAACTTGCCAAGAGAATGGAAAAGGGAGATGAGGAAGCAAAGAAACGCTTAGCGGAAGCAAACCTGCGTTTAGTTGTCAGCATTGCCAAGCGCTACGTCGGAAGAGGCCTTCTTTTCTTAGACCTGATTCAGGAAGGAAACTTGGGATTAATCAAGGCAGTCGAGAAATTCGATTACCGCAAGGGATATAAATTCTCCACCTATGCAACATGGTGGATTCGTCAGGCAATCACCAGAGCCATTGCCGATCAGGCCAGAACCATTCGTATTCCGGTACATATGGTGGAAACCATCAACAAGCTGATTCGTGTGTCCCGTCAGCTTTTACAGGAACTTGGACGTGAGCCTTCTCCGGAAGAAATCGCGGAAGTTCTTAAAATGCCGGAAGAAAGAGTCCGTGAAATCTTAAAGATTTCGCAGGAACCGGTATCGCTTGAAACCCCGATCGGTGAAGAGGAAGATTCCCACCTCGGTGATTTTATTCAGGATGAGAACGTTCCCGTTCCCGCTGAAGCCGCAGCACAGACGCTTCTTCGCGAACAGCTCGAGGAAGTATTAAATACACTGACCGACCGTGAGAAGAAGGTTCTCCGTCTTCGTTTCGGCTTAGACGATGGACGTCAGCGTACTTTGGAAGAAGTCGGACGTGAGTTTAACGTAACACGTGAACGTATCCGTCAGATTGAGGCAAAAGCGTTAAGAAAACTCCGCCATCCTTCAAGAAGCCGCAAATTAAAGGATTATCTTGATTAAGCCGTTTGCGGCCGGAGGGTTTTTAAATGGGTGACACCACGGAGAAAACAGAGATTGGTCCGAAACTCGGGAGCCGGCTCGGCGTGGTGGAAGAGATGGTAAAATGTGCGCAGTGCATTGCGGATATCGGCTGTGACCACGGCTATCTTTCGATTGCACTGCTTAAAAACCATAAAGCTTCCCGCGTGATTGCCTGCGATATTCATGCAGGGCCTCTTGCTCAGGCGAGAGAAAATGCCGGCCTCTACGGAGTGAAGGAGGATATGGATTTTCGTCTGGGAGACGGACTGAAAGTATTAAAAGAAGGCGAGAGTAATGCTGGCGTGATTGCCGGCATGGGCGGACCGCTAGCACTTCGCATTCTCTACGAAGGCCGCGCAATTGTGGCAGACTGGTCTCAGGTCGTACTGCAGATTCAGTCAAAAATCGCTCTTGTCCGCTTTGTATTAAAAAAGTGGGGATTCGTTACCGACGATGAACGCATGGTAACGGAGGATGGTAAATTTTATACGGTAATGAGTATTACACCGCCCGGAAAAACGTTTGCCGGGTATTCCCTTTCCGATACGGATGAAGAGGAAACCGGATTTGAGGAATGGTTAGACCGGGCAGAGAAGGAACTGTCGGAAGCATCGACGGAGGAGAGGTGTGAATACACCTACGGCTGTCGGCTGATGAAGGATAAATCGCCGGTTCTTTCGAAGTTTCTCGATAAAGAGGAAGAACGCCTGCTTGCCCTTTCCGAATCGCTTGAACAAAAGCCGGAGGAAGAGAGCGTAGGTGAGCGGCTTGCCGAATTAAGCGGAGAAATGGAAATACTGATGCTCGCTAAATGGAGGATGTACGGCAAATAAATAGACACGGCCGGACGGAGGGCTTTGTAAAAAGCGAAAAATGCGGACATATGCAGGGGGGGAAAACATATGAAATGTCAGGAAGTACTGGATAAGCTCGAGCAGCTGTCCCCGTCTTCTTTTGCCATGGACTGGGATAATTCGGGATTTCTCGTGGGAGATAAGAATGCGGAAGTGACCCGTGTTCTTTTGGCACTTGATGCCACGAACGAAGTCATTGAAGAGGCCGTGGAGAAGAAAGCGGATTTTCTGCTTACCCATCATCCGATGATTTTTACGCCGGTAAAGCGTGTGGTAACGGATGATGTTGTCGGTAATAAAATTCTCACACTTGCAAAACACAATATCGGTTATTCCTGCATGCATACCAACTTCGATGTCATGGGGATGGCGGATGCCGTTGCCGATGAACTGGGACTGAAGAGAAAAAGTGTGCTGGATGTAACTTACGAAGACGATATTTCCAAGGAAGGCATCGGCCGTATCGGTTTACTGCCGAGAGAAGTCAGCTTAAAGGAACTTGCCGAAACCGTGAAGATTAAATTCCATATTCCGAATGTCATGCTTTACGGGGAAGGTGATACCATTGTGGAGAAGGTAGCCATCTGCGGCGGAAGCGGTTCCTACGCCATAAAGAATGCCATTCAGGCGGGTTGTCAGGTATATATTACCGGGGATATCACTTATCATAAAGCACTGGATGCGATGGAAGAGGGACTCAGTATCATCGACGCCGGTCATTTCGGAATCGAGAAACTTTTTATTCCCTACATGAAGGATTTTTTTGCCAAGGAATTAAAGCAGATTACGGTTATGTGCTCCGAGCAGAGACAGATCGGGACTGTGATATGATTTTTGGGGAAAACGGGAGCACAAACAGAACAGAAAACAAAGAAAGAATCTGAATAATACAGAATATTGGGCGGGATTATGGACAGAGAAGACAAATTATTACTTACAATTAACGGGAAAGAGAAAGAATATCCGTATGGCGTTACGTACGGCGATATCGCGAAAGAATATGAAAAAGACGCTGTCGGAGGCATTGCGGCTGCCCTGCACGGGGACAGTATCCGCGAACTTTTTCTGGAAGTCACCAGAAACGGAACGATTGAATTCCTGGATTTGTCCACATCAATCGGACATGCAACCTATATGCGTACGGCGGTTCTTTTATTTGTGAAGGCCGTTTATGATGTGGTCGGCATGAACGAAGTCGAGAGACTGAAACTGGAATTTTCCATGAATACCGGTTACTTCTTCTCAATGGAATCTTCGCACCGGTCCTACCGTAAACTGGTTGATAAAATAACGAACCGGATGCAGGAGATGGTGGATGAAAAAACCGTCATCCGCAAGGATAACTTTCCGCTTTCCGAGGCCATGGCGATTTTTGAAAACCAGAAAATGCCGGATAAAATCAAAACCTGCCGCTTCCGCAAGGGACGTGACATCAATCTTTACGAAGTGGACGGATACTTCGATTATTTCTACGGAACGATGCTTCCGAACATGGGAATGGTGAAATGGTTTGAAGTGCTGCCCTATGAAGGCGGATATATTTTAAATCTTCCGACCATGAAGGAGCCGACGAAACTGCCGGAGTTTGAACCTTTGCCGAAGATTTTTAAAACCATGATGGCGGCAACCGTTTTAAACGATACCATCGGAATCGATGTTGTGGGCGATTTGAACGAGCAGCTCTGCAACGGGGATTACGAGGATATGATCCTTGTTTCCGAAGCCATGCAGGAGAGAAAAATCGCCAATATTGCGGTTAACATTGCAAAACAGTCGGATGTAAAATTTATCATGATTGCCGGACCGTCGTCTTCCGGAAAAACATCGTTTTCGCACCGGCTTTCCATACAGCTTAAATCGCTCGGCTACCGGCCGCACCCGATTGCGGTGGATGATTATTTCGTCAACCGGGAAGATACACCGAAGGATGAGAACGGCGATTATAATTTCGAATGCCTCGAAGCCATTGACGTGAAACTGTTCAATCATGACATGAACAGGCTTTTAAAAGGGGAAGAGGTCGAACTTCCGTCTTTCAATTTCAAGACCGGAAAGAGGGAATATCGCGGGAACAAATTGAAACTGGGCCCGGACGATATTCTGGTCATCGAAGGCATTCATGCCCTGAATGATAAAATGAGCAAAACGCTTCCGACGGAAAGCAAATATAAGATTTATATCAGCGCTTTGACAACGCTAAACATCGATGAGCATAACCGCATTCCGACCACGGATGCGAGACTTCTTCGAAGAATGGTAAGGGATTTCAGAACCCGCGGAAATTCGGCACAGCAGACCATCCAGATGTGGGGAAGTGTGCGTCGCGGGGAAGAAGAGAATATTTTCCCGTTCCAGGAAAGTGCGGATGCCATCTTTAATTCGGCACTGCTTTATGAAATCGCCGCACTGAAATCTTTCGCGGAACCGCTTCTTTACAGTGTTCCGGAAGGAACGAACGAGTATCTCGAAGCCAGAAGATTACTGAAATTCTTAGAGTATTTCCTGTGTATGGATACTTCCAAAATTCCCTCGAATTCCATTGCAAGGGAGTTCGTGGGCGGAAGCTGCTTTAACGTTTGATTATACGGGTGCCTGTCACTTTTATTCCAAAAGTGACAGGCACTTTTACCCTTTAGGTGCCAGGCACTCATTTCATTCCATCCGGTCCGCTGCAGCCGCATTCCGGTCATATTCCAGAATATCTCCCGGCTGGCAGTCCAGCGCTTCACAGATTGCCTCCAAAGTGGAGAAGCGGATGGCAGAGATTTTTCCGTTTTTCATCTTGGAAAGGTTCACGTTCGATACGCCGACCTTTTCCGACAGGTCATTGAGTGAAATCTTCCGGTCCGCCATGACGCGGTCCAGTCTTAATATAATCTGTCCCATAAGCGTACCTCCTTATAATGTCTCATCCGATAAGGTCTTTAAGGACCGGCCGTAGTCAAGAATCGTATAGATCACCCAGCTTAAGAATCCGCCTAAAACGCCGAAGCCGATTCCGGCGGTAAATGCCAGTACGACGGAAACAAAAATCATCGAAACCAGGATTCTTTTTACCACTTTGTCCGCGAACGGATTGCCTTCTTTTAAGATAATGTCGAAAACACTGCGGAATAAAGACATGGCAACGGTCAGTATCGCAATCATAAAGGAAATGAAAAGCAGATAGAATCCGTAAAGCACACTGTAGGAATCTCCGTTTTCATCAATGAACTGTTGCAGTGAGGGAATGTCTGAATTCAGGTTATCGGAAAGAGGATGACCGGATTCGGAAACAACCGGCTTATCGATTTCCGCTACCTGGAAGGGCCCGACATTTAATTTAAATCCGCCGCCGGGCTGTGTAATGACTTTGCCTTCCGCAACGGCCCGGTTCATCTGTTCATCAAAATTTTCATGGTTCGCAATCATCACAATTCCGGTAATCAGGCTGATGGTGCAACCGATCATCGCTGCGAAAAACAGAATGGTGGATACGATTTTTGCTGCCTTGCAGCTTTTAACAACTTTCTGTAATTTGGTATTTTCTTCGTTCATGATTTTCTCCTTTGTATTTAAGTCCGGTTTCCCGGAAGCATTTGTTTCTTTGACGGGAAAAATCGATTGGCCGGACCGATTTTCCTTTCGACAACTGTATCGTATCACCATGAAATATGTTTGTCAATAATTATTTAACGATAAACGATAAAAATTATTCAAAAAGCGATAATTAATTATCACAAAACGTTGATAAAAAAACGGAAAAAACGTGAAAAACCGGATTTAAATGACGATTTTTATTGATTCAAAGCCGCCAAAACATTATAATTAAAAGGTTAACGGGCTTAAATGCATGGATATTTATGAGTGAGATGAATGATCGCTGCCGCATTTGTGCGGGAGAGGAAAGTCCGGGCTTCACAGGGCAGGATGCCGGATAACGTCCGGTGGGGGTGACCCTAAGGAAAGTGCAACAGAAAAGAAACCGCCGCGCAAGCGGTAAGGGTGGAATGGCAGTGTAAGAGACTACCGCACGTGTGGTAACATGCGTGGCTGTGCAAACCCCATCCGAAGCAAGACCAAGCAGAAAGCGATGATCCGGCCCGGTTAGCTTTCAGGTAGGTTGCTTGAGGGGCATGGCAACATGTCTCCTAGATAGATGATCATTCACGACAGAACCCGGCTTACAGTCTCACTCATTTTTATGAATGCCCCCGGTGGGCAAAGTACGGATTCGAAAGTGTCCGGATAAAAAATTCGAAAGGAAGGATAAAAACGTGGAAAAGAAAATCATGCTCGGCAATGAAGCGATTGCCAGAGGTGCGTGGGAAGCAGGCGTAAAGGTATCTGCCGCATATCCCGGAACGCCCAGCACGGAGATCAGTGAAAACATCGTAAAATACGACGGCGTTTATGCCGAATGGTCTCCCAATGAAAAAGTAGCAATGGAGGTGGCAATCGGAGCTTCAATCAGCGGCGTCAGAGCGCTTGCATCCATGAAAATGGTTGGCGTAAATGTTGCATCCGATCCCTTGTATACCGTATCCTACATCGGGGTAAACGGCGGACTGGTGCTGGTGGCAGCCGATGATCCGGGACTTTATTCTTCCCAGAATGAGCAGGATTCCAGATGTGTGGCAAGAGTAGCGCAGGTGCCTGTACTCGAGCCTTCCGATTCCCAGGAAGCAAAGGATTTTACCAAACTCGCTTTTGAATTATCGGAAAAATACGATTGTCCCATTATGATTCGTACCACGACAAGACTGGCACATTCCCAGGGTGTGGTTGAACTTTGCGACCGTGTGGAAGTGGAAGACAAACCGTATGAGAGAAGCGTTCCGAAGAACGTTATGATGCCGGCCATGGCCAAGGGACGTCACGTCTTCGTTGAAAAAAGATTAAACGATATGTCTGAAGATGCGAACACGGCATCTTACAATAAAGTGATTATGAAAGATACCAAAATCGGTGTCATCACATCCGGTATTCCGTACCAGTATGTGGAAGAAGCACTTCCGGACGCATCCATTTTAAAACTCGGTCTGGTTCACCCCCTTCCGAAGAAACTGATTGCCGATTTCGCGGCTAAAGTAGATACACTCTACATTGTAGAAGAGCTGGAGCCTTTAATCGAAGAACAGGTAAAAGCCATGGGCATTGCCTGCCACGGAAAAGATATTCTGACCATCCAGGGTGAGTACAGTGCCAACATGTTACGGAAAGCCATTCTCGGAGAAGAAGTAAAGACCGAAGAACCCGCAAAGGTTCCCGCACGTCCTCCGATTCTCTGTCCGGGCTGCCCGCACAGAAGCACCTTCATGGTATTAAACGAGTTAAAAATTCACGGCGCCGGAGATATCGGCTGCTACACATTAGGTGCCGTAGCACCGCTTAACGTTATTGATACCACGGTCTGCATGGGATCTTCGATTTCCACACTTCACGGTATGGAAAAGGCAAAAGGAAAGGAATACATCAAGAACTGGGTTGCCTTAATCGGCGATTCCACTTTCCTTCATACCGGTATCAATTCCTTACTGAACATGGTTTACAACAAGTCCACCGGAACGGTTATCATCATGGATAACTCCACAACCGGAATGACCGGACATCAGGACCATGCGGCGACCGGAAAAACCTTATCCGGCGAAGCAACCTATGCGGTTGATTTGGTAGATCTCTGTCATGCGCTTGGTGTTGAATATGTCAGCGTTGTAAACGCATTCGATACCGAGAAATTAAAAGCGACGATAAAGGAAGAAGTGGCAAGAGATGCGGTTTCCGTCATTATTTCGCAGGCTCCCTGTGCGCTTCTTAAAACAAACATATCCCATAAGAAATGCTATGCACTTTCCGACAAATGTAAGAAATGCGGCATGTGCTTAAAGCCCGGCTGTCCGGCGCTTACCAAAAATCCCGACGGAACCATTCGCATCGATGAGTCGATGTGTAACGGCTGCGGCCTTTGCGAAAGCCGCTGCAAGTTCGGCGCCATCGAGTCAAGGGAGGTGTAGAGATGAAAACGAAGAGTATTATGATAGTTGGCGTAGGCGGACAGGGAACGCTATTAACCAGCCGTATTCTCGGCGGTATCATTACGATGAACGGATATGACGTAAAACTTTCGGAAGTGCACGGAATGGCACAAAGAGGCGGTTCCGTAGTAACTTTTGTTCGTTACGGAGACAAGGTAAATGAGCCGATTGTGGAAGAAGGCTGTGCGGATGTATTAATTGCCTTCGAAAGACTTGAAGCACTGCGTTATGCACATTTCTTAAAACCGGACGGGGTCTTAATCGTAAACGATCAGAGAATCGATCCCATGACGGTTGTAACCGGTGCGGCGGAATATCCGGAAGGCATTATCGAAAAACTTTCCGAAAAATATAAAGTGCTTTCGCTGGATGCCATGGAGGAAGCAAAGAAGCTCGGAAATACCAGAGTTTTCAATACAATTATTGTCGGTGTTGCAGCAAAGCATATGGATTTTAAGAAGGAAGACTGGCTTGCGGTAATCGAAAAAACAGTACCGGCAAAGACCGTAGAGATTAAAAAGAAAGCTTTTGAGGCCGGATTCGAAATGTAATGAAATGTCCCCGGAGCGGAATGCACCGGGGACATGGTAACTTAAATAAGGGGAATGATAATCGTTTTAACGAACGGGGATAGGGAAATGAAAAGAAAACAGTGGATGATTTTAATTAGTACGGTTATGGTAATCAGTATGGCAGGATGCCAGCTGGATGCATTTTCATCGGAGATGCCGGATGTAAATCCGACTACAGAAGTAGTTGAAATGCCGTCCGAAGAAGCTTCTGAGGAAATTCTGGCCGAGAGCAGCGAAGAAACGGCTTCGGAAGCTGTTTCGGAAGAAGTGAAGGAAGAGCCGAAGCCTGCCGCAAAAGAAGTTTATCTCGGTGATTTCAAGGCGATGTCCAATGCGAGATATCTTGATGTTTCCGGAATTGACTGTTCGGAACTGGATGTTGCGGCATTCTTGGATTCCATGACGGATCTTCGTGAAATCAACATGAAGGATACAAATCTGACGAATGATGAGTATTCGGAACTTCAGGATGCCCATCCGGACACAAGAATCATCTGGAATATCAAGACGAGATACTATACGATTCCCACCGATACCGTAGGATTCTCCACATTAATCGGTTATAACGACAGCCGGAGACTTTACAATGAGGATATGAAATACTTCAAGTACTGTAATGATATGGTGGCGCTGGATTTCGGCCACTGCTGCGTTTCGGATATAAGTTTTCTTAAATATATGCCGAATCTGAAAATTCTCATCATCGTGGAAAACTATCCTTCGGACGGCAGTTCCAGAAGACTGAAAAATATTACGGATGTAAAATACTGCACGAAACTTCGTTATTTTGAGTTTTTTGCAAACGATGTGCAGGATATCAGTTCGCTTCAGTATTTAACAGAACTGGAGGATTTGAATTTCTGCTACAATCCGGTGGAAAGCACGGAGTATATCAAGAATCTTCCGCATTTACAGAAGTTATGGATTTACGGAACGCATATTCCGTATGAACAGCTTCAGGAACTTCGCGAGATTTATCCGGACTGCCGTATCGTAACCAGCGGTTCGGGTTCGGTAGACCAGGGATGGAGAAGCGGAGACCATTATCTTGCCATGAGAAACATGGTGAAGAATAACGTTATCGATCCGGTTTATGCCGATACGCCGGAAGAAGCCAGAGAGGCCAAGATTGCTTCCAGAGAAGCCTTAAAAAGAGCGGCCGAGGATTCCGCAGCAGAAAGAGCTGCAGCCGCAAAAGAGGCAGCGGAAGAAGAAACGGAAAATGAGGAGTCTGCAGAAGAAAAAGCGAATCCGACCGAAGAAGCCGCACCGGTTGAAGAAGCAACCGTGACCAAAGAAGAATCTGCGAATGAAGAGCCGGTTCCGACGGAATAAGAAATCTGCAGTTTGATTAAGAACGGAATAAAGAATGCATTTAGAAAAATATTTGAATCCAAAACAACTTGAAGCTGCCGAGACGCTGGAAGGACCGGTTTTAATCCTTGCCGGCGCCGGGAGCGGAAAGACAAGGACACTTACCTATCGTATCGCCAATCTGATTGACCACGGGGTAAGTCCTTTTCATATTCTTGCCATTACATTCACGAATAAGGCAGCGGGAGAGATGAAAAGCCGCGTGGAAAATACCGTCGGATACGGCGGAGACAGCATTTGGGTTGCGACCTTTCACTCCACCTGCGTGCGGATTCTAAGAAGATTCGCGGATAAACTCGGCTATGATAACAATTTTTCCATTTACGATGCCGATGACCAGAAGACGGTCATGAAGAATCTTTTCAAACTTCACGGAATCGATCCGAAGAGGATGAAAGAAAAGACGGTTTTGGGTGTTATTTCCTCGAATAAAGACGAACTGATTTCACCGTCCGAATACGATAAGATGGTGGGAAATGATTATGTCGAGGCAAAAATCGCATCGCTTTACCATGCCTATCAGGAAGAACTGAAGAAAAACAACGCCATGGATTTTGACGATCTGATTGTCAACTGTGTTAAGCTTTTTCAACTTTATCCGGACGTGCTTGCCACCTATCAGAACCGTTTTCATTATATTCATGTGGATGAATATCAGGACACCAATACGGCCCAGTTTGAGTTAATCCGCCTGCTTGCCGAGAGACATCATAATCTCTGCGTCGTAGGCGATGACGATCAGTCCATCTATAAATTCAGAGGGGCCAATATTCATAATATTCTCGATTTCGAGAAAAATTATCCCGAGGCAAAGGTCATCAAACTGGAGCAGAATTACCGCTCCACACAGTTTATTCTGGATGCTGCCAATGCGGTAATCGCCAATAACATGAACCGCAAATCCAAGTCGTTATGGACGGACCGAGGCGCCGGACACAAGGTCCATTTCCGTCTTCTTCCTTCGCAGAAGGAGGAGGCTCAGTTTATTGCCGATGACATTGCAAGAAAGGTAAGACTGAAGGAAACGACGTATAAGGAATGTGCCGTTTTATACCGGACCAATGCACAGTCACGTGAACTGGAGGAACGTTTTCTTTATGAGAATATTGTCTATCAGATCGTCGGCGGACAGAATTTCTACGGAAGAAAAGAAATCAAGGATATTTTAGCCTATTTAAAGACGATTGATAACGGAAACGACGACCTGGCCGTTGCACGAATCATCAATGTTCCCAAGAGGGGAATCGGTGCCACGAGTCTGGAAAAAGTGCGAATCTACGCATCCAATAACGAGATTTCGTTATATGAAGCAATCGCACATGCAGACCGTGTGCCGGGGCTTGGAAAGGCAGCAGGAAAATTCGCGGACTTTGCGGAGATGATTGAACGGCTTCGACTGAGAAATTCGGACCGGGATTTCTATGACGATTTGCCGGAACTGATTGACGATGTATTAAACGAGTCCGGTTATCTGGAGGATCTTCGGATTTCGAATGATGATGACGATAAGGAACGAATCCAGAACCTGGACGAATTTATCTCCAAAGCAGCTGTTTATGAAGAAAGATTTGCAACTGAGAATCCGGAGAGCGAATACGGTCCGACACTGACCGATTTCTTAAACGAAGTTTCGCTGGTTGCGGATATCGATAATGTATCAAGTGATAATGACAAAGTTCTTTTGATGACGCTGCATGCGGCAAAAGGACTGGAATTCGAACATGTATATATCGCCGGCATGGAAGAGGGACTGTTTCCCGGAGAGGCTACGATTTTTGCCGGTGAGGAAGAAATGGAAGAGGAGCGAAGGCTTGCCTATGTGGGCATGACCAGAGCCAAGGATGATTTGACACTTACGGCGGCATCTTTTCGTATGATGCGCGGCAATGCGGTCAATAATCCCGTCAGCCAGTTTGTCCGGGAAATTCCCGACGAACTGATTGAAGGAAACATGCCGAGAAAAAGAACACCGTCATTCGGCGGATTCGATGATTCGTTTATTCCGATTTCGCGTTCCGGAAGTGGATATGTGAAACCGAAAGCGCCTACGCCGAGAAGAGATGTGGAACCGGATAAGAAGCCTTTTGCGGCGATAAAGAGCCTTTCAAATCTGACGAAGGGAAGTTCTTTAAACGGAGCAATCACTTCGGATAAACTGGACTATGCAGTCGGTGACAGGGTTTCTCACGTGAAGTTCGGAGAAGGCACGGTAAGCGAAATGGAGGACCGTGACGGTTCCGTTTATGTTACGGTGGAATTCGATTCGGTCGGAAGAAGAGTGCTGTCGGCGGCTTTTGCGAGACTGAAAAAACTGTAAGGCAATATGAATACCGGAACGGAAGATGTCAGGGGAGTTTACGTCATCCATGAAAACGAGAAAACAGGCACTTGCATACGGACTTTCTTTTCCCGATACCTATCAGGATGCCCCTTTTCACGATGAAAACTGGCAGCTGGTGCGATATAAGGGAAATGACAAGGCATTTTTATGGACTTATGAAATGGACGGCTATATCTGCCTGAATGTGAAAGTCGATCCCGATAAAGCCTGGTTTATCCGTAAAATGTATCCGTCCGTAAAACCCGGTTATCATCAGAATAAAATGCACTGGAATACGATTGTTCTGGACGGCACGATTCCGGATAAAGAAATAAAGCAGATGATTGCGGAAAGTTACGATTTAATTTCGGACAGCCCGACAAAACGAATCTATGAGGCCGTAAAGCAAATTCCACGTGGAAAGGTTGCCACTTATAAAACGGTTGCCGCTGTAGCCGGTGAGCCAAAAATGGCCAGAGCGGTCGGAAACGCACTTCACCGAAATCCGGATCCGGAAAACATTCCATGTTACCGCGTGGTGAATTCGCAGGGAAAACTGGCAGAAGCCTTTGTATTCGGCGGAATCAATGTGCAGGAACAGCTGCTTAAGGCAGACGGAATCGAAGTAAAGGACAACCGTGTGGATTTAAGCCGTTACGGCTGGGATGGAAATCCATAAAAAACTGTTGACAAAAGTATTCCCGGATGGTATTATTTTACTTGCTTGTTACAGCAATGCGATAGTGGCGTAGTTGGTAACGCGCGACCTTGCCAAGGTCGAGACCGCGGGTTCGAGCCCCGTCTATCGCTCGCCTGAAAACCCAGATAAAATCTGGGTTTTTTTGATTTTTAGGGGACAAAATAAGTGGCCATTAAGTATCCAGTAAGCGAAATGAGAATGCCGAAAACCTCCTTTTTTTATCATGTTTTAACCACATTTTTGTCCCCGTCTATCAATTAGAAGTCATATTTTATCGAATCTTTTGAACATTTTCAATAATGCAGGATGGCACATTTCTAAAGCAAAGTCGGGTAAAAATCAGAAAAATACCTATATTTACGTTGACACATAATGAAGTGTGGTTTATATTTAAGTAAATAAAGGGAAAAAATAAAAAAATACCGAGGTTTACAAGAATGATACTATCTTATAACGAAGCCGTAAAAAAATATGGAAGTTCGTATAAACTTACGAAAGCAGTTGCTGAAAAAAAGATTTATAAACTGGAAGAAGGCATCTATTCCACAAAAGGAAAGGAATCGGGTTTGGATATTTTAATGAAAAAGTATCCCAATTCTGTTTTAACCGGGGAGTATGCATTTTATTGCCATGGTCTGACAAATGTGATTCCGGAAAGATATGATCTTGCTACGATATCTAACGCGGCAAAGATAAAAGATACGCGTGTTCATCAGATATATGAAAGAGCAGACTTATTATCTATTGGTGCAGTAGAAATGACAGTTCAAAGTACAATTGTCAGAATCTATGATAAAGAGAGAATGTTAATAGAACTTTTGCGAAATAAAAATAAGATGCCATATGATTTATATAAAGAGATTATTATGAATTACCGAGATATCATAAATAACCTGGAAATATGGCGTATTCAGGAATATGCGTCACTTTTTCCGAAAAGCAAAATGATATCAAAAGCACTTGATGAGGAGGTGTTGTGATTTGGATTTACGAGATATGACGGACGCATATGAAAATGAAGGGCTTACTACAGCACTTGCAGAAGCACGTGTATGCCAGGATATTGTTCTTAAAGCAATTTCGGAAGGCTCGCTAAATCGTAACGTGACGATAAAAGGCGGAGTGGTGATGAGAAGTATAACTCATAATAACCGTAGAGCGACGCAGGATATAGATTTAGATTTTATTCACTATTCTCTAGACGATTCCGCAATAAGAGAATTTGTTCGGAAATTAAATTGTCTGGATGGATTATCAATTGAAATGAAAGATGAGATTAAAGAACTAAAACACCAGGACTATCATGGAAAAAGCATAGAAATCATCATCACCGATGACAACGGAAATACCATAAACAGCAAAATAGACATCGGTGTTCATAAACATTTGGAGATTGATCAGGATGAGTATTGTTTTGATGTCTGTATGGATGATGAAGGCGCAACCTTACTTAAGAATACAGTTGAACAGTCTTTTGTTGAAAAGCTCCGTTCGTTATTAAAGTTTGGACCAAACAGTCGCCGATATAAAGATATTTATGATATGTTTTATCTGAAGGATGTCGTAAACACTGAAAAGGTTACCGAAATCATAGGTCTCTTGATTTTTAATGACAAGGGAATGTTTGAAAAATCGATGAGTGATGTTGTTAAAAGAATCTCAAGGACATTTCTTGATGATCAGTACTTAAAAAGAGTATCGGAATCCAGGCAAAGATGGCTTGATAATGACATCCGGGAAATAACGGATGGAATAGTAGAATACTTGAAAACATTATAATTTAAAGAATATATACGGGAAACAAACTTTAAGGTAAAATGATATATGGTAACAAAGGAAACTTTTGGTTTTACTTACTATGGGGCGAATAAGGAATCAAATTGATAAAGGGATTTTTTACGAAGAAAAATAGGATTTAAAAGCATCGGAAAGTACACATCCGATGCTTTTAAATATATATGACAACCTCGGTTTTATAGTACTTGACACATGAATGTTACAATGATAATATTCATAGTGAATAAAACGTATCAAATATTCACACAATGTGAGGTGTATCTATGGCTGGTGGTTTTACTGATGAGCAAAGAGAAGAGATAAATCTAAAACTTATTAATGCAGGATGTGAGATTAGTGCAAAGATTGGTCTTAAGAAAATGACTGTGGCAATGATTGCAAAAGAAGCAGGGGTGGCTGTTGGGTCATTCTATAATTTTTATACCTCTAAAGAGGAATTTGTTGTTGCCATGATCAGGGATACCGAGTTGAGTTTTGAAGACAATTTGGCAAAACAGTTTGACAAGGATGGTAGAATTACTCTAAAAAAATTTCTGAATGCATTTAGAGAGGACTTCAAACCAGAAAATAATCTTTTGCTCAGAATGAAGCTGGATGACTGGGTTTGGATGAAAAGCCATATATCAGACAGCTCATACTTTGACACATCCAAGGATATAAAAAAGTTTGAGTATATGACACAGAGAATGGTAGGCATAAGAAAAGATGCGGATCCCGGAGTGGTGGTAAACTTTATCAAATCAATTTATGCATTGTATCAAAACAGAGATTCGCTTTTTGAGGAATCGTTACAGACAAATGTGGATCTTATATTTGATTCGCTTTACAGATATTTAAAAGTATAAGTGACAAGGAACGGGAGGAATATAGATTATGATTATACCAATGATTATTATGGAGGGACTGGCACTAAGCTTTATTGTTTTAGTGGCATGTGTTGTGGGAATAGCGAATGGCCCGGTAGGTCTTGTTTGTTTATACGAAAAAGAAGTGTGGAATAGATGTATAGAAAATGGTTTGACTACAGAAAAAGAAATTAAGAAAAATGCAAATAAGTTTAAGCTCTTTTGTCTCCCTTTGATGATGGCTATAGTTTTGATATCAGTATATGGGATAAATTGTGCAGATACATTTTTTGAAGGATTTTGGCAGATGAGTGTGATACTTCTTATTGAAGGTTTGTTTGATCGTCTTTTCATCGACTGGTACTGGGTGGGTAAGACCAAGGCTTGGGATATAGAAGGTACGGAAGATCTAAAACCATACATCTATGGGAAAACGCTTATAGGGAAATGGATTTTTACTCTGGTGGGATATCCTGCCATTGCAGCAATTATTGCAGGGGTTGCGGTATTTATTAGAAGGAGCATATTATGAATTCGATTCTTTTCTATAGAGTGATGGCTAAGACATATGATCTGTTGGATGTTATATACTTTAGAAATAAAAACAGAAGTCCAAGAAAAGTAGTAAATGACAGAATTGGTCGCTATGATAAAATATTGGATCTTTGCACCGGAACCGCGACAAATGCTATAAATATTGCGACAAATCATCCGGGAACAAAAGTTGTTGGAGTAGATATATCGAATGACATGCTGAGAGTTGCAAAGGATAAAATCAGAAAAAATAATCTTGGGAATATCAGGATATATGAAATGGATGCCACTGAGCTTGGATTTAAATCCGGCTGTTTTGATAAGATTCTTATATCTCTGGTTTTACATGAATTAGAAGATAATCTGGCTGGTCGAATGATAACAGAAGCAGTTAGAGTGTTGGCTGATGATGGTGAGATAATCGTTACTGAGTGGGAACCAAGTTCGAGCATTTCGAAGAAAATTATCTTTGCTCCCATACATTTTCTTGAGCCGAAACCATATCGGACATTTATAAAGAAGGATATGTATACCTATTTTGCAAAATTTGGCCTGAAGGTTGAGGGTTATTATCATACGGATTATTCTAAAGTTCTTGTGCTCAAAAAACTTCAGAAAAGCAGGATATAAGGATTCGTGAGGTATAAGAAGATGAAAACAAAGATTACAGTAATTGTCGATAATATATCAGACAGTGGAGTTAAAGGAGAGTGGGGGCTTTCTATTTTAGCAGAATATAAAGAGAAGAAGATATTACTGGATGCAGGCGGTTCAAATCTGTTCCTGAAAAATCTGGAGAGTTTGGGAATTGATGTAAAGGATATAGATTATGCAATTCTTAGTCATGCCCATAGTGATCATGCCGGTGGACTGCCGGGATTTTTGGATAACAACAGGAAGGCTAAACTCTACCTAAGAGAGAGTACGGCGGAAGATTGTTATATGAAATTGCTTTTCTTTCGTAGCTATGTTGGAATACCAAAGAATCTTCTGGATGATTACTCAGATAGGATAGAAATTGTTTCGGGAGATTATCATTTGATGGAGGGGTTATATCTGATTCCTCACAAAACGGGGAATCTCGCGGCTCTTGGGAAAAGAGATAAAATGTTAAGACGTACACAAAATGGATGGAGAGCAGATGATTTTTCTCATGAGCAGAGTCTTGTTCTGGATACCGAAAAGGGACTTGTTATCATCAATTCCTGTTCCCATGGTGGAGCAGCGAACATAATAAACGAGGTAAAGAATACATTTCCCGAAAAGAAAGTCTATGGATTGATAGGCGGATTCCATTTATTCAACAAGTCCAAATCCGAAATTCATAATCTTGCTGAAAGAATACGTGAGACCGGAATAGAATATGTCTGTACCGGGCATTGCACTAAAAACAGAGCTTATAAGATATTAAAGGATGAACTCGGCGATATGGTTGAGCTGATGAAAGTAGGATATGAAATCACGTTCTGAAAGGCTGCTTCAATTTATATTTAAGTGCATTTATTTTGACCATGTTTTGATATAATAAACATGTGTACGTATGGCAAATAGTTGCAATTTAACTATTGATCTTACAAAGGTAGATTTTGGTTTTCTATACCGACAGGAAAGAGCAGAAGTATGGATGAAGATACAAATGAAACATTAAATATGGTTGAGAAAAACAAGAAAACGGAAGAAAGGATGTTAAGGAAAATCGTTATTTTGGTTTGCCTGACATTTTTGGCGTTTATTACCGGACCTGTTCTGACTATTTACGGTCTAATTGCGATTCCACCTATGGGTGGAGGGATTTCTCATGATCAGTACAAAAAAACGGTTTATGCAGAATTGATCCGTTATGAACCGGGAGAGTACAATTTATCGTTCCCTGTTGTTGAATACAAGTATAACGGTATGTCTTATACTACAAAACTGGATTTTTCCTCGTCAGGTATTGAGCAAGAATACCCTGTTGGTTCTAAGATGAAGTTGAAAATAGATCCAAATAACCCAACGGAATGGCGACTTCCACACAGTCTGGATAATGTGCTTAGTCAATACAAAATTCCTATTACAATAATAGGTGTGGTTATGGATATTTTATTTACTGTTGGATTAGTACAGGTAATCATCAATGTATTGAGCATTTTTCGATTTAAAAAATCTAATTGA
>JAEEGL016295987.1_pt1 | contig 27887 bp, 56 predicted proteins | sample 9134231 | NCBI WGS metagenome assembly JAEEGL01 (sample SAMN16246548, study PRJNA631951) | gut metagenome | biome: gut microbiome; feature: rumen; material: fiber-attached | host: Bos | place: Iran: Karaj | collected 2018-10
AAAATCCCTTGGTCGCAAGACCGTGCGAGTTCAAATCTCGCCACCCGCACCAATATATTTCTAAATAGACATTCTGTCTAAAGAGGTCTTCAATGTTACCTCAGTTTTACTCCTTTCCTTTCTGTTTTCAGTGGGCTCATTCGCAAAGCCCACTCTTTTATGCGCGTGTAGCTCAGGCGGTAGAGCACCTGCCTTTTCAATCACGAAGAAGATAAGAAAAAATTAAATAATAAGAAGGTGAGATTTTATGGAATTAAATTCTCATTTTAAAGGTGAAATTACTGAATTACAAGTTGCTCAAAGTTTTTTGGCTCATGGTATTCAAGTATCAAAACCTTTGGTTTCTGATTCAAGATATGATTTTATCGTAGATATTAATCATAAATTATTAAGAATCCAAGTTAAAACTTGTTCAATAGAGCCAAATGAAGAATACTTTGTATTTAAAACTTGTTCTACTCATACTAACACCCAAAGGACTGTAATGCATAATTATTCTACTGAAGATGTAGATTATTTTGCTACAATATATAATAATAATTGTTATATAGTGCCTGTTGAAATTGTAGGAAATAGAGAATTTCGTTTACGATTAAAACCAACAAAAAATGGGCAAATAAAAAATATTAATTTTGCTGAACAATTTACATTAGAAAAATTCTTATCATCAGATGAATGAAAAAGCAGGGAGTCGGGAGTTCAAGTCTCCCCACGCGCACCATTCAGAAAATAAAAAATAAGGAGTTCAATATTATGGAAAATTTTGATTTTAATAATCTTGAAAAGTATCTTCGTGATGGCGGAGATCCAGAAGCAATTGCTAAAGCTTTCGCCGATAGATTAAATACTACTATTCGTGCAATTGATGATGAAGACAATTTAAATGAGGCCTCTCTTGGTGTAGTAGAATCTTGGAATGATTATGTTGAGGTATATTTTAAAACACATAAACTTCCTGATGGAACTATTCTTGATGATTGGTATATTAATGAAAATGATATAAATACTATTATGGATACTCTTGTTAAAATTCTTCCTGCTGTTGATAAATATATGAAGGCACTTGATAGTTTTAATTCTGCTATTCAACCTGCCAAAATTAAAGTAAATGATACAAAAGATAAAGTCAATAATATTGTTGATGATTTCTTTTCTAAGTATGGTATTTAAATAAGAAAAAACTGCGCTTACCAAAAAATTTACAATAATTTAGTAAAAAATTGGCAGGCGCAGTTTTCTTTTTTATATTTGAAAAAAATAAAAAAATATGATATAATATTTATAGAAAATAAATAAGGAGTATAAAAAAAATGGAAAAGAAATATAAAAGTTTTTCTCTACCTGGCGGTGGTGTTCTTCGTATTCATGCTGACAAAATTATCGCAACAGTAAGTTCTTTTAATAAAGAAGGAATTGATATCTATTGTGCGGATACGGCACTTCCTTTTCATATTGCCGCTACTAAGCATACCCCACAGGAAATTATGGATTATGTGTGGGATAATCATGAAAATGAAGAAGGTATTTAAAAATGACATTATTTTTTGCTAAAATTAATTGGTTTGATGATTATGATGAACAGGATAAAACAGATAGATGTTTTATTTTTGCGAAAGATTATACTGATGCTTGTCGTCAGTTAAGTGAACATTTTAATTATATTGACAGTATTAAAATTAATTGTGTTAATGATTTTGTTGGAGACACTTCTATTCTTTATGTCCCAAATAATAAAAATTTAATTCAGGAAATTAAAGATGTCAACATTTGGTAATTATCCAGAAATTCAATGTCCAATTTGCCATAAATCAGTAAGATAGAATTTAACTATTATTACATATTTTGAGGACAAGTCATTAATAACTTGTCCTCAATGTTATGGGTATATTGGCCAATGTCAAACTTGTGAGTATGGAACAAAATGTACTTTTGAAATAGACCATAGCGCTCCTCATGTCGTTGTTCAAACAATACGGCAAGGTCCAGCAGTAGTCCAAACACAAGTTAAAAATCCTATTTTAGTAGAAAAACATTGTATTAATTGCCGTTGTGCTTGGGATGATAAAGGAACTTGTTGCGCAGAAACTCAAAATGTGGATTGTCCCCATTACATAATAAAATCAAACTTGCTCCAATAAAATTACCTAAAAATACACATAAAATATAATTTAAAGGCATCTGTCCACATACTAAATAATAAAAGAAATCAGCAATACAGTGTTCACTTTTAATTAAAATAAATACCATAACTGGTAAAATAACTGATAAATTATCTTTTTCTTTTTGATAACTTTGTACAGCAATTTGAATACAAACTCCACAAAGAATACCAGCTAAAATGTGTTCATACCATAAACGAGCCTATCTCGCTAATACAATTTCTTGTGCTATTGAACAATCTAATTTTAATAATTTTGTTATAATAGCAATAATAAGAACACCTAATAAATTACAAATAAATATAAGTAAGACTTCAGATAAATTGAATAATATATTTTTATCTCTGTACATTCTATAAAATTGTCCAGTAACTAACTAATATTTATTAATACATATAGTTAATAATCCAGTAGCAAATAACAATGCGCCTAACCATCCACCTACTGAAATATTAGCTAAAGCGCCTAGACCAATTAACATTCCAGCGCCAATACTTTTTCTTTTAGACAAAACAATCACTTCCTTTAATTTTAATTATATCAAAAAAAAAGGAAATCGTCAAATTTTTAATAAAGGAGTGAAAAGTATTATGTTTGATTCAATACGAAATTTTTTTGAAGCTATTAAGTTATATCTTTATGTGTCTATTGTTTTACCAATAAAACGATTTTATAATTATTATTTTAAAGGACTATATCTCGAAGATAATATGCGGACATAGGCGCTTTTTGAATATCTAAAAAAAGTTATTCTTGACCCAACTTATTAGCCGCAAGGAGCATATGAACAATCATTTGAAAATAAATTGATAGCAGCACATGAAGAAGTTTTAAAATGTATTAGAAATGGAGAAGTTGAAGATATCCCAACTGATATAGAAATAGATTATAATACTGAAAGACGAAATTATGCCTGTGAAATTTTACTTAAAATGAATGAAAAATATGTATTAAAGGAAGATTAAAAAATCTTCCTTTGATTTTTTTATAAAAATTTGATATAATATTTATAGAAAAATAAGAAATGAGGAATTTTTTATGGGCGTTGATTATAGAGTTTTCTATGGATATGGTTATGAAGTCCCCAATGAAAAAGTATCTGCGCTTGCTCCAGAAAAACGCGATGAACTATTTGATAGTGATTTTTTTACAATTCTTGATGGTTATTCTGAATCTTATAAAGGATTTTTTGGCATTACCTTGGCAGTTGTTGATGGTTGCGAAATATATCAAATCCCAGTAGTAGATGAAATAGACCATGATAAAATGTGCGAAATGTTTACCGAATACAGAAGTATTTTTGGAACTAGCAAAATCGCACATCATTATATAGGATTCGCGGTGACGTAATTATGATGAAATTAACTAGTTTAAAGCGAAAAAAGTATCAACGATATATAAATAAGATAATCCGTCAATTAAATAAAAATATTAAAAATGATTGGGTTTGGAATGGTCGTTTTACTGTTCGCCAAAAGCAATCTAAATTTTATATTTATTTTGATGGCAGTGGGGCTCAATTATATATTTTATTAGAATGTAAAGATAATAAAACAAATAAAATAGTCCAGCACTGGTTTGAAACTGGTCTTTTTGTAGAATCCCATATTTGGGAATGGGCTAATCAGTGTATTGTAGAATATTTTGATGTTTGGGCTGAAAAGCCCAATCCATGGGAACAAGCAAAGTTAGAAGGCAGATATGCCACTAATCGGTATGATAAGGAGATTTTGAATTAATATGAGATATATTTATGTTGATGATTTGCGGCCTACCCCTGCTGGTAATATTTATGACGAGCATTTTAAAACTGTAAATGATACTCTTAAATATATTCGTAATGCTTATAAGGCAGGGACTACTAATTTTTTCCTTGACCTTGATCATGATGCTAGCGATATTTATTCGCCCGAAGGTGGAGATTATATTGAGATTCTTAATAAATTAGAGGCTCTTTATAACTCTGGCAAAATGCGACATATTAAATTGAAAATTCATTTTCATTCTGGCAATGCTGTTGGTATTACCAATATGAGGGCAATTGTAGAGCATAATTATAAATGGATGGAGGAAGTATAATGAATCAAATCATTTTTCGTGAGATGTGCGAATTAATTGCTGATATTATGGATTTAGAAGATAATGCTCCTGATGTCCATAATGACCATCTTTGTGCTAATGAAGCATGGACTCTTCTTCGTAAAATGACTGAAAAAAAATGTAAAGAGATTTATGAAGATTATGCTGGCATTGCTGAAAAAGTACTTGATTGTGTAAATGGTGTTATGAAATGTGGTTCTGTTTGGGATACAAAACTTGATGAAGTTTTTGATTCTTATGATGATATTTATGATTTTTTCTTTTATTATGATATGGAGGGAAAGCATAGTGACAGATAAGATTTATGGCTATTTTAAAAGTGGTATTCTTATAAAAATATCTTCTAATAAAGAATTGCTTCAAGAGATTTTAATGGATGATTATTATGAAGAAGCATATTATCAATATAATCTTTTAATATTTTCTGATAGATATTGGCTTTATGAATTTGATGGAGTACTTTCTCCTTATGATTTTTGGCATCAGGTAAAAGATAAATATTCTAATTTTATTAATTCTCATTTATCTTATCGAGTTATTAAAGATTTAGAGGATTATCGAGTTGAATAAATTATACGGCTATTATATTGGAGAAAATTTAAAATATATTTCTTCTGATAAAGATTTACTTCAAGAAATTTTAGTAGATGATTATTTTGATTTTGCTTATTATATGTATAACCTTCATTGCCACGCCGCAAGTACACGATATAGGTTCCGTCCAGAAGATGCCATTTCTTTTTGGAAAGCAGAAAAAGAACATCCTTTTTCATATGAACAATATATTATAGACTTGGAGGCTTATTATATTGAATAATATTTATATTTTATATAAACTTGAAAATCGTGCCGAAACAACAGATACTCTCCTTTACTATGCTAGTAAAGATAGAGGATTGCTTGAAGAAATTATTTTATCTCTTTGGGAAGAAGCAAAATATTTAATTTGGAATTATCCTGATAATCCTACTGATGAACAGTGGAGAAAAGATAGCTTAAATTCTTATATCGAGCAATTCAATATTACTAGTATTCCTGAAATATAAGAAAAATGCGCTTACCAAAAATTTACCAAAACGTCTAGTGACTTGGCAGAAAATTGGTAAGTGCATTTTTCTTATATTTGAAAATTTAAAAAAAATATATTATAATATATATAGAAAATAAGAAATGAGGATATTTTTTAATGGAATTTATTAATTCATATAATAAATATTTAAAACCAAAATCTTTTGATGAACTTACAAATGAACTTGATAATTGGATTGAAAAATATTTTCATTTTAATGGTTTAAAATATAAAATGGATACCTTCTTTGGATACAACTATGTAGACCATTATATTATAATTAGTTGGTTAGATAATCTTAAAGAAACTCATCAAGAATTTCGGCGGTTTCTTTATGAGTATGGATGTAATGAAGATTTAACTAATTATAATAATAATACATTAGCATTTCTTCACGAATTAAGTCATTGTCTTACAACAAGTAATTTTAATGATTTTGAAATGGTTGTTTATAATTTTAAAAAAGAAAGTGTTGATAATGCTTTTGATTATTGGGAAATACCTGATGAATTTGAAGCAAATATGGTAGTAGTTGATTTTATTAATACTAATCCAAAAGCAGTAAATGAACTTGATAATATTTTTATGGGATGGTGATACAATTATGGAATATTATGTTGCTAAATCTTATGAGACTTGGCCTCGTCTTTGCGACCCTTATGAAGTAAATGGTAAGATGTATGTTAAATTGCGTTCTCCTAGCGGCAAAGAAAAAGTGGCTCGTGCTTATGATAAGCCCCAGATTTCAAATGTAAAAAATAAAAATAGTGAAGTTACTATTATTAGAGCCGCTAAATCTCGGCGTGATGTTTTGGGTTTTGGAGAGGCAGGTTTTATTTGGCTTTTTAAGGGTGAGACATATCCTGTTCTTGATTGGTTTAAAGCATCTCCTTGCCGTTATACAAAACTGTGGGGTTGGTATTTACCTAGTAATATTGAGATGCCTTCACCTATCCCTGCTGGTATTGAACCTATTAAATTGGATTGGACTGAAATTAGCCTTGATAATCAACTTATTGCTGATAAGGATATTACTACTATTGTAAACGAAAAACTTTATGATGCTGGTAGTTCAAAATGGGTCGGTAATATTGGAGACCGTTTAACTATTTCTTTAACTTGTAATAAAGCTATTGATATAGATAATATGTATGGATCTTCTACTTTTCACGTTTTTACTGATGAAAATGGAAATATTTTTACTTGGACTACTACAGCTAAACATCTCGAAGAGGGCCATACTTATAATCTTACTGGCACGGTCAAAGAACATAGTAAATATAAAAACCAGTGCCAGACAAATTTAACTCGTTGTAATATTAAAGAAGACTTGGGGATTGTAGAATGAAAGAATTAAAATGTCCTAATTGCGGAGGGCCTTTGGCCAGTAATGGTTTTGGCAAGTATCATTGTGAATATTGTAATTCAAAATTTTAGGAAATTGAATATGGAGAACTTCGTTTAATTCAAATTGGTTAGCCACATTGTAAAGTCATTGAAGCATATACTTCAATTCCAAATTATATTTATTATGAAGCAAATAAATATAATGATTTAGAAACAATAAAAAAAAGTATCACAAAAGATTTAACTGAACAACTAGCAAAAGAATTAATTAAACATATCACTATTCATGAAACTTATGATATCCAAAATGATGAGAGAATCTTTCGAGGGCAACTTCGTGTCATAGACCCTGAATATAAATATTAAAAGGAGATAAAAGAAATGAAAAAGAAAAAGTAGAAATTTTAGATGATGACAAACAAACCTGATGCTAATGGTAATTATGTTTTTACTAATGATGATGGATATTCAATGATACATCTTGATAATAATGATATTCCTATTGGTAAATTAGTTTATGCGACTTTTAATGAAGATGGCCGAAAAGATTTGGATGCTAAAGATTCTTCTTGGGATGTCGAATATATTGATGGTAATATAAGTAATAATTATATTAAAAATCTTAAATATGTTGAACACTCTTAAAATACAAGAAGAATTAGCATTAAAATATAAATATAAAAAATTACCAGAAAATATATCAAAACAATATCGAACATTATATCGAGATAATATACCTGATTATCTCGATATAAATGGTGGCGGGCCATTATATAATAAGAATGGTATTAAAGTATGCGATTCTTATAAGCGTATTGTTATAGGAGATTATGGTGCTTTTGTTGAATTTGATACACCTAATACCGCACGTTATATGATTGCCCCTGGTGAAGAATATAGAATTAAAGAATCTAAATATGCTGACCATATTAAATATATTTGGTTTACAATGACTGATGATAGTAATATAAAAATTTATTATCAAAAAAGAATAGTTGATTATGCCGATTATAAGCCCGAAATGATGTATGTGTCAGTTTATGAGGTATATATAAAATGACATTTAATGAATATATTGATTTTATAAAGAATTGGGATTTTAAGTCTGAAAAATATATTAGCGATGAAGCCGGAGATATTTGGTATGATGATAATTTAACTGACGAAGTTAAAGAAATTATTAGTAATCTCTGTGAATTTTTGAGAGATTTTACAATTCGTAATAAAGATTATGTAAAAGAAAAATGTGGATTTGAAGATATGTCTTTTCCTCATTTTCCAAATATTAAACATATTTTTAGAATAGATGACCAATATTATTGTATTACAGAAATGTATGGGCAAGGAACTGTTGATTGGGTAGAGCAAATTAATTTAAAAGATTATAAAGATAAAGTAATATTTTACTTTAATTATAATACTAATAAATGGACAAAATTTTCTTTAGATGAATAAATCTTTTATTTGAAAATTTTAAAAAAATTTGATATAATATATACATAAAGTTAAAAAATAAAAAATAAATTTTCCTCTTGTCCAAGAGGAATACAATGTGAAAAAGGAGAATAAAAAATATGAATACTTTTATGAATGGCCTTCAGAACTCTGCTAACTACACTTATACTACAAATGGTGCCTTGACCCATAAGACGTCTGGCAGTGATGTGTTGGATATGTTCGCACAGGGTGGCGCTTATCGTAAGCGTAGTGATGATGATTGTATTGTTCTTTTCAAGAACGCCTACAAGGATAATCCTAAGTATGCTTTGAAGTGCCTATTCTATCTGCGTGATATCCGCGGAGGTCAGGGTGAGCGTCGCTTCTTCCGTGTATGTTATCGTTGGTTGATTAGCCACGATAAGAAGGCCGCAAAGCGCAATCTTAATTATATCAGTGAGTATGGCAGATGGGATGACCTTATCTATATTACTGATGAAACTTCTCTTTGGAATGATGCTATGTCTATTGTCCATGAGCAGTTGATGGCTGATATGGCAAGTTGCGTTCATAGTGATAAGACTGGCATTAGCCTTCTTGCCAAGTGGATGCCTAGTGAGAATACTTCTAGTAAGGATACTAGGGTTCTGGCAAACAAGGTACGTGAATCTTTGAAGGTTAATCATCGTCAGTATAGAAAGACTCTTTCTGTGTTGCGTGAGCGTCTTAATGTTCTTGAGCGTCTTATGAGCGCTGGCCGTTGGGATGAAATTGAGTTTGATAAGATTCCTTCAAAGGCTGGTTTGAAATATCGTAATGCTTTCGCAAGACGTGATATGATTGCCCAGAAGTATGAGAAGTTTGCCAAGGATAAGGATACTAAAGTAAATGCGGCTGCTCTTTATCCTGTTGATGTTGCCCATCAGTGCTTTAATTATGGCTACTATCGTAAGCCTGATGCTACTCAGCGTGCTATGATTGATAAGTATTGGGAAAATCTTTCTGACTTTTATCATGGCCGCGAAGAGCGTGGTATCGCAGTTGTCGATGTATCTGGTTCTATGACTGGTGAGCCTATGGAGGCAGCAGTATCTTTGGGCGCTTATGTTGCTGAGCGTGGTAAGGGCCCGTTCCAGAATCACTTTATTACTTTCTCTGAATCTCCTAAACTGGTAAAGTTTGAGGGTGTTGATATCTACGACAAGTTTACTCGTGCTCGTAGTGCTGAATGGGGTATGAATACCAATGTAGAGGCTGTCCTTAACCTTCTGCTTAATACCGCAATTAAGCATCGTTGCCCTAAGTCTGATATGCCTACTCGAATCTACATTTTCTCTGATATGGAATTTGATTCTTGTGTAACGACTAATAGTGGCATGGGGTATATGTATAGTCGTGACCGTAAGACTACAATTCTTGGCCAGATGGATACTTTGTTTGAAGCGGCAAAAAAGAAGTGGTTAAGTTACGGCTATGAACTTCCTAATGTTGTTTTCTGGAATTTGCGTTCTGCGCATAAGAATATTCCTGCGATTGGGCCTGGCTTTAGTTATGTAAGTGGCTATTCTCCTTCTATCCTTGAGAGTATTCTCTCTGGTAAGGATGGCATCGATTTGATGCTGGAAGTACTCGACAGTGAGAGATATAAGCCGATTAGCTAACTAAAATAATCCTAGATAACTTCTAGGATTATTTTTTTTAAGGCTGCTTGCGACGAACACGCTGGCTCAATCGACCACCAAAATTAAAAAACGTTTTGGAATTTTTAGATGGAAAACTGCGCTTACCAAATTTCTGCCAAAATAATAGGCGATTTGGTAAAAATTTGGTAAGCGCAGTTTTCTTGTATTTGAAAATTTTAAAAAAATATTATATAATATATATGTAAAATAAAGAAAGGAATTTATACTATGGCTAAAATGTTCCTCATGTGTGGTAATTGTGGGGCTGGAAAAACTGTTTTCGCAAAAGATTTTGCTGAAAAAAATAATTATAGATATGTTTCTATTGATGAGCGTTATAAGGCACATAATGGAAGCGAAAGTAATCGAAAAAATAAATTTAAAATTTGGCTTGAATTTTATGAACTAATCCATTATTATGAAGTTGTTAATTGTGATATTGTAATAGATACTAATGCTCCTACTCTTTTTGACCGCACAGAATTTCTTAATTGGTTTCCTACTTTTGAACATCATCTTATTTGGATCAATGCTCCTATTGATCTTTGCCTTGAAAATAATAGAAATAGAGAAAGAGTTATTCCAGAAGATGTGATAAAAAAGTTATTTCTTAATTTTGAAGAACCAACTATGTTTACTTATACTATGTCTTGCCGAGCACGCAGTCAATGGGAAAGTGTTTCTATGATTAAAAATAATAATAATCATTTTGAAAATAGAATTACTTTATTTGGTAGTTTTCCGAAGGGAGTCCAAATTTAATTTTTTTAAAATTTTGGAGACATTGGGTAGATTGAATTAAAATATTATTTTAATTTTTCTTTATATATAGAAGATATAAAATAAAGGAGAAATTAAACTATGAATTATAAAATTATTCCAATAGGAAAAGCAAAAGATATTCGAGGGCAACGTTTTAATAAATTAATTGTAATAGACAGAGTAGAAAATAAAGGTAAAAAAGTTTAGTGGCTTTGTCAATGCGATTGTGGAAATTATACAATTGTAGATACTGGACATTTAAAAGATGGCCATGTTCAGTCGTGTGGTTGCTTAAAACATAGCCCATTAGATGATATCAGTGGCTAGCGTTTTGGAAAATTAACAGTAATTCAATATGACCATACAGAAGGAAAAGGCCATACTTATTGGAAATGTATTTGTGATTGTGGCACTGAAAAAATAATTCGTAAAGATGGCCTAGTATCTGGGGACGTGGTCTCTTGTGGGTGTCATAAGGCTCAATAGACTTCTGAATTGTTTTCTGCGCAATTAGAAGGATAGCGCTTTGGTACATTAACAGTGAAAAAAAGATGTGGCCATGATAAATACAATAAGGCTTTATGGTTATGTGAATGCGATTGTGGCAATACTATTACAACTACCACACATGCATTGAGATATGGGAGTACAAAATCATGTGGATGTATTAAATCTCATGGAGAAAGAATTATTAGAGAATTATTAAATAATAATTTAATTAAATTTGAACAGCAGAAAACTTTTGAGTCTTGTCGTTTTATAGATACAAATGCTTTAGCTAAATTTGATTTTTGGATAAATAATAATTATTTAATAGAATTCGATGGAAGACAACATTATTTGCCATCAAAGTATAATAATCAAGGATGGAATACAGAAGAAAAATTTATTAAAACAGTAGAACATGATAAATTTAAAAATCAATGGTGTAAAGAAAATAATATCCCATTAATTCGTATTCCATATTGGAAATTAGATACATTATGTATTGAAGATTTATTATTAGAAACAACACAATTTTTAATGGAGTAATAATATATGATAGATGGATTATATACTCCTTTCTCTCATTGGGGAGAAAAAGGAGCAGTATTTTGTATTGCTGATTTACATCTTGGCAATAGTGATGATTTATATAAACCTTATCCTGATCGTCCTCCTGATGAAGATTTGGTAAAAAAAGTAAATAGTATTGCGGGGAAAGGTTCTACTCTTATTGTCTGTGGTGATATTGGGACTAATCTTGATTTAATTTCTAAACTTCGCGCAAATATTATTCTTATCAAAGGAAATCATGACCACCTTGGAGAATATTATAAAGATGTAGTTTCTGAATATTATGAAGGAGTTTTGATTATTTCCCCTAAAATCATTCTTTCTCATGAACCTATTGAATTTCCTTATGCTATTAATATTCACGGGCATAATCATGCTGGACCACATATGACTTATGGACATTGTAATGTTTGTGCTGATATAACTAATTATGTCCCTTTGAATTTAAATCAGTTTGTTAAATCAGGAAAATTGAAAGAATGTCAAGATGTTCATCAAGAAACGATTGACAAAGCAACGGAACGTGCGCGCAAAAGAGGAGACAAGCGCAGATGGTAATTTAAAAGATTTAGGGATTAAATATTATGAGGTGATAAATTAATGGGATGGATACTTTTAAGTATTTTTATAGGTATTCCTATGCTTATTTTAGGTGGAGCTTATATTTCTGTTAAAGTTGAAGAAACTCAGCAAGAAAAAGAGAAAGAGGAAAAAGCAAAAATTGAAACAAACGAAATTTATAATAAAATTCTTCAAGCAAATTATAGAGATAAAATTACCGATACAAAAGGTTCTATAAAAGAATTGCCGCAAATGACTTTTGACCGTTGGTTAATTTTTTATAATACAAATCCTAATAATTGGGATATGGAAAAATTTGCTACACATCTTGAATTTCCTAATCAAAATTCTTCATCTACTAAATACGACTACTTAATTCCTACTTATTATAAAACAACTGTTCATAAAGGACATGATGGAAAAGTTCGTGAAATTAAAAATACAGTAGGTATCCCTATTTTTTGGTCTAGCCCAGAAGAAATGGTTAAATTCGATTATTGGTTTAGAAATGAATATAAACAAGGCAAAGCAGCAGGATATGAGCGGAAACGTGATGAAGCATTAGAGCAATTAGCAAAATATCTTCAAGAAGATGTGAATGAACGTCGTGCTCAAATTTTGCGGGATTATGAAAAAGTAGTTGACCAAACTCAAAGAGTAAAAGTTGAAGATAGTAATATCACTCTTGATTTAAATACTCCTGTTAAGGAGCGCACTGTTGAGGAAAGAGCGCATGATTTATTAAATACATGGACTACAGCTAACGGTAGTAATTAAAAAAAGACTTACATTTACTAAAAAATGGTAAATGTAAGTCTTTTTTGACTTTTATAAAAAAAAATGTTATACTATATAAAAAAGAGATAGGGGTTAAATAAATGATAAATATATTAAAATTTGATTAGACAGTTTATACATTAGATGAAATAACAGCATTAATGACAGAAATCAATCAACGTTTTCCTAATGATATAAATTTAGCAATTCCAAAAGATATAGATTTTATTTATAATTATGAAGATAACCAATATCTATTATACGAAAAGGAGTCTCAAACAGAAAATGATATACAATGTTAATGACAAACTTCCATTTAATAAATTAATTTTATTCGCACTTTAGATTATGCTATCTTGTTTCACCGCAACGGCTTTAATTGCCTAGATATGCGGGGTTCCGTTATCTGGTGCTTTTGTAGGCGCTGGTACGGCAACTATTATTTATTATTTAATTACTAATAAATAGTCTCCAATGTTTATTAGTAATAGCGGTGCTTTTGTGGCACCAGTGCTTATGGCTCTTGCGGCCGGAGGATACACAGCAGTTGCTATTGGCGGTTTAACTACTTTTATTGTTTACACTATTTTTGGTATTATTTTTAGTCATATCTCAATAGATAACCTTTATAAATTTATGCCAAAGGTACTTATTGGTTCAGTAACAATTGTTATTGGAATTAATCTTATGGGATTCATTACTGGATATATTGGTGATACTGGTAATACTGGTGTTATTATTGCGCTTATTACTGTTTTGGCAATAGCACTTGCTAATCATTATCTTAAAGGTATTTGGGCAATGTTTCCATTTTTAATTGGTACATTAGTAGGTTATATTATTTCTATCCCATTTGGTCTTGTTGATTTTAGCAAATTTGATAATATTCATTTATTCACCTTACCAGACTTTGCTTTTACTAAATTTTCTTCTGTAGATTTTAAAACACTTCTCCCAATTATAGTCGTTTATATTGCTTTTACAATTTCTGCGATATGTGAATGTTTAAGTGACCATCAGGTTCTTGGTAATATAATTGGAAAAGACCTATATCAAAATCCTGGTCTTGGGCACATCTTCATTGGAGAAGGCGCTGCTAATATTGCTTCATCTTGCCTTGGCGGACTTGGTGCTTGTAGTTATGGCGAATCGGTTGGCACGATTGGATTTAGTAAATGTGCTGCTACATAGGTAACATTTGTTTCAGCCATTCTAATGATTGCTTTAGGATTTATTGAACCTATTCAGGCCTTTATTGCTTCTATCCCAGGTTGTGTAATTGGTGGTGGCACTGCTTGTGTACTATATGGATTTATTAGCGCAAGCGGTATTAAAGTATTAAAAGATGTTGATTTGAATAATTCAAAGAATTTGATTATTTGCTCTGTTGTCCTTGCTATTGGTATTAGTGGAATAGCAATTGGCGGCGCGACATTTAGTTTATCAGGCACGGCTTTGGCTTTAGTTGCTGGTATTATTCTTAATTTAATTTTAAAAGAGAGTAATTAATTACTCTCTTTTATTTTTTGACAGTTATTAAAAAAAATGCTATAATTAAATATAAAATAGTATATAAAGGAGTATATTATATGCCTAATATAGCAATTACATCATATTGTAATCTACATTGTCCTTACTGCTTCGCGCAATAGATGATGAATGAAAATAATATTAATAATATTTCATTAGAAATGTTTGATAAAATACTAGAATGGATTCAACCTTATGTGGCAGAAACACAAAATAGAACTGGAATAATAGGCGGTGAACCTACTTTACATCCATAGTTTGAATAGATAATGGAAAAAATTTCAGCTTTTTGTTATAAGAATAATAGCAAAAGTATTCTTTTTACTAATGGAATTTATTTAACAGAAGATTTATTTAAATTTATTCCAGATAATATGCGCATATTAATTAATTATAATCATCCTGATTATCTAACAAAAGAAAATTGGGTATAGTTAAATAACAATTTAGATTTTTTATATTCGATAGGTTGGCTACCAGATAAAGTAACATTAGGGATTAATCTTTGTGAAGAAGTTAATGATTATAATTATTTTAAGGAAGCTATTAAAAAATATAATTGTCATAAATTTAGAATGGCAGTTACATATCCAGTAAAAGGACAAGATTTAAATTAGTATTATTTAAATATGAAAAATAAATTTCTTGAAATGATTTAGTTTGCCATTGATATGAATTTAAATAAAATTGATATGGATTGTAAAATTCCTATTAATTATTTTAATGAAGGAGAACAAAAATTAATTTATCAAATTATTCCAGAAGAAAAGTATAATGAACCGTGCCATCCTGAATATGAAATTTTTTCTAATTTTACAATGAGTAGTTGTTTCGCGCATTATAAAATAATTGATTGCAATAAATGGAATAATTTCAAAGAATTTAAGTTAGGAGTATCAAATGAATAAACAATTTATTTATCCAACGGCTGCCCAATATTTAACAAATTGTATGTTAAATGTTACCGATGATTGTAATTTACAATGTCGTTATTGCTTTGTTTAGCAGCAACCACATTATATGACCTTATAGACTGCTAAAGATGCCGCTGATTGGTTATATCAAAATTTATAGAAGAAAAAAAGAATGGGCTTAGCTAAAAAAGATGAAAAAATTCGTTTTTACTTTTTTGGTGGAGAGCCTATGCTATGTTATAAATCTATTATTGTGCCTATAATAGATTATATTGAAAATAAATATCCTAATTCTTTTTATTATGGAATGACTACTAATGGCACTTTATTAAATAAAGATGTTATTGATTTTATTAAAAAATATAATTTTTAGTTATTACTTTCAATCGATGGCAATAAAGAGACTCAAGATTACAATAGGCCTTGTAAAAATTTTAATTAGAGCAGTTTTGATTTAATTGAAAAAAATATTCCTTACTTATTAGAGAATTTTCCTAATTTATGTTTTCGTTCTACTATTTATGCTCCAATGGTTGAACATTTATTTGAAAATTATTTATATGCAGAAAAATTAGGATTTAAAAATTGGGAAGCCATTGAAGATTCTAGACATGAGTGGACTAATAAATAGATAGAAATTCTAAAAAATGAATTTGCCAAAATTTATTCTTATAGATTACAATAGATTATAGAAAAAAAACCGATTATGAGATGTGGAAGAATTACTGAATGGTTATTTAATATTACTAAATTATATGAAGATAGTGATTATTACAATATTAATAATTATTGTTCAATATGGCGATGTGGTCTAGGAACAACTACTGGTTCAATTAGTTGGGATGGTTCAATTTATGGCTGTCAAGAGCAAGTAAGTCAGGGACACTCCACTATTTTTTATATTGGAAACATATACAAAAATGGAATAGATATTAAAAAACATTATAAATTATTATCTTTTTATTATAAAAATTAGTTAGAAGAAAAGATTAAAAAAGAAGAATGTAATACTTGTGGGCTTTGTTCTATTTGTAAAGTAAATATATTAAGCTGCCCTTCTACTACTAAGGATTTATTTAATAATATGAATTCAATGACAGAGATAGGATGTCAATTAAGGAAAATTTATTATAATAATTCTTTATTAACATTGAAAATATTATTTTCTTTAAATGACGATGAAATTATAAATAAATTATTAAAAATAATTTAGAATAGGGAAGGAGATAGTTTTTAATGGCTGATAATGGACATTGTTCAACTTGTTAGACACATAATACTACTAATGGATGTGGTGGTAATGTTGAATCTTTTAAAAATCTATTTGGCGGGCAAGAAGTTGAAAAAAATGAAACATATTTAAAAATAAATCCTGTTATGCCAAATATTAAATCAGGAGAAACTTTAATTACAAAAGATACTTGGACATAGATACATAATATTTTATAGTTTATTAAAGATTATGGAGAAATAGCAGAAGATAATCCTACTTAGGATAAAATTAATAATGTAAATGTTAATTAGGGAAATATTGCTTTTTTAGATGATTATAATAAAATTCTTACTGCTTTAGATAAAGGTGGATTATCTGGGACTTAGTTAATATCAAAAGATTTGATAGATTCATTAAAAACAAATATATAGAAATATAAGATAAATGCTGCTCGTTGTAATATATGTAATATTTCTTGTCAAAATTGTCAAAATGATTGCGATAATGATTGTAGTAGTGGCGGTAATGATGATGGTGGTTGCTATTGCAGCAGTGGTTGCGGCACTTGTGAAGGATGCTAGGGATATGCTCAAGGTTGCGGAGCACTAACTGATAGTGTGATTACTTAATATAATAAAAAAAAAAAAATGATTTGTTATTACAATAATAATGAATCATTTTTTTTATTATATTAAGTAATTTTTATATATAAAAAATATTATTTAATTTGTAAATTATATACTATTTTCACATCTTAAGTCCACAATCTATAAATGATTTTTAACATTTTTTGTAAGTTATCTAATAATAAATTATTTTATTTCATAATTTTTATTCCTTCGCTAGCCCAAGCTGCAATTTTTTCATAAACTTCTTTATCCAAAATATTCATCTCATTTATTTTTTTTACTTTCTAATTACCAAATTTTTACCATTCTATTCAAAAAATTATAAGTTGAAAAAATTTAAAAAATATATTATAATATATATGTAAAATAAAAATAAAGGAATTGAAATAAATGTATAAAGAAGCAGAATATTATCTAAATAAACTTGATAATGGTGAAGAACTAACAGAACGAGAATGCCTTGACTTGGTATATGAATTTGATATTGAAAATAATTATGGGGAAAATCGCCGTTGGTCTAGAATGGTTGAAACCATTTGTGATTTGGATGGTAGATATTTTAAAGTTTTTTGGGACAAAGGACTTACTGAATATCAAGATGATGCTTGTTATGACCAACCAATAGAAGTAGAATTAAATGAATATGATGAAGTGCGTACAGTTCATGTCCGTGAATGGAGGAAGAAAAATGATACTTAATAAAAATCATCCAGATTTTGAATTTAATGATGATTATTTCTTCTATCTTTTAGAAAATAATATTCCATTTGATAGAGAAGATATTTGTGAATTTATTGATGGTTGGCAATATTTAACAAAAAGAGCAGAATTTTGTGATAGATGGACTCGGCATATCACTACAATTTGTGAAGTAAAAGACCATTATTATGCTGTTGAATGGGATGCCGGTTTAACTGAGTATGGTGAAGATTATTATGATGAACAGCCCTATGAAGTTTTTCCAGAAGAAGAAAAAAGAGTCATTGTTGTAAATAAATGGAAAAACAAAGAAAGTAATACAATCTGTGAATTTTATAAGGAAGAAAAAAATGAATAATTTAGATAAACTTATAGCAGCAATTCAATGTCCTGAATGGAAGTAGAGCGTATGTAAATCATGTCCTTATGATTATCAAATTGAATTAATTGATGAAGAAGATAGACCACGTCATAGTTATTATGATTGTAATAGAATAAAAATGTTAGATGATGCTTTATATTATTTAGAAGAATTAAAAAGGAAAATATAAATGAAAGATTTAGATACTATAATTGCGGCATATGAATGTTGGAATGGGCCATATGAGAAAAATAAGTGTGACCATTGCCCTTATGGCTATTCATATTTAGATGATAGTGGAGATGGCCCTTCATTTTATACCTGCGATGAAGAACAATGGACAAAAGATGCTTATGCCTGGTTAAAAATATATCAATATCTTATTCAGCAAGGAGATACTAAATGAAATATATAATTGCTGGTGGACGCGATTTTAACAATCGTACTATTTTATATAAAATATTAAATGAGAACAGATATTCTAAAAATATTACTGAAATTGTTTCCGGAGATGCGCGAGGAGCAGATACATTAGGAGTAGAATGGGCTAATGTAAATAGCATTAGACTTACTCACTTTCCAGCTAAATGGGAAATGTATGGTAAATCTGCAGGCTTTATTCGTAATGCTGATATGGGCGCATATGCTGATGCTGCTATTATTTTTTGGGATGGAGAAAGCAAAGGTACTAAGCATATGATTCAAACAATGAAAAAACTTGATAAACTATATTATGTATTTAATTATAATGGAGAATTAATTGAATCTAATGGAAATTGAAATTTTTATTATGCCTTGCGGTTTTGCTTTTCTTGCTGGTTTTTGTTTTGGGAGCTGTTTCCGTAAAAATGAATATAGTTTTACTATGTTTTTTCCAGGGATGTTTGCTCTTTATGGAATGATTATAGAGATAATCAAATGAATAAGTATAAAAAGGATAATATAAATGATAACAGCTAAAGAAGCAAAAGATATAACAGAAGCTCGTCAAGCAGAAATTATTAAAGAAAAATTAAAATCTAATGAAAAACTTTTAAAAATCATTGAAGATAGAATTAAAACTGCTGCTAGTATTGATGGTTGGAATACGATATATTTTTATTTTGCAGAAAAATATTATTCAACTATAAGCGATATGGTATTTATTGAACACTATTTAGCAGAGTATTGTGGATTTAAAACTAAATTATTTAAAGATAAAAGAAATGCTTGGTATCTTGAAATATCTTGGAGGTGATTATTAATATGAGTATGATTCATAACCAAAATTTTAAAAATTGGTTAGTGCGAGGTGATTGTCATGGCCAATTTAATTGGATGACTAATGGTAGTTTAAATGATTACATCCCTAGTGAAACTGCGATTATTATTCTAGGCGATGCCGGATTTAACTTCTACCTTAATAAAACTGAAGCTAGACATAATAAAGAAATTAATGATAGAGGATATACCTTTTATGTAGTTCGTGGAAATCATGAAGCACGTCCTCAAGATTTACCAGAAATAAGAGTAATATATGATTGTAATATTCATGGTTTTATTTACTATAATCCTGATTTGCCCAATATCCGCTACTTTAAAGATTATGGAGATTATGTAATTGGACTTTATTATTGTTATGTAATTGGTGGGGCATATTCTGTTGATAAATGGTATCGTCTTGGTAGACTGAATATGACAGAAGAAACTAATATTCCTACTAAATCTGGTTGGTTTGCTAATGAGCAATTAACTAAAGAAGAGATGGGGAAGGCGGAATGGGAAATTGATATGATATTAACAAAAGAAGCAAAGAGATTTGATTTTATCCTTTCTCATACCTGTCCTTATTCTTTACGCCCTACAGATATGTTCTTGTCTGGAATAGACCAATCAACAGTAGATAATAGTATGGAACTTTGGATGGATAAAATTTATCAAAAAAATCGTGGCAAAACAATTTGGCTTTGGGGACATTATCATCGTGATAGTATTGAAGCACCACGCTGTGAAATGTTTTATAATGATTTAAATAGTTTTAAAGAAATTAAAAAACGTTGGAAGAAATATGATGAGACTGGAGAATTAGACTGGTGGCTTGTAAAAAGCCCATATTTTGAGGAGCGTGCGCAATTATGTATGGGATGATTTTATCTATTTTTATTGCTTTCTTTTTAATTTATGTAACCTTTTATATTTTCTTTAATAAGCGTATTAATAGATATACGCGCATAGGAATTTCATTATGTTTATTAGGATTAACTATTCTTTATATTATTTATTGGATGCCAATCTTTTGGAGGTAAATAAATGACAATTTTAAATACTACTCCTATTGATATTGTTACTGGAAAAGAATATTATTTTACTTGGTCTATTGGTTGTTGGGTTGGAATTGCTTTAACAATTGCTTGCATTATAGGATTTACTTTTTGCATAATATATACAATTACAGAGGATGAACCAATTATGCTTGTTGCTGGTCTTTTACTACTCGTTATAGGAGCAATAATTCTTTTTACAGCAGTATTGCCCCATAATGTAATTACTACTGTTAATCAATATGAAGTTATTATAAATAATGATATTTCTTTTAGAGAAGTTACTTCTAAATATGATTTTATAGAACAACGTGGAGATATTTATGTTTTAAGAGAGAAACTTCCAGAAGGAGTAGTTGAAGTAAAAAATAATTAAGTATTAAAAAGAAGAAATGCGCTTACCAAAAATTTGCCAAAACGTCTAATAGTTTGGCAGAAAATTGGTAAGCGCATTTCTTCTTTAAGTTGAATTTTATAAAAAAATATGATAAAATATTTATAGAAAATAAAGAAAGGAATGATTTCCTTAAATTAAAATGACTAATAGTATGAATAAATTTTTTGACAATTATGTAAAAAATTATAGTGATTGGATTATTAAAGATAATGAATGGAGCTGGAAAGATGATTTCCTTGTAGATGAAGTTAAACGAGATATATTAGAAGATAAATGGGGTCTATATAAATCACAATTGACCAATGAACCTATTTATGATAGTGATGGTAATAAAATAAAAAAAGATAAAAATAAAAAGGAGAATAAAAATAATATGTATAACGATTTTGGTTTTGGTAAGATTTTTGGTAAGATGTTTAGCCCTGTTGCGCATGGTTATGCTAAAATGGGTGTAAATGGTCAGGTTGCTATTCGAGTTGGCGATACCTATAAGACCTATGATATCAATGAAGGCCATCTTGTTGATTGCGATAATTTTGCTTTTGATATGGATGGTATGTTTTGGGTTGTTCCTACCTTTAAGGTAGAACGTGGCGATATTATTATGGTAAATGGAAAGCCTCGTTGTGTTATTGAAGTAAAGGAAAAGACTATTAAGACTTTTTCTTATGAAAATTCTACAATTGATGAAATTGTCCCCGAGCATCACGTTTTTATGGGTAAGACCTATTGCTATGGTAAGATTTTTAGTCCGTTTATGAATATTGACAAGTCTGATAATATGATGTCTAATATGATGCAGATGGCTATGGTAAGTCAGATGTTTGGTGGTAATAATTCCAATAGTAATGGATTTATGGGAATGAATCCTATGGCAATGATGTTTATGATGAATAATAAGAATGGTAATATTTTTGAAGATATGTTTGCCGGAGCTTTTAATTTTGGTGAAGATAATAAGGCAGATACTAATAAGGAGGATAAGTAAAGATGGGTGGAGGCAGTTGGACTAGTTCAGCATATGATACTTATACTAAAAGTACACGAGGAATGAGTGCGGCAGAATATACAACTGCCCACCTTTCTACTCAAGAAGTTTTTAAAGTTAATAGACTTTCTTCTGTTCTTAATCCTTATAATGTTATTAGAGCCTGTCACGACAGCGATGAGCATCCTAATACTCTTCCGGTTATTTTGGCTCTTGATGTAACTGGTTCAATGGGGTCTGCGGCTCGTACTGTTAACCAGAAGCTAAATGAAATTATGACTAAAATTTATGAAAATCCCAATATGCCCGACGTAGAGTTTTGCGTAATGGGCATTGGTGATTTGGCTTATGATGATGCCCCTATTCAAATGTCGCAGTTTGAAAGTGATATTCGTATTGCCGAGCAGAATGACCAAATTTACTTTGAAGCAGGTGGCGGCGGCAACCATTATGAAAGTTATACTGCCGCTTGGTACATGGGTTCTCGCCATTGTGACCTTCATTGCTGGGGCCGCGGCAAGAAAGGAATTATTATCACTCTTGGTGATGAATTGCCCAATCCATATCTTCCAAATGATATGCTTAATAAAGTAACAGGAGACCATCTACAGGCTAATGTAGAAACTTCAGAACTTTATAATGAAGTAATCCAGAAATTTAATGTATATCATATTGCTGTTAATGATAGTAATAGTTCTTATAGATATTACAAAGAAGATGGCATTGATGAAAAATGGAAAAAGTTGCTTGGAAATAATTATAGCGTAGAAAGTATCAATAGTCTTCCCTTAAGGATTACTCAAATTATTGAAGAGAATATTGAAAATAATTTTGTAGTACATACTATTGATAGTAGTTTTGGGATTACTCTTAATGAAAATAATGAAGTAACTTGGTAAAAAAAATAAAGGATTCCTTTAAATAGGAATCCTTTATTTTTTTAACCAAATACATATGGGCCCCAATCACCTGGAATCCAATAAGGATCAACTGTTGGAATTGGAGTTTGAACTGGCATAGCGCCTGGCTAAGCCTAAAATAATAATGGTGGCTATGTCGGTATTGGAGTTTCAATGACCACAGGAGCAAAAGTTGTTATTGGTGGATCAATAACTGGATTTTTAATATATATGTACCAATAAGCGGCTGCGCCAACTACTATTATAAGAATAAGAATAGCAATAATTATATTTTTAAACATTTTGCTCACATCCTCTCTAATTAAAATTAAAAATATAATTAATATTATTTTTTTTATTTGGCCAATTTAAAAAAGTTTTAATTGAAAAATTATAAAAAATATATTATAATATTTATAGAAAAATAAAAAAGGATTGGTCTAACAAATGAATAATTTATGGCTTATTATTATTGATATTATTCTTATTATTTCAAATATTTTTTTTGTAATTACTAAAACAGGACATTGGCAACTTAATTTTGTCGCAGCTATTTGTTTAACTATTGCGGTTAGTTTGATGATTGCTAATAATATTTTTAAGAAAGGAAAAAGAAAGTAATGATTCATGATAAAATGGGAGAACGAATGAAAGGATATGAGGCCGCTGCACAACATTATCTTACTAAACGTACTCCAGTAATTATTAGATGTGATTCTAAAGCAGGGCATACTTTTACGAAGCATCTTCGTAAACCTGTTGATAATATCTTTAGAGAAGCGATGGAAAATGCGATGATGCGCACCGCTAAAGAAATTCAAGGATGTTATTTTGCTTATGAAGAATCAGATGAAGTAACTTTTCTTCTTCAGGATTATGAGACTTTAGAAACTGATGCCTGGTTTGGTTATCGTACTGATAAACTTTGCTCTATCACTGCTTCTTATATGACTCTTTATTTTAATCAAGAATTTAAAAGAATCGCAGAAAATTATATTTGGGAATGGACTCATAGCATGGTCCCGCAGTCTATGACACTTTTTGAAGAGGAAAATAAGTATCATACTACTTTGCGTAAGTGTATCGAAAAAGGGCTTATCTTTGATGCTCGTTGTTTTAATGTTCCAAAAGAAGAAGTTGTAAATGTTGTTTTTTGGCGGCAGATGGATAGTATGCGCAATTCAATTCAATCTACTGGTCATCATTATCTTTCTCAAAAGGAAATGAATGGGAAAAACAATGATGAAGTTCTTGTTATGTTAAAAGAAAAAGGTGTTAATTGGGGAACAATGCCGCATCATCATAAAGTTGGGGTTTGCTGTTATCGAGAAGATGGTGAATGGCAACTAGATTATCATATGCCTATGTTAAAAGGTGAAGATAGATATTTTCTAGAGAGGTTTGTATGAATGATAAGCATAAAGTAATTTATGATAAAGAAAATAATCAATATTATCAACGTCGCCGTGTAGATAATCAAACAATTGAATTAGGAATGAATTGTACTGACTGGATTGAAGAGAATAAAGAATCTTGGTGGAATATTTTTCTTACCATTTATAATAAACGTAAAGATGCTTTTACTAATATGGATAAAAAAGTTATTACAGGTAAAAATCCATTTGAAACTTTTATTACAGCGAGAGATATGTTTTATGATGTAGAAGCTGAACTTTTAAAAAAAGAGTTGCTATATGGGCGAAGTAATAAAATAGTTATTTTTTGTATTTGGGTAGATAATCGTAGACGTGATGCTTACTATAGGGTTCTCCATAAATATGGGTATGACTGGGGTAAATGTAGCGATGGTAAATGTATTATGAAAACTTTTACAAGAGAAGATTTAATTCCAGAGGTTATTAATAATGAATGAAATTGATGGATATATTAGTCGAATCACTGTAAATGGAAAAACCTATGGTTTAAAAGCATGTTTAACAGAGGTTAAACCTATTACTTGCCCAAAGTGCGGTGCTTCTTTTGAATTACGATATGGAACTGGTAAATGCGAATATTGTAATACTTGGTTTTCAACGGAATTTAGCATAAAGGAAATTTAATTAATTATGACAAAAAGTGAATTAAATATTTATTTTACAACTAAATTTTGTGATATTAAAACTGAAAAAGATATTAAAATTCGTCAAAGGGTAGAAGAGCATCTTATTGAAGCAATTAATATTGGATTAAATATTAATGAAATTTTCTTTATTGCTCTTGAAGGTAGCCAAAATTATCAACTTGATTTACCAAATAGTGATGTTGATACTAAATTAATTATTCTTCCCACTTTTAATGATTTTGTTTTTAATCATAAGCCAATAAGCACAACTCATATTAGAGAAAATAATGAGCATATTAGTATTACTGATATTCGTAATTATTTTTCCTCTTTACGTAAACAGAATATTAATTTTATTGAAACTCTTTTTTCTCCTTGGGTTATTGTTAATAGAAAATATGAAAATGAATTTAAACAATTATTTTATAATAGAGAGTTAATTGCGCATTATAATTCGGTAAAAGCAGTAAAAACTGTTGGTGGTATTGCGACAGATAGATATAAAGCAATTTATAATCTTAATTCTAAAAGAGCAGATATTATTAAAAAATATGGTTATGATGGAAAAAGCGTAAGTCATTTGCTTCGTCTCTATTGGTTTCTTTATCATTATACTAGAGGAGAATTATATTCCGAATGTATTATTCCAGATGAAATCTATAAATCAGTAATTCTTGAATTAAAAGAAAATAAGGTTCCGTTAAATACTGTTCAAGAAGATAATGCTCCTTGGTTTTATAATGCTATTCAAGAAATTGTAAATAATTATGTCATTAATAATGAAGAAAAAATTAATGAAGATGCGGAAAATATTTTAAATAATTTACAATATAATCTTGTGAAAATGTCTGTCTTAACTGATCGCGCGGAATAGGACTGGCAAAACCGCAGCCCAAATTAAAAAAGTCGTTTGGAATTTTTCGAGCGACTTTTTTCTTTTATTTGAAAAATTATAAAAAATATATTATAATATTTATAGAAAATAAATAAAAAGGAGTTTAAAAAATGCCTGGTAGAACTAGTACCTATTCTAAAAGTATGACAAATGATATTACGATGCGTGTTCTTGCTGTACTAATGGATAATTCTCAGCCGCTAACAATTTCTGAAATTTGTGAAAAGGATATTTGTCTTTGTGGACTTAGTTCGCAAAAAATTACTCGTTCTCTTACTCGTCTATGTGAAGCAGGTCTTGTTATGAAATCCAAAAGTAAAAGTAAGAATAGAATGGTTTATATCAATACTACGGTTCTTGAAGAACAGGGATATGATTTGGAAAATATTGTTTGTTAAAGGAGTTGATACTATGAAGATTAAAAGTTTCCTCCCTAAACTTCATATTGAAATTGAACGATGGAGATATCTTGAATCTATGGATGTTTATATTTCTTCTTATGGTCGATTTAAAGATAGAAATGGCGAACTTCTTCCTGTCGGGGCAAAAAATAATTATTTAATTTTTCGAGGAGAATCTGTTCATCGACTCGTTCTTTCAACCTTTAAGCCAGTCCCTGGATGGGAAGGTTTAACAGTTGATCATCTTAATCATAATACTCGTGATAATAGAATTAGTAATCTTGAATGGGTTACTCTTACTGAAAATATGAGACGCGCTCGTAAAGATGAAAAAGATAATACAAAAACAATGCTTCAAAAGACAGAAGAAAAAATTAAAGTTGCTGAAGAGATTAAAATAACTGAAGAAAAGACTACTACAATTAATAATAATATTTTTGTTATTCTTAATGGGGTAAAACTTCCTATTGATTCAGCGGGTCAACTTATGAAAAGTGATAAAAGTTTAAGTGTTGATAAAATTAATACTATTATTAAAAATATTAAAGAAAATGCTAAGCGTGATTATGCTTATGGCAATTGGAAAATTAGAGGGATGGAAGCTGGTATTCCCAATAATTAATTAAGGAGAAAAAAATAAATGAGTAAAATTCTTATTATTATTGATGCACAGAATGATTTTATTACAGGTGTTCTTGGATCTAAAGAAGCTGAACAAGCACGAACTAATATTTGTCATTTTATTGATGAATATGCTGAATCATATGATGAAATTTATTTAACCAGAGATACACATAATGAAGATTATCTTTCTACTAATGAAGGGCATTATCTTCCAGTAATTCATTGTATTGAAAATAGTAAAGGCTGGCAAATTGATTCTAAAATTCTTTTTTATCTTAAAGGATACAAACATAGATATATAAATAAAAGTACTTTTGGCTCTTTAGATTGGAGAGGCACTCTTGATCAAACAGATGAAATGACAATTGATATTATGGGCTTTTGTACAGATATTTGTGTTATTACTAATGCTTTAATTCTTAAAACTGAATTTCCAGAAGCAAATATTACAGTACATCATAAGTGTTGTGCTGGAACTAGTATTAAAAATCATGAAGCGGCTCTTGACATTATGGAAAGTTGCCAAATTGAGGTGTGCTAATGATAAAGAAACGACTTGATTATGAAACAGCGATTGATTCTGATAGAATTGCTAATGAACCAACAGATGAAGAAATTCAAAAATTAATTGACATAGCTAAAGAAAATCCTGATTGTATCGTCAGAGTTTATTGGTATGTAAAATATAATGGTTGGTTCGATAGAGCTTTTAGCGCTGATGATACTGTTGAAACTTTTAAAGCAAGATTGCCAAAAATGTATGGATTATAATGAATAAACTTTTAAAAGATTTGCGTGAATGTAGTGGTTGCGGTTTTTCTGTTTGTCGTGATGCTATTAAATATTGTCAAATTCATAAGAATTGTTCTCCATTAGCCTATTTAATGATAATGTATAGTGGAGTTAAATATAGCGATATAGATAAAGCAATTAAAGAAGAAACAAAAAGATTGCTTGATAATCCTCCATATTGGGCAAAAAATACTCAAACTTATGAGGTTATTAAATGAAATATTATAAAATCC
>JAEEGL010458401.1_pt1 | contig 27886 bp, 27 predicted proteins | sample 9134231 | NCBI WGS metagenome assembly JAEEGL01 (sample SAMN16246548, study PRJNA631951) | gut metagenome | biome: gut microbiome; feature: rumen; material: fiber-attached | host: Bos | place: Iran: Karaj | collected 2018-10
ATGGAGTGCAGGGTAAAGAGCTTCGAGGACGGAATCCTCATCGGAGAGATCATTAATGTATCTGCTGACGAGAGCGTAGTTACCGACGGCGTGGTGGATATTAAGAAGTTAAAGCCTATAAGCTTCGATCCCTTTGGAAATGCTTATTTTGGCGTAGGCGAGAAGGTCGGCAATGCATTTAAGGATGGAGCGGCGCTTAAGTAGAAACGGGTAAAAAAACGATTTTATACAGCAAAAAAGGACATCCGATTGGATGTCCTTTTTTGCTGCGGAAGATGGGGTGAGGTGGATAAAGAAAAAGGTCCGGTGGACCTTTTTCCCACCGAACCGACCGACGAGGCATTTATGCCGAGGAGACCTTGAAGCCTGGGCTTCAAGGAACTCCTCGGCATATAAAAACAAGGGATAAGCATTCACTGCTTATCCCTTGTTTTTAATCTGCGGAAGATGGGACTTGAACCCACACGTCGTAACCGACACAAGATCCTTAGTCTTGCCTGTCTGCCAATTCCAGCACTTCCGCATTTGCAACACGCAAATATGATACTAGCATTAAGGTATAAAATTGTCAACTAAAAAAACGATTTTTCTAAAGAAAAGTTTTTCTAATTGTATATGCAATTTAGCCCTGCACTTTTTTCGCACGGTCAAGTTTGTACAACTCTTCTGCCGCGAGTCGGGTCTTGGCAACTATGTCGCCTTTACCCTTGGGGAAACAGTAATAAGATGTCTTCATATCGCCTATGCAGACCATATCTCCAAGCTCATACCAGTAATAATCCGAATAAAGGCTGTACGATGCCGAAGGCTTTTGAGCGTAATTTAACTTTCCATCACATCCGGTTAAGTTAAAGCCTTTATTGTCGTGTTCAAGGACACCCTCTCCGACCCTGTATACGGCTTTTCTGTCCACCATCATAAGGATATCGACGGGAGTGCTTAACTTATATGTACCGGCTTCAAGCTCTTTTCTTACACACTCTCTTTCCCATTTGTACCAATCGGGAATATGGTCAAATCTTCCTTCAACGTTTTCAGCCTTAAGATATCCGTATTCATCAAGGACATAAGCGGCACCGCAATTTTCGCACGTAAGCTTAACGCCTTTTCCGACCATCTTGCCTTCCGTCTCGCAATGAGGACATCTGTATAAAACTCTGTTAAGACCGTCTGCCCTGAACGGTTCGTCGATCTTTATCTTATTTTCCTGCTGCCATTTAAAGTGGTCGAAGCTAAAGAGATCCTTAAGTATTAAGTTGATCTCTTCAACAGATCTTTCTTTTATCTCTTCGGGACTTAACACATACTCCATCTTTGCGGAAACGTCGCACTTCCTGATCTGGAGCATGTTGTAAAGAGGATCTCTGTGGAAGGCTCCCGTTGTCTTGATCATCACGACCGGAACACCCAGCAGTTTAATGCACTTACCGAGACTTTCGGGTAGCGGAGTGGCGGTTCCGTCAAAAGAATAACTTGCCTCCGGATACATAAGAACGGAAGTCTTTAACTTATCAAGTGCATACTTCATATCCTTTATGAGATTTAAGTCCATAACGAACTTCTGCGTGGAGATACAGCCTATGGCGCGCATAAGGCCTTCTTTTCCCACAAATCCGTCTGTAGTACACACTATCTGGTAAGGGGTGGGATACAAAAGCTTTGATACGATCTCAAGATCTATAAAACTTGAATGATTCATAAGTATAAGACACGGCTCGCCTTTTTTAAGCTTGTCCATGCCTATACGCTCTTCTTTGAAATTGACTTTTTTAAGATCCCCGTTTGCCAGAACGTTTATGAGTTTTTTAAGCGCAGGGTTCGGCCTTTTGGGATTTTTATGTACCGTTTTCGGAAGTTTGATGACTTCCTCATACGAAAGTGATTTTGTCTTGATCTTCATGTTAACTCCAATGTACGGTTTTTATCATACGGGATGACCGCATTCTGTACAGAATCTGGAACCGGCTTTCAATTTGGCCCCGCATCCCGGACAAACGACTTCATCCTTCGAAGGATCTTTGGGCACAGTTTCCGACACAGACGGTACTTCTGCCCCCTGAGGCTTATATGTCGAAGAAACATTTGTAATGTTTGGCTCCGGTTTAAACTTCACGATATTGTTCGGTACGGAAGAAACAGGGGTGTTATACTGCTTTACATCCGGTGCAACGGCGTAAGCATTGGGCTTTGCCTTATTTTTGGCCCGCTTTTCCTTTGCCTTTTTCCCGTTCGCGATCACAAGTATAAGTACAAGGATTATGATAAGCAAAAGAACTATACCTGCAAGGATCAGGATCATTTTGGTATTGCGTACTTCCGCAACAGCCACGGTACCGTTAAACGACGTAGCCGAAATCTTTATCACTCCGCCTTCTATAACGGCTTTATCGTTGTCACAGTGTATTACTTTTGCGGATTTTCCGAAATCGAGAGTATAGTTTAACTTAAAGTTCTTTTCGACATTTTGGGTGATGGCATCCATATACACAAAATCGTCAACGGCCGCCTTGTAATTAAGCTTGTAAAATGCTCTGTCGTCGGTATATGTAAGAGTATCCGAATAGCCCGTAAGATTCTTAATCTTTTCGTTAACACTAGAAGTGGAACCTTTTACATATATCTTTATAGAATTACCTTCACTTGAAACGGTGACCTCGCACTCGTCCGCACCGGTACCGTCTTTCAATATCCTCTGATCGGCGTTTAGCTCTGCAAAATCAAACCCCGGATTTAAAGCCTTAAAAAGCTTATCCATCGAAGTGTTTTTATCTTCTTCGGAAGGTGTCGACGAAAAATTTAAAACTATGGTCTTTTCAAACTTATCCGGGGATATAAGCTTTGTGGTATAATCGGCCGATTCGATATAATATTTCTTGGCATAGGCAAAAGAAGCATCCCCTTTTACCTGAGCGCTTGTGACCATGCCGATCATACAGCGGTATCCCGGCTTTTGACTGTCTGTTGACGTATTCGAAAACTGGCTCATGTAATTAAGGTCCGAGCCGAGTTCATAATAATTCGGTGTTTTTACAAAATTATTAAATGATATTTCCTGGTTGGACACACATATATAAGAAGACAGATCAAGTTCCTCATCTATCTGTCTGCTGAAAGTGAAATAATCCTTTGATTTTCCTTCTGTCTCCTTAAAGGTCGAGCCCGGAAACAGTATACCGTCAAGCTCCTTAACGGCATCCAAAGAAAGATCCTTCGCTTCTATCTCAAATGTAACATAATAGCTGTTTTCTGTAGTCTCGACGGTAACACCGTTAGGAACCTTGTCCATAAAGTCTTTCTTTATGGCATCCTTCCGTTCTTTGCCGCCGTCTACCGAAACATCAAAATAATAGCTCTTATTGAACTTATCGAAGTCCGTTATCTCGGTATATACATAAACGGTATTTAGCGGAGCATAACTTACATTGCTGTATGAATAGTATTCACCCGAAGTATCGCTGTAACCCGGGACATCAAGATGGTTTTTGCCCGTCTCAAATATGTATGATCTGTTGCTTTCGGAAACCATACCGGCATCGATAATTGCATCGGAAAGCCAGTATAAAAGATCTGTGCTGGAAAAGCCTTCATATATGCTTATACCGTCTCCCCAGACGCTTTTGGGCATGATAATGATCTCGGAGCTGTAATTCTCAGCCCCGGGAATCGTGTGAAGTTTATCGTTATATTCTTCAACGGAAGAAAATTCAATGTCAAAGTTAAGTGTTGTACCTGAATCGGTCTGATTAAAGGTATACTTCATACCTTCGGGACAATTGTCGGATGCTACGCGATTAAGATCGTCATAAGTTCCGTTAAAATCACTCTTGAAATTCTCGCTGTCTATATTTACGATAATGTTCCTTACACCCGATCCGTCGTCGCGCACCGTTAAATTCGTATCAACGGTGGCACCCGCACAGCCGGCCATAAATGCGCAGCAAAAAACTATGAGCAATAAGCCCCAAAACTTTGATCTGATTCCCTTCATATTCTCCCCTTTTACTGCTGTTACTCAAAAAACTTTGCAAGGATATCAAGTATCTTTGCATATTCCGACATCAACTCTTCATGCTTTGATGCCATACTCTCAAACTCACCGGACTTTCCTGTAAGTTCCGAATCTTTTGCCATATCTGAGAGTGTGTCGCAGCCTATCTGTCTGGCTGCATTCTTAAGGCCATGTGCTTCGATGATGTAACGTTCATAATCTTTGTTTTCGATGAGGCTGCTCATTAAAGGTATCTTGTCTTTACCCTCTTCAAGCGCCGCTTCAAGGACTTCTTTGTAAATTTCCTCATCATCGACACAAAGTTCCATAGCTTCGGAAACATTGAAGCCATAGCCTTTAAGATCCGATATGTTCATATCCGGCCTCCTTAAGTGAATATATCCCCCTATTCCCCTTTTGCCGTATATTTATTTTCCTCCGTGGCACGGTGTTCGCGAAGCGAATCGACCGACTTTTCTATAAGAAGTTTTTTTACAAAAATATCACAACTTAAAGCACAGATAAAATAAAATTTTTTAAGATATTCCTGCTTGTCGAGCGGAGCATCCTCAAAGCTTTCAAGCGACTCCGCGTAATTGGCCACAACGTCGTCGGTGATCTTTGCAAGTCTCTCCCTCATGCCGCCGAATATCTCGTTATACACATCCTCGATGCAAAAACCGGATTCCTTGCCGAAAAAGTCCTCGGTAATGGGATCGAGTAAGGTTTTTATATCGTTGATCTGTAGTATACTCTTATAATAATACACAAAAATTAAAAGAAACATATGGTCCTTGTTATACTTCTTTTTTATCGGCGGAGGTATAACATCGTTTTTTGTGTAATTATTGATCATTGTCTTTGTTACAAGCTTTTCGTCTTCCTGCGAATTTCGCGCACTGGACTTTAATTTCTCATCCAGAAAAGTCGTAACCTGATCCATATAAAGGTCAATATTCGGTATCTCGCCGCTTTTAATATATTTCATGCGGGAAAAAGAATCCTTTATGCTGTTCAAAAAATCATCGGTATCGATCTTCAAATCATCACTTCCCGTCTTCTGTCCACGATGTGGATCGTTTTTCTTGGTTTATATAATCGCAATTTATAATTATATAGTATTGAAAACCGCATCACAAGTATTTGTTGTCGTTTTTGCATACACATTAATGAATCTTTAAGGATTACATCCTTTACTTTAAAACTTTAGTATGTTAAAATGTTAAAGAAATTGGGGAATCATTATCCCGACGGAGGGTGAGAATATGAACAGCAAGATCAAAAATGAAGCGGTAGACAGCTTATTTGACGGCATTTTAAGTCTTAAATCCAGGGAAGAATGTTACAGTTTTTTTGAAGATCTTTGTACCGTCAATGAGTTATTGAGTCTTTCGCAGCGTTATGAAGTAGCTCACATGCTCAAGTCAGGCCACACATATATGGAAATAGCCGAAAAGACGGGAGCATCCACAGCTACGATAAGCCGTGTGAACAGGTCATTAAATTACGGTAACGACGGCTACGAAATGGTATTCGACAGGTTAAAGAAATAAGAAAAGCGGAAGTCCGAACGGGCTTCCGTTTTTTATCATTCTTCTTTTGTTTCGGCTTGCTCTTCGGATTTATCATCGGGTTCTTTGCCCGTATCGGTCCGATTTGTCATCTCGCATCTTCCTTCAAAGACACCCTTTTCATCCACAATAAGGTTTTTGGTGTGGATATCGGCATATACTCTTCCGGTCGCATTGACTTCAACTTTATCGGTCGAGAAAAGCTCACCTTCTATAACTCCGCCCACCACTATGTGTGCGGCTCTGACTTCACCTTCGACCTTACCGTCGCGTCCGATTATGACTCTTCCTTCGGATACGACTTTTCCTTTTACAAGACCGTCTATTCTTAAAAGCTCATTACCGGTAAGTGTTCCCTCTACCACGGTCTTCTTGCCGATGACGCTTGATACGCGTCCGTTTTTGTAATCATCGGATCTTCCCATAGTGCCCTCCTAACCGCTGATACTTATAAGCTCAAGCGGATCTATATATTCACCGTCTTTTGTCATCTGATAACCGAGTTTATTGTCTTCAAGCCCGCCCACATATATGATCGTACCGCCGGTGATCTCTTCGCCCTCATTGACCTTCGGAACGGAGGCATTTCTGTAATATGTGAAATATCCGTTGCCGTGATCTATAACGACACAGTTCCCGTATATCGAATCCTCATGTACGCTTGAAACGATCCCGTCTCCGGCTGCCACAACATCGGCGGCATCCGACATATCAAAAATGATGATTGGAAGATAATCCTCCGAAGAAGTGGTCTCTTCGTCCTGTTCTTCGATCTCAGCGGAATCCGTCAAAGGAAAACCGTTTGGTATGGCTCGTTCCTTTTTGATCTCTTCCTGCTCTTCGTTTTCGACCTGCTGCTTGCCGACGGTTATCGATAATATCTCATTACGGCTTATAAGCGCCGCATTCTCATTCTCTAATCTTGAAACCGTCTGCTCCTGAGTGCTTACTATTTCCTTTAAGGCTTTGACGGTGGCTTCCATCTCATTCATATGAGTATACGACAAATAAGCAGTCAATACTCCTGCCGCCGTTGCCAAAAAAGTAATGATTATGCATGCTCTGAAAATGTTGAACCTTGAGCGGTAATACTTTGGACAGTCACCCGAAATATCCGAAGTGACCGAGATCGTATAAACACGCTTCTTTTTATGTCTCTTTGCCATGGCTTTCTCCCGCAAACGGGCCTATTTTAACAGAAAAAACTGAAAAAGGCAAATTTATGGTACTATAGTAATCAAAATAGCTGTAAAGTACCGTAAATATCACTGTTTGCGAATATAACCTTTATTGTTAAGCGCTCTCTCAACTCTTATAAGCGTCGCATCATTATCCGCGGTTATAAGATGATAGTGCGTTCCGTCCGTTAAGGTCGAAAGAAGCTTTTGACTTTCATCAAGACACTTCTCGGAAAACGTTCTTGCATCCTCTCTGGTATTTACATTGATCTCGGACACGATTCTCCCATACAGATCATTCTCTATTTCTTCGGTCTTAACCTTTGCACCCAGATCCACAATCGTGCAAAGCTCGTCATATACGTCTTCGGGCTTATGCTTAACTTTGATCATAACAGATTTCGGAGTTTTTTCCTCGTGAAGGATATACCCCTTGTTTGTAGCGATTATATCTATACCTTCGGCTCTTATAAGTGCTATATCGCCCACAACTATCTGACGACTTACATTAAATTCTTTGGCAAGTTTGGTGGCTGAGACCGGAAGCTTATTTGTCTTTAAATTTTCTATGATTGAATTTCTTCTCTCTTCACCGGTCATAACAGCTCTCCTTATGATAAAATCTACCCCTTACTATAGTGTATTTACCGTTTAACTGTCAAGACATCTGCTTTGACCGCTTATTTTGTTCAAATTGACGAAAAATTTGATATATTGTTTGATTTATTGCTTTACTTTTTTAAAGTCATGTGCTACTCTTTGTTTATCGCGGAGTGCGATGAATATTTTTGGAGGTACTCAGAATGAACAAAGGTACAGTAAAGTGGTTCAACAACCAAAAAGGTTACGGATTTATCTCTGATGAGTCCGGCAACGATGTTTTCGTTCACTTCTCCGGAATCAATGCAGAAGGTTTCAAGTCTCTTGAAGAAGGCGCTGCAGTTGAATTCGAAGTAACTGACGGAGCAAAGGGACCTCAGGCCGTTAACGTTACAGTTATCAAGTAATTGCGACCGTCTTTACGTTTAATCAGTAACACGATGTGCCTTTTCTTAAATAGAAGATATTTAGAATTAGCAATACGGTTTTTTGATTAATGATTAAAGAAGAGGGGATATCTTAGTGGATATCAAGAAAGGGAAGAACCAAAGGTTCTTCCCTTTTTGTGTGAAAGCGACGGTCACATCTGACCGCCGCTTTTTATTCAGCCTATTACATCCGACATTGTATAAAGACCTTTGGTCTTACCGTTTAAAAATTTCGCGGCCGCTACCGCACCGTTACCGAATATCGCCCTTGAATAAGCCATATGCGATACGGTTACGACTTCATCCTTGCCGGCAAAGATTATATCGTGGTCTCCCACTATGCTTCCGCCTCTTATACTTGAGATACCTATTTCTTTTTTGTCTCTCTTCTGCCTTACCGACTGTCTCTCATATACATAATGATAAGAATCATCAAATTCCTCATTTATCGAATCGGCAAGCATTGCCGCCGTTCCGCTCGGAGCATCAAGTTTCTGGTTGTGATGCTTTTCCACTATCTCGATATCAAATCCCGCGGGAGCAAGTACTTTGGCAACCTCTTTTACGGTCTTTAAAATGGTATTTATACCAAGGGACATGTTTCCGCTTCGAAGTATCGCTGTCTTTTCGGAAAGCTTATCGACTTTGGCGATCTGTTCCTCCGAAAGTCCCGTTGTACAAAGAACAAGCGGAAGAGCCTTTCTTTCGCAATAAGCAAAAAGTTTGTCAAGTGCTTTGGCCGTTGAAAAATCTATCACAACATCCGCTTCGACATCGCAGGCATCGATATCCGTAAATACCGGATAATTGTTAGTGACTATATTGTCCTGTACGTCTATACCGGCAACGATGGATACTTCGGGGTCGTCGTTAACGATGCCCGTTATGACCTGACCCATACGTCCGTTACAGCCATGCATTATGATCTTTGTCATAAATATCTCCTTTATCAGTCTTTTGTAAGATCGTTGAACTTAATGACCTGATTGTGTGCTACTTCGATCCCGTAGTTTACAAGCGAGTTCTTAAGCCTTTCAACATTAGCCGCTTCCATCTCTGTAAGAGGAAGTCTTAAAGGGCCTGCCTCCATGCCCATAAGATTGAGTGCCGTCTTAACGGGAATGGGGTTAACCTCGCAGAATAAACTCTTGATGATATCGAATGCTTCTAGCTGAAGCTTACGGCTTGTCTTAATATCGCCGTCAAGATAAGTCGCTACGATGTCATGGGTCTGCTTCGGAGCAATATTTGAAAGAACGGAAATTACTCCGAGACCGCCGAGCGAAAGGATCGGAACGATCTGATCGTCGTTGCCCGAATAAATGGCGAAATCCTCGTCCATGATCGATGCAAGCTGTGCAACCTGCGAGATATCTCCGCTGGCTTCCTTGATGGCCACAACATTTTTAGCTCTTTCATTGATCTTCTTAACGGTTGCGGGCTGGATGTTGCAGCCGGTCCTTGAAGGAACGTTATAAAGGATCACGGGGATCTTTACCGCTTCCGCCGTCTTGACAAAATGCTCCACGAGACCTTTCTGCGTAGCCTTGTTATAGTAAGGTGTTACGAGTAAAAGTGCATCGGCACCGGCCTTCTCGGCTTCTACCGAAAGATATATCGCTGTCTCTGTGCTGTTGGAACCCGTACCTGCTATGACCGGTACTCTTCCGGCTACCTTTTTAACGGTATGACGGATAACATTTAAATGTTCCTCGTGCGAAAGTGTGGATGCCTCACCGGTTGTACCGCAGGCAACGATCGCATCGGTCTTTCCTGAGATCTGAAACTCGATAAGCTCATCAAGCTTTTCGTAATTGACCGAACCGTCGGCTTTCATCGGGGTTACAAGAGCAACTGCTGCTCCTTTGAAAATAGGTGTACTCATAGGCTTCTCTCTCCTTTTCGTGTGCGGGATCACTCCCATATCCTGTTACATAAGCACACGGTCAAAAATATCGGTTTAAAAAAGCCGAACGTAAAAAAATACGGTCGGCTGCATTAACTCTTTAAAAGATAGCTCCCCATCCGCAAAGCGGATGACAGTCATATATCTGTTAAATATATGCCCAGGATCCGGTTTCCGGCGAAACCGTTCCTTCGGCGTATCACCCTTTCATCGACCTTCAAACGTGTCCGACACATCCGATCGATTACTTATGATCAACGCGACCTCTACCGTGTTCTTATTTGTGTGTTATGTTAGCACCCTAATACGAAGGTGTCAACATATAAAAGAAAACTTTTTATTATTTGAAAGATGCTCTCTTTCTCAAAGTGGGATCCAGGATCTTCTTTCTGATACGAAGAGATTCCGGGGTTACTTCCAAAAGTTCATCCGTATCTATAAAATCAAGGGCCTGTTCAAGACTTAGGATCTTGGGCGGTACAAGACGAAGTGCTTCGTCGGCTGCCGAAGAACGCGTATTTGTAAGCTGCTTTCTTTTGCAGACGTTAACCTCTATATCTTCGCTCTTGCCTGTCTGCCCGATAACCATGCCTGCATACACCTTCTCGCCGGGCCCGATAAACAGGATACCTCTTTCCTGTGCGTTGAACAAACCGTAAGTTACTGATTCGCCGCTCTCGAAAGCAATGAGCGATCCCTGGCTTCTGTACGCTATGTCGCCCTTATACGGACCGTATCCGTCGAAGATTGTGTTCATGATACCGTTACCCTTGGTATCCGTCATAAAATCTCCTCGGTATCCGATGAGACCTCTTGAAGGGATCGAGAATATAAGTCTCGTGTAGCCGCCGCTTGCATGGCCCATTTCCTTAAGCTCGCCCTTACGAAGCGAAAGCTTTTCTATGATGACGCCCGAGAATTCTTCGGGAACATCTATATATGCAAGTTCCATGGGCTCAAGAGTCTTGCCGTTTTCATCTTTCTTGTACAGAACTTCCGCTTTGCTTACGGCAAACTCATACCCTTCACGGCGCATATTTTCGATAAGCACCGAAAGATGAAGTTCACCCCTGCCCGATACCTTAAATGCGTCGGTGGAATCCGTTTCTTCGACTCTTAATGACACATCCGTGTTAAGCTCTCTGAACAGTCTGTCTCTTAAGTGACGTGATGTAACATACTTGCCTTCCTGACCTGCAAGCGGTGAATCGTTTACGATAAAATGCATTGCGATCGTGGGCTCGGATATCTTCTGGAACGGGATAGGCTTCGGATCGTCGACCGAACATAATGTGTCACCGATATGGATATCGGCAATACCTGAAATTGCCACTATAGAACCTATATCGGCACTCTTGACTTCAACCTTGTTAAGACCGTCAAACTCATATAATTTGGATACTTTGACCTTCTTAAGCTTGTCGGGCTCATGATGATTTACTATCACAACTTCCTGGTTGACGCTTATGGAGCCGTTATCAACCTTACCTACACCGATGCGTCCCACGTACTCGTTATAATCGATGGTACTGATCAAAAGTTGGGTACCTGCTTCGGGATCGCCGGCGGGGGCGGGAATATAATCTATTATCGTATCAAATAAAGGAGCCATATCCGTACCCGGAACATCGGGATCAAGCGATGCGCTTCCCGCCTTTGCCGAGGCAAATACGAAAGGACAGTCAAGCTGTTCATCGGTTGCGTCAAGATCCATTAAAAGTTCCAGAACTTCGTCTATAACTTCCTTGGGTCTCGCTTCGGGGCGGTCTATCTTGTTGACACATACGATAACGGGAAGTTTAAGCTCCATAGCCTTTCTAAGTACAAACTTTGTCTGGGGCATGGGACCTTCAAATGCGTCTACGACAAGTATTACACCGTTAACCATCTTAAGAACACGTTCAACTTCGCCGCCGAAATCGGCATGGCCGGGAGTGTCGATGATATTGATCTTGGTGCCCTTATAGGTAACTGCGGTATTCTTTGAAAGAATGGTAATACCTCGTTCACGCTCGATATCGTTGGAGTCCATGACTCTTTCCTGAACTTCCTGATTCTCACGGAAAACGCCGCTCTGTTTAAGTAAAACATCCACAAGTGTTGTTTTACCGTGATCCACATGGGCTATGATTGCTACGTTTCTTATGTCATCACGTGTCTTTATCATATGATCTCCTAATAAAAATAAACCGAAAATATCAACGTTTTGCATTATAACACCGCTTGTAAAGCCTATACAACATAATTTTTCACAAAATTCTCGTCTCTCGATGCTTTTCATTACACCTAAATTGATAATATCCCCGTAAAAACTCTTTATATTTATGCGCAATCGGATTAAAATAAGCGTTAAAGGATATCAACAGGGAGGGTTACAATGGATAACAACACAGGAAATATTACGGCATCAACCGCATATGCATCGCCGGATATGGCAATATCCATTAAAAGGGGGCTTTTGATCAATCGGATCATTCTTATAGCCATCCTTGTATTGCTTGTGGGACTGTGCGCCGGTGCAGGTTATGCGGCATACAACGCGTACATGATCGCGCAGCACTTAAAGCCCGTATATGAATTTTTGTCGAACGTCGATTACGAGAAGATCAATACTTTTATCGCAACTTTGGATGAGATCAACAAGATCGATTTCGAAGGGATCACAAAGACCATCAACGACATTGATTTCGAAGGTGTCAAGGAAATATTGAATTCCATTGACGTCGAAGAACTTAAACAGGGTATGGAAAGTCTTAAGAATGCTTCCGAGATGCTTGAAGCCGTAAGCGAAAAGGTTGCGCCGATCTTAAGCTGGTTCAAATAATATGCTTCTTTAAAATACAAAAGCCTGCAGGGCAACTGCAGGCTTTATCTGTTTTCACTATTTCTGAAGTATCGAAAGTATTTCCTCAAACACGGGGCCGTTGTTTTTTACTACGATCGCAATGTTTTTCTTGGCACGGCTCAAACCGTGAAAGAGATCCCTTACTCTCGAACCTGCCATGTCTTCGGGGTTTTTTATATTCTTTGCCCGAAGATACATCTGCTCATCATAGTAGAAATTCTCATTAAGGATCATTACCACACCGGCAAATTCTTTTGAGACGGCTTCACCGACGACCAGTCCGATGTCTCCCTCTTCCGTTTCTTTTATGTATGTATAACCGCAATCAATATAATATTTTATAAGTTTATCGGTCTCGTCTTCGTTCGCCGCATACGATAAAGAAACGGACGGAAAATCATGCTTGTGATAAGGCTCGCTTGCATGCACGATACATCTTATAAAAGCGGAAAGTTCATTGTTCAGTCGTATCCTGTTCGTAAGCTTAAATCCGGTAAAACCGGGCATGGATTCTAAAAGTCCCGTACCGCTTCCGCCTCTTTCCTCGGGACAGATCGCATCCTCACGGTTATAGGAAACAATGATCGGAGCCTTAAGCGCGTCCGCAAGAGAAACGATCTCACTTAAGAGATGCGGAGTCAGTTTATGGCCTTCATCCACAAATATCGTGGTGTATCTTTCCTGTTTTATCTTATCAAGATCCGCGCCCCAGTAATAGAAATCTATCCGCTTTAAGATCGAGTTTAAGCGGTCAAGTTCTGCGGTCTTGGGGCCTAAGTGCAAAAGGCAGACACGTTCTTTTTGCGAAAGAAACATCGCGGTATCGTACAAAAGAAGTGTTTTCCCGGTACCCGGATATCCCGTAAAGCCTCTTACCGTAAGGTTCCCTTCTTTATCCTTGTATGAAAGATTTTTAACAAGCTGATGTTTTATGTCCCGCTGCTGAAACGTAAGAAAATAGTCCCCGCGGAGAAATCTGTCCGGATCGCTTAACGGCGAGATTATATATTTGTCTTCGCTGAACAGTTCTTCGATATCGCCCTCGAAGCAGTCCCGCTGACGATCGATGAGTCCCGCAAGCTCGGTAAAATCCGTATCGACAAGGCGGCCGGTATTTGAAAGACGCACAAGTCTCCCCGTACTGCTTATGAAAGTAAAGTAAAATACGGGAAGACCTGTTGTCGCAAGATAATATCTGTTTTGTTTTAACTGTCTTATTATGGCTTCATCCGAAACATTTCCGCTTTTAAGCTCGACATTTATTATGTATTCGTCGTTAATACGGATAAGATCGAACTCTTTGCCCAGTTTAGGCATCACAAAAGAATAATAGAACTCGGTCTCAAAAGAATTGTCCATGACTTTTGAAAGTTCTTCGCAAAACAAGCGCAGACCATCGGTCTCCCAGGATTTGATCTTAAGAAGGCTGTCACGGCCCGACAGCTGCCTCTCAAGTCTTGAAAGACTGTTTCCGTCGTTTATTCTTGTAAGCGCATAAATATTGACAGGTTTCATAACTTAAATATACCACTTTATGATCAACACTGAGTATATCCTTAAAGCGTAACACCCTTTATATGCCTTGCATCACATGCGATCTCCAAAGACGGAGCGCAAAGACTGCCGGGCACTTTCGAAAATCTCAATATCGTAATGCCGGTAAAATCGGCATGCTGGGTGGCGCAGACATAAGGGAATGTCTGATTTAATATATGTCCTATCATTGCGGATGACGATCCGCCGTGGCAGAAAAGTGCAACTGTATACTGATCGTTGTTTTTTCTTTGATTCCTGTAATATAAGCCTTCACGCTTATAGCCTAAGGTTTCAAGCCACTTATCTGTTTCTTCTTCAACAAATTTTACATTCTTTGTAACGATGTTATTGTTGTAATATTCGTTTTCCGGCCAGTTTTCATCTCGAAGATCGATCCCGGTTTCAGCCATTTTATCGGATATAGACCAGGGATGTCCGTCCTCGAATATGGGATTTCCGTCTTTGCTGCCCCAGCGTAGCTCACGCATAAAATCAAGTTCTTCCACATCGGGAAGATCAAGCCTTCTTGCGGTATATCCCGCAGTTTCTTTTGCCCGCCCAAGCGGAGAAGAATAAACCGCTTCAATACCCTCGTCAAGTAATCTTAATGCGGCAGCCTCAGCCTGCTTGTGCCCAAGCGGCGTAAGACAGTCATTGTCATAATTCGGCTCCCCGTGCCTTACAATAATGATCCTCATATATAACCCCCTTTGTTATTTCTCGATACGATCGAATATGTTTATTTTACTCGACTCTTCATCAAGGTCAAGAGTCTGAGCATAATTTTCTTTCCTTTTATTGCCATCCTCGTTATTGACACTGAAATGATCAGATACGCTCCGCATGCATTTCTTTTTTCATACGGTACATCCTTGCATCCGCCGTTCTCAAAGCGTCTCTTATCGGAAGTCTTGCCGATCCTTTCAAAGATGAATAGGCTCCGTATGAAGTACTTAACGTAAGCCCTTCATATCCGGTGTCGATCTTCGAAAGATCCGCATTAAGATTCTCAAGCGATGAAGCGAGCCACTTTTTGGTTTCTTTATCCGCGGTCTCGACAACAAGTATGAATTCATCGCCGCCGTTTCGGGCCACAAATCCGTGTTCTCCGTATTTCTCCTGCAATATTTCCGCAAACTTGCATATATAATTGTCTCCGGCATCGTGACCGAAGCGATCGTTGGCCTTTTTTAAGTTGTTTAAGTCAAACTGAACAACCGTATAGGGCTTTTCGTCGTTATCAAGTTCGTCAAAATACCGTTCAACCGCCTGACGGTTGTTTATACCCGTAAGTGCATCCGAAAAAGCAAGTTTTGAAAATATCCTGACGCGTTCTTTTTCCCTGGTTACCGTCACGGCATTTACCATAAAATCATAGATAAGTGCGAATACAAAGGCAAGAACCGCTATGTAAAGAACATTCGCGGATATCGGAGAATTTTTAAGACCGCCCTTGCCCGAAGTAAAAGTATAACGGACCACAGCCAGCACCCCGACGATCCCCAAAAGAATGGTCGCATATGTCGAAGCCGCATATCGCTTTATCCCGTGCACCGCATCCCATATCCTTATATACATGACCACTCCCACAGCGATCACGAGCAGGATGTTCTCGATCGGCTGAAGCGAACGCATACTTATCCTAAAATTTAAGTGCAATGAAACAGACAGGATAAACAACGCAAAGTACATCGCCCACATCGGTCCCACTATCTTGTTCTTCCATGTGTCTATCTTTCCGTCTTCGTCCACGATATTGTAGCCCAAAAAGAAAACCGGAAGCATATAGAAGGTGAAATACTTTAAAAATCCCTGAAACACGATATTATCGCTGAAAAGTTCCATGATATCAAGCTCACACAGCATATATACGCCGAATGCGGCAGAAAAAAGCGCAATACATGTAAGGTGCAGGATATCTATAGGTCCGAATATCTTTCTCGGCACCATCAAAAATCCGAGGAAAGTAAGGGCAAAGCCCATAATGATAAAGAAAAACGCAAGTGACATCGAATATATCTTCTCCGAAGAATAATCGCGCCTGAAAGAATCCGCATCCCATATCTTGGGTGCAACTATACTCTTAAATGCGTCCTTCTCACTTGTACGCATCGTTACGGTAAGCGTCTTCCCGGCCGCTTCATTCGGAAGCGATACCGTATGGAATCCGTTTCCGAGTATTTCACCGGCTTCGTAAAGCTCCGTCTCCGCTCTGTAAAATTCCTCACCGTCGAGTGTAAGGACAATATCGTGAAAATGCTCATAGATCAAAAGAGTGGCCCGCTGCGGGATATCCGCGGGGATCATACGGGACATGGTAACCGTGTCGTTTCGCTTTAAATCGTCGAATATAAACGTATTAAGATCCACACCCGAATAATCGTTACCATGATAGGAAACATCCCACGAATCATTAAGCTCTGTCGCAGAGTTTTCATGTTGTGAAAGATAATTTAACAGGATATATGTCCCGGGCGTGAGCACGAGGATCACCAAAAAAGATATCATTATAAAAAATCTACCGAGCGGTGAATTCTTATCCGCAGTAAATTCAATATTCTTTCGCATTAATTAACCTCGCAAGACCAAAAACCATCCGATTCCGTAAGATGACATATTAGACTTTACCACAAATCTGTTAACTGTATATTTAAAAAATGAAAAGATTTTTAAAAAACCCAATATTATAATATATGTACCAAAAAATAAAGATAAAGAAAGTGGGACAATGCTTTAAAACACAGTCCCACTTTTTAGTTTATGAAAAAATCTATCGTATTTCTATCGGATCATCTTTACTTAACAAGTCCCTTGTCGGTCTTCTTAACGTGCTTGAATACGTTTTCAAATCTGTTCAATGCTTCGTCGATGATCTCGGGAGTGTCTGCCATAGAGGTATAGAGACGGCTTCCCGCAAGTGTGATTATACCGTTTGCCATGTAAGCTGCTCCCATCTTTTCCATGGAATCCTTTCTTACATACATCATATCCTTGTTCTTCAAAAGGCCTGTAGCGGATTTTATAAAGCTCATTGACGAGAAGTCAAAACTCATGGCACCCGTACATTCAAGATGCACGATAGATCCCTGATTGTATGCAACAAAAGGAAGACCGTATCTGTCGAGCAATTCCTTTAAGCCGTCGCAGAGACGGTCGCCCATTGCTCCTGCCTTAACACAGGCGTCTGTTCTTTCTATTTCCTGAATGGCCGTGTAACCCGCCACGCATGATAACGGATTTGCCGCAAGTGTACCGCCCACATAAGCTCTGTGCTTGCCTGTTGCCAAACCTGCGGCCATAAGACCCGCATATTCTCTCTTACCGCCTACGCCGCCTGCTGCGGGATATCCGCCGGCCACGATCTTACCGAATATCGTAAGATCGGGTACAACATCAAAGTATCCCTGCGCACCGCCAAGGCCTACTCTGAAGCCTGTTACGACCTCATCGAAGATCATAAGGGCACCGTATCTGTCGCAAAGTTCTCTTACGCCCTTATTATAGTCTTTTGCAACCGGACGTGTGCCGCTTTCGGGGCCGACGGGCTCGATCAAAACAGCTGCGGTGCCGCCTTTAAGTCTGTTTCTTTTAAGCATGCTCTCAAGCATGTTAAGGTCATTGGGGCGGACCTCATCCGTCCTCTGATATGCACCCGATACGATACCGTGAGACTCGAGCAAGGCTCTCGAACCCGGAATCTTAAGACCGTATACCATCTGATCGGACCAGCCGTGATAAGCTCCGCCGATCTTGATAACACGCTTTTTGCCTGTTGCTATACGAGCGATACGAAGAGAAGCCATGACAGCTTCGGTTCCGGAACCGAGCATACGGAACATCTCGACATTCGGCATATGCTTGTTGATCTCTCTTGCGATCAGCATTTCGGATTCATGCAAAAGTCCGGTCACGGGGCCGCAGGTATTCAAAAGTTCTATAACTTTCTTACGTACGGGCTCATAGTTACTGCCGAGTATCGTGGGGCCGCCGGCCTGCAGGAAATCAATATACTGATTGCCGTCCTTATCATACATGTAAGCGCCTTCGGCTCTTTCTATACACATGGGGAAAGGCTTGTTAAATGCAAGGTTGTGCTGAACGCCGCCCGGAATGTATTTTTTGGACTCCTCATAAACCGCCTTGGATTTTACACATTTTTCGTCGTAATAAGGCATTACCTCATTTTGATAGTACTCATCGTCGACTTCCCATATCGGCTGACTTGTAAGTTCCTTTAATTTTCGGTTGATCTCTGCAGGATCGTCCCATCTGCTTATTCCATAACCGCTCATTTTTCTTCCTCCTTGGATTTTTCTTTTTCTTTTTGTGCAAGATCGTTGGTATCAATACTCTTTCCGAATACAAAATAACGATCGTATAAAAATTCCGTTGTAAAATTAAGTGCCATATTTATACCGGTCACAAGATATTCGTTTAAGCCCACCGTCCCGGTCAGGTAATCGCCAAGCCAGGTGGTAAGCGGTGTGAATACCGCATAGTAACAGGCTACTTTAAGCATCGCGATCGGAACATTGGATGCCGACTTAAAGGTAAATTTACGGTTAAACGTAAAATTCCATAAGACCGAAAGCACCAGTGCCGTTAAGTAACACGGCGCATAGCTTAGATTCGTAAATTCGTTTAATATGGTAAAAGAAACGATCTGAATGATTCCGGCCGATACCGAAAACAACGCAAACTTTACCACTCTTAATACTTCTTTGCCCGATTTTTTCATCACCCGTCCCCTTTATGCGTTCTTTTGCTTGGAATATTTCTTTTTATAGATAAGATGCTGAAGGAAAATATCCAAACCGTTCAGTTTTCCGCTCACTCCCGCTTCCCTTGAGTGAAGGTATACCGTAACAGCTTTTCCGGCAAGGATGGAGAGTGCTATAGTTTCATCCTCTTTTGCGTCCCAGACGATGATCCCGAGCCCTGCCACAAGTGCAGCGCCGTATTTATCAAGGGCATTTACGATCTCATCTTTCGATGCGGGTGCGATAAAAGGTATCTTTTTCCCGATCATCTGTGCCATATCATCGACCTGCGCGGGAATGCTCTTACCTATATTGGCGGCTTTAAGTGTCTCGGGTGTAACTATTATTTCAGCATGCCGACGTTCTTTTAAAACCTCTTTTGCCACCTCTTCCACCCTCGCATCATATTTGGGCGTATCCGTCGGCTGACCCTTTAAATTTCTTTTGCATATTTCTTCCAAAAGAAGCGCCCTGTTAAAGGCTTCCTCGCGATCCCTCCCGCAGATGAGGACCCCGTGATGTACCATGAATATTACTTTGGCTCCCGTCTTAAGTGCCTTGTAAACTTCTTTTGACAGTTTCTTTGTGCTCGAAATGCCGTACGCGGCAACACACATACCGCCTAAAGCCTTACGCTCTTCATCGGTGACATCAAGCTTATCGATACCGCAAAGTCCTATCGCAGTTGCATATGTCTGATGGGTGTGGATACAATATCCCGTATCGGGATCCAACGCGTAAGCTGCAATATGGATACCCTTTTCACTGGACGGTTTACGGTTTCCTTCGTATTCTTTTGTGGAAATCGTCATCTTCACAAGATCTTCGGGCTTCATGTTCTCATAATCAAGACCGCTTGGGGTTATCACAAAATGATCTTCATCGATACGTGCACTGATATTTCCCCATGTTCTTGCGACCAGCCCGGTGTTTAAAAGGATCTTTCCTTCCGCCGCTACAAGTTTTCTTGCTTCATCTTCGTTCATGACATTACCTTCCTATCTGTTCAACATTGCAAAATTCTTCCGGTTGCATTTGTGAAGCTGTTTGAATACCTCATAGTTTTTATCGTATATTGCTTTGTTTTTTTCGTTCGGTATGTATGTGTTTTCGACCTTTATCATCCGCTTGGCAACGCTCAGATCCGGGATGCTGCCCGTTCCGACCGCTACCAGAAGCCCTGCCCCTACCGCACCTACATCCTGCGTATCTTCAACGGTCTCTATCGTACGTCCCGTTATATCCGCAAGTATCTGACAGGTAAAGGAAGACAGTGCGCCTCCTCCCACAAAGCGGATAGTCTTTGCGGTCTTTATCTTCTTTTCCTGCGTCTCGAGCATCCAGCGAAGGTGATAACAGATACCTTCCAATACTGCCCTGATCATCTCGGTCTTTCCGGTCTCCAACTTAATGTTAAAAAACATTCCCGCGGCATTCGGATCTTCAAACGGGCATCTGTTTCCGTGAAGCCAGGGTGTGAAGATAACCCCGCCGGCACCGGGCTCAATCTTTGAAACCGTGTCTGTAAGGTAATCGTAAAGCGACATGAATATATGCTCCTCGCTTTCCGAAACCGACTTTTTCTCAAGATATATACCTATCTCATCAAGCGCAAGATGATCCTTGACCCACTCAAAACACTTTCCTGCGGTTTCCATCTCGGCAAAATAGTTGTATTTGTCACGGTCGGCACCCACGATACCCGCGATCATGTTGACTATATCAACCTTCTGCTTGTCTATGATGGTGGTGACCCAGCCGGAAGTCCCCGAATAGATATGTGTTTCGCCGACTTTGGTACAGCCCGCTCCCACACCGATAAGCGTTGCATCACCACCGCCTCCGAATACGGGAGTTCCTTCTTTTAAGCCCAGTTCTTCTGCCGCTTTTTTAGTAAGCGTTCCTGCCCGATCGGTACAGTCTATGATCTTGGGCATATGCTCTTTTCTGACTCCGTACATCTTTAAAAGCGCATCCGACCAGCAGCATTTGTTCTTTCGCGAATCGTATAAAAATGTCGCATAAGCTGAATCTCTTGTCATGACAAATTCGCCCGTACAGCGGCAGATCAGATATTCCTTTACATCAAGCCATTTATGGACTTTTGAGAAAATATCGGGTTCATTTGCTTCGACCCACTTATACTTCCAAAGAGGATCCTTTACGCTTGTCGAAGCGGCTTTTGTGCGGATGAGGCTTTTTATGAGCTTTATGACATTTACTCCGGAAACGCATATGCCGCGGCCTTCGGTCTTTTTCATGACTTCGCCGGCGCGCTGATCCATGTAACTCATGGGCCGTCTCAAAGCATTTCCTTCCTTGTCCACAAGGACCATCCCCTGCATCTGCGAACAGAAAGATATACCGCTTATAAGATCTTCAGACAGGCCGCTTTTCGACATAAGATCTTTTGTAGTGGTGCACATGGCGTTCCACCATTCGTCGGCATCCTGCTCCGCTCCGCCGTCGGGAAGAACGAAAAGTCCGTATCCCGCATAACTGCTGTTTAGAAGATGTATATCAGTGTCGATTTCAAAGAGACAGGTTTTAACGCCTGTTGTGCCGAAATCATATGCGATCACATATTGCATATAACGCCCCCTTATTTTTGTCCCCGATCATTGTTTCATTACCGCATTTATGATAAGATCGGCCATGCCTTCGGCGATCGCCTCGTTATCACCTTTCAATTCTTCCCCGAGGAAGATCCTCATGCGCTCGTTATAATAGTCACAGCTGTACGAAAACTGAAGCATCACGAGAAGATTATCGAGAAAGAACGCCAAAAGCTTCGGATCGAAACTTTCCTTTACAATGCCGTCTTTTATGGCATTTTCAAACAATCCTTTATAAATGACCGCCGAACGCTCTTCTATCTCGTTGGCAAGCACGGCAGCATACTTTCTGGTGCTTCCCGATGTGATCTCGTTGTACATTACATTCATTTTAGGGTATTTGTTTGCATGATCCTGAAGTGCATGGATCACATTTATAAGTGAGGTGCGAAGATCGGTATGTTGACTGAACACATTATCCAATACTTCGTCCAGAGTCTTTAAACTGTATCTGACACATTCAAGGAAAAAAGCGTCTTTATCCTTGAAATATTTATATATGACACCGACGCTTACGCCGGCCTTTTTTGCGATAGTGTTGATGTTGGCACGGTCAAGCCCCGCCTCTGAGAATTCTTCGATCCCGGTTTCGAGTAACTGCGTCATGGCAGCTTCATCCATCTTCTTATACATCGGCGCTCCATCTCGTGAGCCGTCGCTCACGTCTTAATTTATTTATATCACTCCGTTTTTTATGAAGCAACAAAAAAGTACCTTCTTCCATGTAGAAAAAGGTACTTGTTTTTTGTGGATTTTGCCTAACATTTACATTGTCCCCGAAAGGTTTAATGTTATGTTCGGGACTAAAAGCCTCTGTTCTTAAGATCGTATACAAGCTGCACGTAGAATTCGCGTACATCAAATTCATCGATGTTCTCACGGTTTAAGTCGATCATATCCCCGTGTGAGATGCCGCGGCTGCCTCTTACCGTAAGAAACCTATATTTTTCACCCCATGCAAACGATCTTTCGCCGACTAAGCCGTCATTGGGGCCGTCAAAATAATTAACAAGGTAAGTGGACAGATTGAGCGGAAAACGCCCTCCTCTTGCGACATTCATTTTGGAACCCACACTTTGATAAAAAACACCGGGAACATTTTGAACCGTTTCGTTAAACTTTGCACAGGAACCTGCGGTAAGGTCGTAAACGGCAGCCAAAAAATCGGGATTACTGTCACCGAGTTTTTTAAGTGCGGTATTATATGTCTTTGCAACAGCAGCCTGTTGTTTCGGGCCTATCTTTCCAAGCAGATAATCCGCAAACTCGCACCCCCTGTGCGGCGTGTTTATCGTGGTAAGGCTTGCCACATGAGAAGCGGTATCGCCTATGTTAAGAGCGGCGCGCATATCAAGACCGCCCTTTGAATGCGCTATTACATTAACTTTTTCACATCCGTATGTTGCGCAGATCTCCGCTATTCGCCCGGCAAGTTCCTTCCCGCACGATTCTACCGATTCAGCGGACTGCTGGTTGCCGTAAAATACGGTTGCGCCGTTATTTTCAAGTTCACCCGGGATCCTGCCCCAATAATTTAAGAATCTGAAATCCCTGAAAAAAACACCGTGTACCAAAAGCAGCGGATATTTTGTCCTGCAGATCATATAAGGAGCGCGCTGTCTGTTAAGGTCGATCTTTGCCTGTTCCACGCGGCATTCCTTTGTCGTTATCGACAATATTATAAACAGCATCACAAGATGAGCTATCGGGATCATGCCGACTGCAATGCCCCATATTCTCCACCTTATCCCGAGCTGAACCGAATAACGATACACAAAATAAATGCCGATCCAGAAGATCGAAGCAAGTATCAAAACCTCGGCAAGTATTATCAATATCCACTTTCCCCATAAATGGCGATCCGGCACGAACGGGATCTTTCCCATCAGGCCCAATATCGTAAATATTACCGCTGTCACACATCCTGCCAAAAATACAAATAAAAGTATATTTCCGGCTTTGAGTTTCTTTATGCGTTTTTCTTCTTTATCCATTCAATATACCCCTTATCAATCAGGATTTACGGAAGAAAAGTAATCGATCACCTCAAATAAGTCATTACATACAACTTCCGAAAGATTAAGCATCTCGCTGTCCGCAGGGATCATATCCGGAACCATGACAGGATGCATATTTGCCGCATGCGCGGCTCTTATCCCGTTAAAAGAATCTTCGATCGCATAAGCATCTTCGGGCTTTATCTTTAGTTCTTTGCAGGTAAGAAGATATATTTCGGGATTGGGCTTACTGATCTTTACGATATCCCCTCCCACTATAAGTTCAAAGTAACCGATCAGTCCGGCTTCGGCAAGTTCCCGCTCCACGGTCTTTTTTTTGGTGGATGATGCAAGCGCTATCCTGTAACCGCGTTCTTTTAAATAATCAAGTATCTCGCACACGCCGCTCTTTAAAGGAAGCCTTCCGTTATCATACTTTTGGTGAAACAGTACAGAACTTTCCGAAAGGAGTTTATCGGCAATATCGGGGCCAAACTCCGCACTGTAAGCGTTATTTACTATTTCCGCGGTCTGATTTTTATTGGTACCTATGCACTTTGTAAAAACTTCTTCGACATCGCTTAATCCGTACTTTTTTGCAAGCTCGCTCCAGCACACAAGACAAGCCCTTTCGGAGTCGAATATCACTCCGTCCATGTCAAATATCACATTTTTTATCATATATCGTTTATCCTTTTGGCATCCGGTCTGCAAACATGTCTTTTATGTCTATTGACCTAAAGATCACATACTTTTGATCATATTCTTATAAAAATCAACACATCCAGGAAGACAGTTATATTCTATGTTTTCATTAAGTCCGTGCATTCCGGCCATCTGTTCGGGGCCGTATATTACCGGAGCAAATCTTACCACGCAGTCACAGATCTCCTGATAAAATTTGGCATCGGTCGCACCGGTCATGACATACGGACTTACGGGAAGTCCCGCAAAAGTTTCTTTTATGACGGCTTCAACCTTTTTAAATCCTTCACCGTTAATGTCGACCGGCTTTGAATAATCGCCCGCATGCATGATCTTTATGTCAAGATCGTATTTCTTTGCAAGATCTTTTACGATCTTTAAGCTTTCGTCCATTCCCTGGTGCGGGATAAAACGCATATTGGCACCGAGCGTTGCCTCCTGCGGCATTACGTTATACGCATCCGATCCGGACTGCATCGTAAAAGCCATTGTGGTCTGAAGCATTGCTCCCGCCTGAGCGGATATGGCCGGCATAACCTTTAAAAGAACAGGTTTAAACAGCCACATGTTAAGGAAAACAAGCTTTAAAGGAAAATTCGCATAAGGCGCAAGTCTTTCAAACATTGCCTGCACTTCGGGAAGCATTTTTCTTTTAAACGGATTTTTATTCTCTACTTCATACACAAAAGCGGAAAGTCTCGCTATCGGCGAATTCTTCCTTGGGGCAGATGCATGTCCTCCGTTACTTTTGGCCGTAAGAAGGATGTCTGCTTTACCCTTTTCAAAAACCCCCACCATGGCAAAGTTTCCTTTTATACCGCCGACCGGATCGGTTATGATACCGCCGCCTTCATCGCATACAAGGTAAGGCTTTACACCTCTTCTTTTTAACTCATTTACGATCTTGGGGCACCCGTCTCCTGCCCATTCCTCCGTGCACGACGAGGAAAGATACACATCCATCGGGGACTCATATCCTTCTTTTAACAGTTCTTCTGCCGCTTCAAAAAAACCCATTACCGAGCACTTTGTGTCGGAAGCACCTCTTCCCCAGACCTTTCCGTCGGCTATATCGCCCGAAAAGGGTTCGTGGAGCCATTTGCCCTCTGCAGGCACAACATCCTGATGACTCATGAGTACAAGCGGTCTTTCGGAACTTTTTCCTTTCCAGAAGAACAGAAGGTTTCCGTCTATATCGGTCATCTCAAGTTTTTCAAACACATTCGGGAAAAGTTCTTTTAAAACCTCATGGAAGCCTTCAAACCTTGAAACATCCGGCACACTGTCATGTGATGTGGTGTCGTACCGAACCATTTTGGATAGTATTTCCGCATATTTACGCGCCCTGTCGTCTTCTTCGGGCGCTTTATACAAAGACACCTTTCCGGCTGTCAAAAGAGTCTTTATAAGGGCTATGAGTAAAAGAAAAAGGATCAGTCCCATCACGCATCCGATGCAGATGAGAATTATGTAAACCGCTTTCATTATTCTTCTTTTCCCTTCTTCTTAAAGATAAGATAGGCAAGACCGATCGTTATCGCACCGCTTGGAATGATCATGATGCTGGTCTGGCTTATCAACGCGGGCACCAGGATAAAAAAAACACTCATGAGGATCAATGGTACCATCGCAAGCTTTATGTCTTTTCTGAAATACTGGTAAGCCATCGCTCCGAACAGTGCCGGGACCACATTTGAAAATGCGGGCTGCAAAGCAGGACTCTGAAGGATGGGCTGTAACGGCACAAGAAGCAATACCCCGAGAGCAAGTATCACTATCGTGGTAAGACTCGACGATGCTATCGACAATGTCGATATGATCTCGTTTTCGGTTGTGCCGGATTTTGTACCTGCCATATCTTTGGCATTCATTGCGCAGGGGATCTTCATGTTGATAAGATTTCCTGTGATAAAAGCAAGATACCCTCCGCCCGCACCGAGCATGGGCGTATATACGAGAAATTCGACCACGCTTGAAACGGTCCAAATAAGTCCGACCGAAGCAAAACCTTTTACAACGGCGACAAGATTCGGGCTTGCGCCTATAACGTTCCCGATCACAAACGGCGCTCCCACCAGAAGCACAAGTGTTATAAGGCTGACGGTCCGGCCGATGATATGTGTGTTTTTATTGTATTTTTCAAGAAATTCTTTGTTCATATCCGCTCCCCCTTACATAAGCACGGCAACGATCATGCCCACAAGCATGCTGCCCGCGATAGAAAAGCTCTCAAGCCATACCATATGCTTCTTTTCCGCAAAATATGTAAATATCGCCATGACGAGAGCAGATACCAAAGAAACTATTATCGGCGTAAGATCGCCTTTAAAAGTAAAGGATCCTTCGCCCGACACAAAACCGCCTATATAGCTTCCGATATACGCACTTACAAGACCCACAAACATTGCGACCATTGCAGTGTCTCCGAAGCCTTTACGCTTGGGTTCATCAGGGTTTTTATCGGGTTTTCCGTTTAACTTTTTAAGGTACATTTTATTGAAAAAGAACGAAAGTATCATGCCCCACATGATGCATATGCTCATTAAAAGGGCAATGGTCGAAAAGGCTTCGGGAGTCATCTCGCTCATGCTCAATGTCTTTAATCCCACCTGCTCCGAGGCCGCCTGCGCTACCTGCGTCTCATAATGAAGCGCACCGATGACCGAAAGTCTTAACCACGGCCACGGTGTGCCAAGGCTTCCCGATAAGGCTATAACGCCTAAAAGGATCCCGACACTGGGTAATATAGTGAAGGTTATGCTTGAAGTTATCGTTCTTTTCAGCATTCCCTTATCCATACCCGCGGCTATACCCGCACGATATGCCCTAATCATAAATACAAGGCAGACAACGGCAACAAATAAAATGATCCCGCCGCAGATCCCGTACAAAAACGGACTGTTAAGTATCTCTGTCATTTTTCCCTCCTAAATCAGATCCTTTTCATAAAGAAGTATTCCGAATAACCGTCATCATCGTTATCATAATGACCCACGCATTCATAGTTAAGCGCTTCGTAGAAATCCTTCCCCTGCCAGTTAAAGGTATCGAGCCTTACAGTGTTGACTCCCATCTCCTTAGCCCGCTTTTCCATCTCTTTTATCAGGCGTTCGCCGACACCCAGGCGTCTAAACTCTTCATCCACATATACAGTTGAGACATAAAGGATCTTAAATGCGGTAATACAGGCATCAAGCCCTGCGATAAGCTTTCCGTTCTCTTCCATGCCTATCCGTATATACCCTTCCGCCTTATAGGTAATATGTTTTTCATCATAAGCGCTCAGCCTGTCTTCAATATCTTCAAGCTGTTCTTCATTTAATTCAATGATCTCCATTTTTGTCGTTATACCCCCTTAAACCCGGATGACTTTCATAAAAGAATGATAAAATACCGATAAACTGCGTAAACCTATGATCGTGCTCCTCATTTATTATGCAAAAAAATGTGCAGATACTCAACCTTTATCTGCACATTTCGTCCATATTTATATGCTCATACCCGCTCTTACGGATACTTACTTTTAACAGTATAACAGTCATTTAAAAAATAAAACCCGCAGAATTAAACTGCGGGCCTTTTTGATCGTTATAATGTGAAGTTTTTGAGATCTTCCCGGATAGTGGCCGAGAAACCGTTTAACTGCTCGGATACATCCGTAAGCTTGCCGGTCTCTTCGGAAAGAACACTGCTCTCATTGACTATCGATTCGCTTAAATCGAGGATCTGGTTGACTGTCGCTGCCTGCTCTTCTGTA
>JAEEGL015905229.1_pt1 | contig 27886 bp, 24 predicted proteins | sample 9134231 | NCBI WGS metagenome assembly JAEEGL01 (sample SAMN16246548, study PRJNA631951) | gut metagenome | biome: gut microbiome; feature: rumen; material: fiber-attached | host: Bos | place: Iran: Karaj | collected 2018-10
GCAGTTGGTGGTGCAGCTGGCAGCGCTGATGACGGTGTCGGCGGGAGTCAGAGTGGTATGGTTCACATTGTAGACGATGGTGGGGAGGTCGTTACCTGCGGGAGCAGAGATGACAACCTTCTTGGCGCCAGCGGTCAGGTGAGCAGAAGCCTTCTCCTTGGAGGTGTAGAAACCTGTGCACTCGAGAACGACGTCAACATCCAGCTGACCCCAAGGCAGCTCGGCAGCGTTGGGAATAGCGTAGATAGTGATCTTCTTACCATCGACGACGATGTAGTCCTCGCCTGCTTCTACGGTATGCTTGTTCTCACCGAACTTGCCGCAGAAACCGCCCTGAGCGGTGTCATACTTCAGGAGGTGAGCCAGCATCTTGGGGCTGGTCAGGTCATTGATAGCGACTACCTCGTAGCCTTCAGCCTCGAACATCTGACGGAATGCGAGGCGACCGATACGGCCGAAGCCGTTGATTGCAACTTTTGTCATTTCTTTTTCTTTTTGGGTTTAAAAGTTGATTAAAAGAATTAGTATTGAAACTTAACGTTTACTATTGCGTATTACGTTTCATGCGATGTGTGTCCGCCCCGCTAACCACAATTGCAGTATTCTGCACTCTTACAAGCCACGAAAAGTAGGCTCATGAGCGCCAAAATGAGGAAATTTAGGGGTCTGAATGACATTTTTTGTTGTTTTACGCGGCAAAAGTACAAAATTTGTTTTATATTTGCATCATCAAACCCCTAAAATAATATTAAATCATGGCAAATTTTATTCAAGAGTTTAAAGACTTCGCTATGCGAGGCAATGTAATGGACATGGCAGTCGGTGTTATCATCGGTGGTGCCTTTGGTAAAATTATCTCCTCGTTGGTTGACGACGTGCTCATGCCAGCTATCGGTATGCTCACCGGCAACGTAGATTTCACCAGCCTTGTTTGCAAGATTGGCGAGGGCGAGGGTGCAGCTGTGTTGAAGTACGGCCAGTTCATCCAGAACATCGTCGACTTCCTCATTGTGGCACTCTGTATCTTCTGCATCGTCAAGGCCATCAATGCAGCTTCCAAGAAGAAGGAAGAGCCCGCTCCCGAGCCTCCCGCAGGTCCCACTCAGGAAGAGCTCCTCGCTGAGATTCGCGACCTTCTCGCCAAGAAGTAATCTCATTCATCCTCGCGCGCGTACATTAATGTAATGTTCAAGCGTCAGAACAGCCGTGCAGTTCGTCTGCACGGCTTTTTTGTTGGATGTATTCGCAGCTTTTCGTTGGAAGTCTGCTTTGCTTTTTCGCTTGAAGTAAAAAAAAGGATCTAACCAAGGTTTACTCGGCGGCAGAATCAGCGAGCGCTATCCATCATCCTTGGATGGCTGCCATCATCACGTTGGCAGGCGGACGCTGGTTGCGCAGCTCGTCGGCCATGAAATCCATGTAAGGCGCTACGTGAGCGAAGAAACGGCGGTAGTCATTACATAGATAGTTCAGCCCTCGCGTGCCATCGACAGCCTGGGCGAAGCGATCCTTGGGGCAGCCTCCGTTGCAGGCAAACAACCAACGACAATCCTTGCATTGTTGCGGGAGTGCATCGCGCTTGGCTTGGCCGAAAGCGTGTTGGCGATCGCCGTACATCATCGAGGCGATGGAGTCATGATGGATATTGCCCAGGCGGTATTCGGGGAACACGAAGTGGTCGCAGGCGTACACGTCGCCGTTGTGCTCGATCACGCCTGCATGCCCACACGTAGGGGCCATCGAGCAGACGCCAGGCGCTTCGCCGACCCAGCATGCCAACGTGCTGTCGAAGAGTTGCACGTATACCTTCCCGACGTCATGCCTGACCCATTCGTCGAAGATGGCGATGACGAAGTTTGCGTACTGTCCTTGTCGCACGCTGAAGTCGGCCAAGTCGCCCTCGGCTTCATCGGCCATCGACGCTAGGTGTCGCCCGTCGGTATGCGTCAGTATGCGTTCCACGATCGGCGTGAACTGGATGTAGTGGCAATTGATTTCCTTGTAGAAATGGTAGACGTCGAGCGGATAGTCGGCGTTGAAGTCGTTCACCACGCCCATCGCATTCCATTCGACACCATATTTCTCGAGCAACTCTATGCCTCGCATGACCTTGTGGAACGAGGGTTGTCCTCCTTGTGAGCGGCGGTACTCGTCGTGCAGCTCCTGTGGTCCGTCTATGCTGACGCCCACCAGCCAGTTGTTCTCTTTGAAGAAGCGGCACCACTCGTCGGTCAGCAACGTCCCGTTCGTCTGTATGCAGTTGTCTATCAGTCTGCCGCCGCTATATTGTCGTTGAAGCGCAAGCGCTCGGCGGTAGAAACTGATAGGGCGCATCAACGGTTCGCCTCCGTGCCATGTGAAGAGTACCTGCGGCTGCGTCTGCGATTGGATGTATTGCTTGATAAACTCCTCCAGTGTCTGGTCGTTCATCATAGAGCGTTGCTTCTGTTCGTTGGCGTAGAGATGTCCCTTCTCCAGGTAGTAGCAGTATTGGCATGCGAGATTGCATACGCTCCCGATGGGCTTCGTCATGACATATAGCGGTCGTGAAAAGGGTGCAAGCATAGCGGATACTCTTCTTTTTATTTCGTTGATAATCTTCTTGTTCTATTCATCAGTCTAAGCCCTTCAGCCGACCTTTGTTTTGATGTTATGGTCGTGGTTTCTTCGGAGCAGGAAGCGCCTTGCACGTTTCGCGGACGAGCGCAGATAGGTAGTCGCGGTCGTCGACGTCGGCTATATAGAAGTAGTCTTTGGCGCCATCGTAAGGCGGCCTCAGTTCTTCGCGTCTTAGCAAAGCGCGGCCAGCTTCGGTAGGCTTCAGATAGAAATTGTCGTCGCAGATGAGGCCGAAGATCTTGCCGTTGCAATAGATGCCGTAGTCGCCAAACATCTTCTTGGTTACGATATCGCCTGCGCCACTACATTGGTCGGCTATATATTGTACGAAGTCAGCGTTGCTTGCCATTGTTTAGTTGCGTTTTTAGGTTTGGTATATCGTCACGAGAGCGTCTTCAGTCCTACGATGGAGGCGATGAGCGTCGTGATGAAGAAGAGTCGCCAGAAGGTGGCAGGTTCGTGGAAAAAGAAGATGCCTACCACAACCGTCCCTACGGCTCCGATGCCCGTCCATATGGGATAGGCAGTCCCGATGGGCATCGTCTGCGTGACTTTAGCCAAAAGTCCCATACTCACGAAGGTGAAGGCGAGGAAACCTCCCATCCAACACCACCATTCCCAACCGACGACTGCCTTGGCACGACCTAGGCAATAGGTGAACCCCACTTCGCAGAGCCCTGCAACCGTCAACATGATCCAGTTCATACGTTCTGATGAATACCTCTGTGAGGGCTGCAGCAATACCCGGCGTCTCCTTCTAAGGCGCCACAAAGGTAAGCATAATCTGCGAGAGTTGACGCGAACTGAGGCCAGTTTTTGCAGAAAAAGCTTCCTAGAGGCCGCCACCTTGCGAATGGAGCCCTCTGTGGGAATGGTTTTAAGGCCACGAAAGCGATGGGAACATGCGAATAATCTTGCTTTTCTTCGTTTATTTTCGATTCAACATTTAGAGAATGTTAAATACGAGGGCCAACTCTTGCATATTCGGTTTATTCTCCTTTCCTTTGCATCGTCGGAAAGACTTTTGAGTCCCAAATTGCTTGATTGCCGACGAACATACATCCAACAGATAAACCAAATTCAGTCATGAAACGTACCCGACTTTTTCCTCTCATCGCTATGCTGGCCATTGCCTGCGCTTGCGGCATTACCCTCACCTCCGTAGCCTCGTGCGACACTCCCAAGTCAATCGCATGGTCTTACTACTATTGTGCTAAGGACACTTTAGTTGCTGGCGACCCCTACGCAGCCCGTCACTTTTTGAAAGCCTGCAATAAATCGGCCGACAAAGAACTCAGCCAGAAGGCCGACTCCCTGATGGAAGTGATTGAGCGGTCGATTCGCGAGCGCGAGAAGTGAAAGCAGGCTCTCGATTTCATTATCATTCAAGAAATCAAGAGCCATTAACCGATCACTCAAGAACCAATAACCCAATAACTCAATCACTCATTACGATGATTAAACTCAGTCAGAAGGAAGAAGAAGTGTTGGAGCACATCTGGCAGTTAGGCGAATGTACGCCCCGCGACGTGCTTCTGCGCTACCCAGAGCCGCAGCCGTTGCTCAACGGCATACAGAACGTGTTTCAGTCGTTGGAGCGCAAGGGCTACCTCGACCATCGGCGCGAAGGCCGCGGGTATGTCTATTGGGCCGTGGTCGAGAAGAAAGACTATGGCCGTTCGCGCCTGGGTGCGCTCATCGACCGCTACCTCGATGGCTCCATAAAGGAACTCGTCGCCTTCTTCGCCCACGAACAGAAACTTAGCGCCGAGGAACTCAAGGAGATTATCGAGGAGATAGAATGCCCCGCCCATGAGGAGGGGAGTAATAGCCTCTGAAGACTGCTTTTAACATCACATCATACTTCCAACATGATATATTTGATCAAGTTCAACCTCATCTTGGCGCTCTTGTGTCTGCTGTTTCAGGTGCTGATGCATCGCGACACGTTCTTTGGTGTGCGTCGGCTGATGCTGTGGGGCATCTACGTCACCGCCTTCGTACTGCCTGTGTGCAACCTGCAGGCACTCCTGACCGCCGATGCTGCAGCCACGGGGATGGCCGAAGCCTATGCCCATCATGTCCTACCTACGCTCGAGGTCACGGCCATGCGCGTTGCCTCCATGGGCATTGAGCAAAGCGAGCCCGGTTGTGGGATGTGGTTCGTAGGTATGATAGCTATCTGGGCGCTTGTCTATGCTATTCCCGTCGTATGGATGACGTTCAAACTGCTTTGGCAGGTCGTCTATATCATCTATTTGAGGTGTACGTGCGTGCGCATAAAGGCCTCCGCTCTACATCCTTCATTCTTCTATTTTCCACGTCCCTGCAGCCCCTTCTCTTTCGGTCCTTGGATTTTCGTCCACCACGATGAAATGGACGAGCAGACTTTGCGCGAGGTTCTCATCCATGAGCAGGCTCACGTGCGAGGTTGGCACACGCTGGACATCCTCTTTTCACGGTTGGTATGCATTCTATTCTGGTGGAATCCAGCTGCTTGGATTATGCGGCGAGAAGTGCGCATGAACCTTGAATTCATCGCAGATAAGGCCGTTTGCAATAGCCTCGATGATTCAGCTCCCTCCCAGGATGCTACCCTTAAGGCCTACCAATACCGCCTCCTCGGTTTCGCGATTCAAAAGAACGTAGCTACGATTGCAAATAATTTCAATGTCTTACCCTTAAAACGTAGAATCATTATGATGAACTTACGCAGAACCAGCCGCACGGGGATGGTCAAATATGCCCTCTACGTGCCCGTAGCAGCCGCGTTGCTGCTACTTTCCAATATCGATTCTCTGGCTCGCACCATAGCCGATAATGTCAAGAATCCGCTCATCATCGTTGATGGCAAGCGTGTCAGCCCAGAGAACTTCAAGCAGCTTAATCCCAAACAAATCGACCATGTTACTGTCATCAAGGAAGCTTCGTCTGTCAGTATTTATGGCGATGATGGTTGGGACGGAGCGGTAGTCGTTACCTTGAAAGAACCGGACAAAGAGAAGGCCGAAGGCATAGAGGCTACAGGAATCGAACAGGAAACCTTCGCACTCTCCGATGGCGATACCAAGCCTATCGTGATAAGTAAGCTGAGCTCCTCGGGTCTTATGAAGGACAACCCCTTAATCGTCGTGAACGGAAAAGTCGTCACGCAGGAGGAGTTTAAGAACATCACTCCCGACAAGATTGAGAGCGTAACGGTACTGCAAGATGCTGCTGCTACCGCCCTCTGGGGTTCACGCGGCGCCAATGGTGTCGTCGAGGTCAAAACCAAGGATTCCCCTTCAGGGAAGGTGCTGAAAGACCCCGAGCAGTTGCCCGTGTACCCTGGTGGCGAACAGGCGTTGTATAGGGTTCTAAACACCCACGTCCACTATCCTGAAGTGGCGGTCGCTCATGGCGTTACGGGGCAAGTGTTCGTCAACTTCATCGTCGAGGCAGACGGCACACTATCAAACGTCCATGCGGCTGATGTCCAGGACCTTGAAGGCCAAAAGATGACCGGAGTAGCGGTCATCACCTACAACAAGAACCTCACGCCAGAAGAGGCTGAGAAAGCGCGTGCCGAAGAGAAGCGTGCCGAGGCTGTTTCCGCTCTTAAGGATGCTGCCGTGCAGGCTGTCAATTCGCTCGAGGAGCGTTGGAAGCCTGGCATGCAAGACGGTCAGCCCGTCCGCGTCAGCTTCACCCTGCCCATTACTTTCATGCTGAGGTAGCAGGCTTTTTAGGTTGAGGTAGCATGCTATTCAGCTTGAAGTAGTGTCCTTAGTGCATCCAGAAAGCAAGAGGGCCGCCTGATTACAGGCAGCCCTCTTATGCATTTGTGATTCCCGTGCGGGATTGGTAGGCTTCAATAGTCCCTTGGGGCTTATTTTTAGTCCTCTAGGCTTTTTGGACGCCGTAGTGCCCCACCCATTCGTGCGGGTGCTCTACAACCCCTCTCGGCAGCATCCCTTGAGTCCCTTCGACTTGTTGGCCTTAGCCCTTCTCCGCGTACATTCGCTCCGCCTTGTGCGTATATTCGCTCCGCCCTTCGCGTATATTCGCTCCGCCCTACACGTATATTCGCTCCGCCTTGCACTTACATTCGCTCTGCCCTTCGCGTATATTCGCGCAGGCTCGTACATATATAGATATGCGGGGTAAGGTAGCGTTGTCGGAGGGGAGAAAGTGAAGATTTTTGCCCGTAAACGAAAGAAAAGGGCGAATGACAATCGTAAAGTCAAGAATTCTTTGTACCTTTGCAGGCGTAAAACGAAAGTATGCCTAAACGAAGGAAGGCGCGATACGGGCGTATGCTCAAAACGAAGGTGCACGCGATACAGACGTAGGCGTCAAACGTAAGCTAAACGAAAGAATATGTTTTCGGGAATTGTAGAATCGACGGCCACCGTGGTGGCTATAGAACGTGAGTTGGACAACCTGCATTTCACGCTTAGATGTGCGTTCACGGACGAACTGAAAATCGACCAGAGCATCGCGCATAACGGTGTATGCCTCACTGTGGTACGCATCGAAGGTGATACTTATACTGTAACCGCCATGCGGGAGACGCTGGAGCGCTCCAACCTGGGTCTGCTCCAGGTGGGTGATGAGGTGAACGTGGAGCGCTCGATGCAGATGGGCGGCCGCTTGGACGGGCATATCGTTCAAGGGCACGTGGATCAGACGGCGCGTTGCATCCGCGTCGAGGACCAGGAGGGCAGCCATGAGTTCACGTTCGAGTACGACGTGGACCCCGAGATGGTCAGCCGCGGTTACTTCACGGTGGACAAAGGGTCGGTTTGCGTCAATGGCGTCTCGCTGACCGTGTGCCGCCCGACGAAGAACACGTTCGCTGTCTGCATCATCCCCTACACGTTCGACAATACTAACTTCCACTCCATCCACGAAGGGACCATCGTGAACATCGAGTTCGACATTCTGGGCAAGTATATTGCTCAGTATCAGGCGCGGATGAAAGAGCTAGAGGGGTGAGGGGGATTCGCGATAAAATCGCGAAATAAAGAACGGGACGCAGAAGCCTCACCATCTCCCCCCCGGGAAAAGTCTCACCCCTAACCACCTCTCCAAAGGGCGAGAGGGAAAGCCTTCAGCAAGGGCTGAGTGAAATCCAACTGCTTTGCAAGCGCCAAAGTGGTTGCCATCAAAATATAACTATACAATCATCATCAAGATATGAACGATAACAATACTTCAAAGGTAACAGCTCCCTCCCAAACAGGGAGGGCGGGGGGAGAGTCCGATACTCGCGGCCTTTCCTTCATCGAACAGAAAGTGATTAACGACCTCGCTGAGGGCAAGAATGGCGGCCGCCTACAAACGCGCTTCCCGCCCGAACCTAATGGTTACCTGCATATCGGTCATGCCAAGGCTATTGCGCTAGACTTTGGTCTGGCCAAGAAATATGGCGGCGAGTGCAACTTGCGCTTCGACGATACCAACCCCCAGAAGGAGGATACCGAGTACGTCAATGCCATCGAGCAGGACATCCGTTGGCTGGGCTTCGAGTGGGCCAATATCTACTACGCTTCGGACTACTTCCAGCAGTTGTGGGACTTCGCCGTATGGCTCATCAAGCAAGGCCGCGCCTATGTGGACGAGCAGAGCGCCGAGGTGATTGCCCAGCAGAAGGGCACGACTACGTCGCCGGGCACCAACAGCCCCTTCCGCGACCGCCCCGTCGAGGAAAACCTGCGCCTGTTTGAGTTCATGAACAGCGGCCAATGTGAGCCTGGGACGTTGGTGCTACGTGCCAAGATTGACATGGCGCACCCCAATATGCTCTTTCGCGACCCGCTCATCTACCGCGTGCTGAACATCCCGCATTGGCGCACGGGCTCGGAATGGAATGCCTACCCGATGTACGACTTCACGCATGGGCAGAGCGACTACCTCGAGGGCGTTACCCACTCGTGGTGCACGCTGGAGTTCGTGGAGCATCGCCCCTTGTACGACCTGTTTGTCACTTGGATGAAGGAGTGGCGCGGAGAGACTGACAACATCGAGGATAACCGCCCCCGTCAGACCGAGTTCAACAAGTTGAACCTCAACTATACGCTCATGTCGAAGCGCAACTTGCTGGCGCTGGTCAAGAACGGGTTCGTGAGCGGCTGGGACGACCCCCGCATGCCGACTATTTGCGCCTTCCGTCGTCGCGGCTATTCACCCGAGAGCATCGTTAACTTCATCGACAAGATTGGCTATACGACCTACGACGCCCTGAATGACTTCGCCCTCTTGGAGAGTGCTGTGCGTGAGGACCTTAACCAACGTGCTACGCGTGTATCAGCCGTCGTGAACCCCGTGAAGCTGGTCATCACCAACTATCCTGAGGGTCAGGTGGAAGAACTGGAGGCTCTGAACAACCCCGAGCGTCCCGAGGATGGCACGCACACGATTGAGTTCTCGCGTGAGTTGTGGATTGAGCGCGACGACTTCCAGCCTGTGGCCGAGAAGAAGTTCATGCGTCTGGCTCCTGGCAAGGAGGTGCGACTGAAGAATGCTTACATCATCAAGTGCAACGAGGAGGGCGAACACCCCTTCGATGTGGATGACGAGGGCAACGTCACGTGCATCTACGCAACTTACGACCCCGAGACGCGCAGCGGCCAACCTGGTGCCGACCGCAAGATCAAGGGCAAGACACTCCATTGGCTCAGCTGCGGCCATTGTCTGCCCGCCGAGGTGCGCATGTATGAGCGCCTTTGGCAAGTGGAGAACCCGCGCGACGAATTGGCGCGCCTACAGAACGAGGGCCTTTCGGCCATCGATGCGATGAAGCAGATGATGAACCCCGACTCGCTGAACGTGCTCACGAATTGCTTCGTCGAGAAATTCGTGCAGAACATGCCCGCCTTGACGTACCTGCAGTTCCAACGCATCGGCTATTTCAACATCGACACGGATTCGACGCCCGACCACTTGGTATTTAACAAGACCGTGGGGCTGAAGGATACGTTTAAGAAGTTGAAAGGTTGAAAAGGGATTCGTGATACAATCGCGAAATAATGGACGGGATAGAAGATAACAGGACAGAAGACAACAGGATGATGGGCGAGGGGCAGTATAGCCCCTACAGCCCGCGTCCGTGTTGCCTTGGTGCGCAGGCCCTGATACTGAACTAATGAAAAGCGAATATCATTATGCGCATAGACGATGATTTGAAATACTTCGAGGAGCCGGAGTTTAAGGACATTCTGGCCAGGTACGAGGCTGCCCGTGAGGCGGGTTCGAACTTCTATATGGGAGCCGACGAACTCACGGATGTGGCTGAGTACTACTCGATGGTAATGCATGACGAGGACCGCGCCAACGAGGCCATCGAACTGGCGTTGGAAATTCATCCCTCGGCTGTCGACCCGCAGGTGTTCAGAGCTCGTCAATTCATGCTCCAGGGTGATTTGGACAAGGCGCAGGCGCTCTGCGATGCCATCGAGGACCAGTCCGATCGAGAGGTCCTGTTCCTTCATGCCGAACTGATGATGCGGGGAGGCAATCCCAAAGCTGCTTACGCTTTCCTCAACAATCAGGTACAAGCTATCGACGAGGACCGCGATTTCTTTATCTACGATTCGGCCTACATTTTCATTGATTACCACCAGTACGAATTGGCTTTGGGTTTTGCCAACGCCTTGCGCGACATGGCGCCTGACTGGTATAAGACCTGGCAACTACATGCCGACGTGCTACTGGGCCTCGGCGAGAACAGCTTGGCATTGGAATATATTGAAAAGATGCTCGACGTAGACCCGTTCGACGTGGAGAGTTGGAACTGGCGAGCCGAGGCTTACTCCTCCCTTGGTACCTACGACAAAGCTTTCGAGAGCACGGACTATGCCTTGGCCATTGAGCCCGACAACGAGCGGGCGCTCCAGCTGAAGGCATGGGTACTCATGCAGAAAGGCAATCCCGCAGCTGCCCACGAGTTGTACCAGCAGTTGCAACAGATGAACCCCGACTGCGAATCGCATTGGCTCTACGACTCCTATTGCATGCTCGATGCCGACCAAATCGAGCTGGCAACCGCGCTCGTCAGGCATGCCCTGGAACTGTCCGAAGGCAATAGCGTCGACCAACAGGCCATCTACGAACAGTATGCCCAGGTGCTCAGCCGGCAAGGCGACGTCAGCGGCGCGCTCCAGCAACTTGACCTGGCCGACCAATGCCGCGAGGATGCCGGACAATTGGATGAACGCCTGCTGAGGGCTCGCGTCTATGCCGAAAATGACGAATTGAAGAATTTTGATGACGAGATCAAGCGACTGCGCTCCCTTCACTATGTTAAGGTCAATCGTATTGATTATCAGGCAGCTCTCATCTTGTTTGACTACGGCTACTTCGAGCGTGCCTCAAAGTTGTTAGCGGCCTTCGGTGAGCCTGTGCTAACGCCCGAAGAAATGAAGAAAGAAGGCTTCGAGGTCTATTCCTACTTGGCCTATGCTGCCTTGGAAATGGGTAGGAACGAAGATGTGCTCCACTATCTGCGGAAGTCGATAGACATGCAGGATACTCACCTTACGGAGTTGTTCGCGGAGAAATTCCCCAATGTGCGCTTCGATGAGCTCTACGACTACGTCTACTACCACATTCATGGCCATTGGCCGGAGTGAAGGTGCGAGTTGAAGAATTGCTGAACGGCAGAATCATTTTTTCCGACAAACGAATGCCGTAAGTACGACAGGATTTTACATGTGTGTTCCATCGTGACTACGACACTCTCTTTCCTTATTCTAAAAAACTTTATACGCTCAGCCTAATCCTTAAGGTTGCGACATACCTTAATGTGCGCCGTAGACTTCGATGTCGCCTATGCGAACGTAGCCGTCGATGCCGCCGTTGGTGACATTCACGCGTACATATTGCGCTTGGACGGGCGTGATGTTCGCGTCGGTCACGGGCGACGTATTGCCTACGTGTGTGCCTATTGTGGTCCATGTTTCGCCGTCGAGGCTCGTCTCGACCGTGAAGTCGCGGCTGTTGAGCTCAGGGCCTAAACCGCCGGCCTCGGCATGACGGATGACGTAGCGACTAATCTCGAAGGGCTCCTTGAAGTTCAACTGCACCCAACCCGTTCCGTCGGTCGTCTTCGAAATCCACATATATGCGTCGGATGGCGAGCCGTCGGCGGCATACTTGGCCCTTGACTTGACGGGCGACGATGTAATCTCCATGTCCTGTAATAAGGTAATGTTGAAAGGCAGGTGTTGCGCTTCGTTATAGTAGCTGAACCAATGGTCGGCTCGGACGATGGCGACATTACCTGGTGAGAGCGCATCGAGTCTGTCCTTCAGGGCGATAAGCTTGTCGGGACCAGCATCCCAGACGGTAGCCTGCCCTGTCACGAACATCGGCTTACGCCCCGAGAAGTTCCTGATATCGCGATTGAAGAAGTCGGTAATGACATCTACGCCGTTGCCATAGCAAGGATAGAGGGGCGTGATAGGCAGCCATCCGGACTGAACCTTGGCCGTCAGTCGGCCGGTCTGTCGTTCCCAATCGTTAATGGTGAGTCCGTAGAGATAAGGGCAGTTGAGGGCATAGGCCTCGCGTTGTGTCGCGCTAATGTCGTCCCAGATGGTGATGATGCGCAGACCCGTTTTCTCGAGGTAGCGTTGAGTGAGCTGAGTATATGGCGTAATCGTCTTGCTAGACGTCGAGGCGGCATAATAGCGCGAATTGTGCGCGTCGTAAGGCATGGCATAACCCATGCCCGAGGGGCCACTGACGAAACAGTCGTTGGTCGATGCCTTGCCGTAATAGTAGTTCAGCATCATCGGCGCGAAGTCAGCGAGGGCAGGGCTGATGGTCCAGTTCATGGGCATCTTGCCGCGTCCGCTCTGCAGGAAAATCTTTGCCATAGCATGTTGGCAGTACTGGATGTTGTCGCCGTCGCTGATGTAGACGGACGTGTAGATTTTGTTCTCCAACTTCGGACGCTTGGGCACGGGAGGGACCCTAACGGGCTTATTGACAGCCGAGTAGACCGTAGTATTCTCGAAGAAATCGGCGGGAACGGTCGATAGACCGTATTTGGTGGCTTCGCCCACGCCGGAGCGCTCCTCGGGATACCAGCCCAGGACGAAGTCGCGACCGGGTGTCATCTCCTTGAGCATCTTGTCGAGTAGGAGGCGCTCAGTCTGGACGCGCGGGTCGAGCCATACGCAGGCCGAACCGCAGGCGGCTCCGATGTCGTGAACGTAGGGGATGTTGGGACGTTCACTGATGAGCAGGCGATGGTTGCAACGGCTCCAATAGTGGGTGTAGAGGTAGTTGTAGACGTCGTACGCGGTTGTCATCTTCAGATAAGTAAGGTCCTCAACGACAGGTAAATCCATACCATTGGCAACGAGCTTGGCCCTAATCTCCTCGGTCACAGGGAGCAGGCGGTACAGCCCGGCGATGGTTACGGCCAGATTGGAATAATGGTTCGTGAGTGCGTTGCTATAGAGCACCAAGCCCTTGATTTCCTCCTCGAACTGCTTCACTAAGGTGTAAGGTTTTGACGCAGAGGCAGGAGTAAGTCGGAGGTCATGAGCTGTAGGCCAGGTGCTTTGGGGTTCCTCGTTGTGATTGTAAAGGAGAATGCGCGGGCGCGTACGATTGACGATACCTTGAAGCGTGCAGAACATGACACGCTCCTCGTCACTAAGCTTAGCTGAGTTCATGTCCAGCGTATGGACGGTACCGGGAGGCAGGAAGTGTGGTAGCAGGCGGTCGTCGGGCCAGCAGAGTTCGTCGGCCTCGAGGATGCGGTCGCCACTGTGGTTGAGGTTGTAGAGCGTATCGGCAAAGGTTATCTTTTCCACCTCGTTCACGTCCGTTCGGACGACGGCGCCATTCGTGAGCTTCATGATCATCGTGGCGGGTTGCTGGGCCATGAGTTGTATGGTCCCTAAGAGGGCAATAGCCAGAAGGAATGTCTTTCTCATTTCAGTAAAAGCCTGTGTTTGTGAGGATGGAAAATTAAAGTTGAATCTTGGTGGGGAACGTGCCGACCTTCAGGATGAAGATGCCTTTTCCGAGCGTGGAGCGGTTCAGTCGCAACTCATCGCCCTGGAGGGGAGGCATCGGGAGGCTGCGTCCGTCGATGGAGTACACGCGAGGCGTCACTCCCTTGGAGATGCCCCGAAGCAATACGCCCCCCTTCTGCAGCACGTAGGAAAAGCCTTCGGGCTGGTGGATGGCCGTGTGGTCACCTGTTGGACCGAACAAGATTTCCGAGATATCCGTTATCTCAAACTCCAAGGTATCAGCTAGTTGTGACTTGACGACCAGTTTGCCGCTTGAGATGGTCACGACGGGATTGGACTCGAAGAGCACGGCAGCTGTCTCGCCACCCAAGGTCTTCACCTGCAGGCCTTGGTCGCTCGCATCAACCGCAAGGAAACTAATCTGCGATAGGTCAGCCACGCGGGTCGATGCACTCGTGCCATCCTTCTTCAGGACGTTCGTCACCTTCTCCTGTGCCTGAACTGACAGGACTCCGAGGAATAGAGCCGCTACGACAAAAAACTTTCTCATTACCAACTGCGCGTTAATTTTGTGTGTAATTAAAGGTTGATTGCAGAATGCCCCATTGGAGCAAAAAATAATAGGCAAGGGGAGTGTTCATAGCCGAGTACCATGCTGTTTACTCACCCCTGCATTTGTTAAAAGGTATACCCTTTGGTAGGGGTGCGGTCAAGCAACGGGAATCTTGTCGATACGCTTCTGATGGCGTCCGCCCTCGAACTCGGTGGAGAAGAACTCGTCCATGATACGTGCTGCCATGTCCGTATCGATGAAGCGGCCGGGCATCACGAGCACGTTGGCGTTGTTGTGCTGACGGATGAGGTGTGCAATCTCGGGAATCCAGCAGAGGCCTGCGCGAATGGACTGATGCTTGTTGAGCGTCATATTGATGCCTTCGCCAGAGCCGCAGATGGCGATGCCAGGAAAGACTTCGCCTGCCTCGATGCCGCGAGCTAACGCATGACCGAAGTCGGAGTAGTCGCAACTATCCTCGGAGTAGGTGCCATAGTCCTTGTACGCATAGCCCTTTTCTTCGAGGTATTGCTTGACGAATTGTTTAAGCGCATAACCAGCGTGGTCAGAGGCTATGCCTACTATAGACCCACCCCCGTTCTTACCCACCTGGGAGGAGAGGGGCTGGCGAGATGTATTGTTAATTGTACTCATAGTATTTGGAATAAAAACTGTCCCTTTCCCCTTACCCCTCCCTTAGGAGGGGTCGGGGGTGGGGCATTTTTACAGGATGGCTTTTACCTGTTTGTACACATTCTCAGCCGTGAAGCCCAGTTTCTCGTCGAGCACCTTGTAGGGAGCCGAGAAACCGAAGCTGTTGAGGCCCCAAACGGTACCGTCGGCACCTACGAGACCCTCGAGGTTCACGGGCAGACCGGCTGTGAGGCCGAACTTCTTCACGCCACAGGGCAGGACAGCCTGCTGGTAGTCCTTAGGCTGGCTGCGGAACAGACCTTCGGAGGGCACGCTGACGATGCGCACCTTCACGCCATCCTTGCGCAGGAGTTCGGTTCCTGCCACAAGAGTGCTGACCTCAGAGCCGCTGGCCAACAGGATGACATCGGGATTCTCGTCGCTACCGGCCACAATGTAAGCACCCTTTTCAGCCTGACGGTAGTCGTTGCCTGCGGGCAGGTCGGCGATGTTCTGACGGCTGAGGATAAGGGCGGTGGGACTGTCGACGTTCTCCATAGCCAAGCGCCAAGCCTCGGTGGTCTCCTGAGCGTCGGCAGGACGGAGCACGAGGGTGGAGTTCTTGCCGTGGTGGTTCTTCAGCTTCTCCATCAGACGAATCTGGGCTTCCTGCTCAACGGGCTCGTGGGTAGGACCGTCCTCGCCTACACGGAAGGCGTCGTGCGTCCAGATGAATTTGACGGGCAGTTCCATCAGGGCAGCCATACGGACGGCGGGCTTCATGTAATCGGAGAATACAAAGAACGTACCGCAAGCGGGAATCACGCCACCATGCAGGGCCATACCGATGCAGCAGCAAGCCATCGTCAGTTCGGCCACACCAGCCTGGAAGAATGCGCCGCTGAAGTCGCCAGCCTTGAGGGCATGGGTCTTCTTGAGGAAGCCGTCGGTCTTGTCGGAGTTGCTGAGGTCGGCAGAAGCGCAGATCATGTTGGGAACCTGCTCGGCAAGAACGCTCAGTACGGCAGCGCTAGCGTTACGTGTAGCATCACCGCTCTTCTGAGCCACCTTGGTCCAATCGACCTGAGGAGCCTTCCCGCTGAACCACTCGGTCTGAGCAGCTGCGCACTCGGGATTCTTAGCTGCCCAAGCAGCCTCTTCAGCCTTGCGCTCGGCCACGATAGCCTTCAGCTCTTCAGCACGCTTGGCGTAGAGCTCCTTCACATCGTCGAAGATGACGAAGGGATTCTCGGCATCGCCACCCAAGTTGGCAACTGTCTTCTTGTACGCATCGCCACCAAGAGGAGCACCATGCGTCTTGCAGTTACGCTCGTAGCTGGAGCCGTCCTCCTTCAAGGCACCCTTACCCATGACGGTCTTGCCGATGATGAGGGCAGGCTTGCCCTTAACTGCCTTGGCAGCTTCGATGGCCTTGCGAATCTCTGCAGCATCGTTGCCGTTGATCTCGAAGACTTCCCAACCGAGAGCGCGGTACTTGGCTGCCGTATCCTCGTTCATGACCTCAGCACACTCGGTGGAGAGCTGGATGTCGTTGGAGTCGTAGAACATTACAACGTTGTCCAGTCCGAGGATGCCGGCTATGCGGGCTGCGCCCTGAGAGATCTCTTCCTGTACGCCGCCGTCGGATATATATATATAAATGGTCTCCTTGTCAAAGGTCGGGTTGCCCGTGTGAGCAGCTAGGAACTTAGCCGCGATGGCAGCACCAATGCCGAAGGTATGACCTTGACCGAGGGGGCCGCTGGTGTTCTCAATACCACGAGTGGGGTCAGCCTCGGGGTGACCGGGGGTGGGGGAGCCCCATTGGCGAAGCTGCTGTAGTTCGTCGAGCGAGAACTTGCCGATAAGTGCGAGCTGCGAGTAGAGCATAGGAGCCATGTGACCGGGATCGAGGAAGAAACGGTCGCGGCCTACCCATGTGGGATCGGCGGGGTCATAATTCAGGTATTCGCTATAGAGCACGTTGATGAAATCTGCGCCACCCATAGCACCGCCAGGGTGACCGCTCTTGGCCTTCTCGACCATGGATGCAGCCAGAATACGGATGTTGTCCGCTGCATGATTCAGTACTTTAATGTCGTTCATGTAAGTGAATGTTTATAAGATTGTTATTGAATAGTTAGTCTTAATCGATGATGTCGAAACCCGTGTAGGGCTGCAGGGCTGCAGGAATATGGATGCCGTCCTCGTGCTGGTTGTTCTCGAGGAGTGCTGCTACGATGCGGGGTAGGGCGAGGGCCGAGCCGTTAAGCGTGTGGCAGAGTTCGGGCTTCTTCGTCGCTTCGGGGCGATAGCGGCACTTGAGGCGATTGGCCTGATAGGTGTCGAAATTGCTTACGGAGCTCACCTCGAGCCAACGCTTCTGAGCCTCGGAATAAACCTCGAAGTCGTAGCAGATGGCACTCGTGAAGCTCTGATCACCACCACAGAGACGAAGAATGCGATAGGGCAATTCCAGTTTCTGCAGCAAGCCCTCTACGTGCACAAACATCTCCTTGTGGCTCTCGCGTGAGTGCTCGGGGGTATCGATGCGCACGATCTCAACCTTCGAGAACTCGTGCAGGCGGTTCAATCCGCGCACATCCTTGCCATAGCTGCCAGCCTCGCGTCGGAAGCATTGTGTGTAGGCGCAATTCTTGATGGGGAGGTCCTTCTCGTCGAGGATGACGTCGCGGTAGATGTTGGTAACAGGCACCTCAGCCGTGGGGATAAGGTAGAAGTCGTCGACTTCGGCATGGTACATCTGGCCTTCCTTGTCGGGCAGTTGACCTGTGCCGTAGCCGCTGGCAGCGTTGACGACAGTAGGTGGCATGATCTCGGTATAGCCTGCCTTGCGTGCCTCATCGAGAAAGAAGTTGATGAGCGCGCGTTGCAGCTGAGCTCCCTTGCCGATGTAGACGGGGAAGCCTGCGCCTGTAATCTTCACACCGAGATCGAAGTCGATGAGGTTGTATTTCTTGGCCAGTTCCCAATGAGGAAGACGTGCTTCCTCAACAACGGGATTAGTCGTCCAGTTGCCCACGGTATCGCCAGGCTGGCACTCACGTAGATTGCTCTTCACTACAAGGTTGTCTTCAGCCGCAGCACCCTCGGGCACTTCGTCGTAAGGGATATTGGGGATTTGGCACAATTGCTCGATGAGTTTGTGCTGAGCCTCGTCCATAGCAGCCTCCAACTCCTTGGCACGTTCCTTGAGTTCGGCAACGGCAGCTTTGGCCTTGTCGGCTTCGTCACGAAGGCCTTGCTTCATTAGGGCACCTATCTCGGCAGCCTTCTTCTTGCTCTCGGAGAGCAGTTGGTCCAATTGTTGTTGTGCCTCGCGGCGTTGTTTGTCGGTGGCCTGTACGGCAGCAATAGCCTCGGCAGCACCTTGGAAGTGTTTTTTCTCGAGACCGCGGACGACCCGTTCGGTCTCTTCGTTGATTAATTTAAGTGTGAGCATGAGTATTTTTGTGTGATTTACAATTTCGTTAGTGTCTAATTCGCCGCAAATATACAGAAAAAATGTGAGATAGTGGTGCTCGTGTGCTACTTTTTTTGACTTACGACGCTCACATTGGCAGAAAATAAAGAAAATCCCCTCAAGCCGTAGCCTGAAGGGATGTGATTTTGATTGAAAAGAATGTGTTCCTTTATGCTTCTGCAACGGGTTCAACGGACACCGTGGAACGGTCGAGACGACCCTTCTTGAAGGTGACCACGCCGTCGATGAGGGCATAGAGGGTGTGATCGCTACCCATACCGACATTCTTGCCGGGATAGTGCTGCGTACCACGCTGGCGAACGATAATGTTGCCGGCTACGCATTGTTGACCACCAAAAATCTTCACACCGAGTCGCTGTGCTGCTGACTCGCGGCCGTTCTTAGAACTACCTACACCTTTTTTATGTGCCATGTTTCTTAGGGGTTTTAGTGGTTAAGCAATAACTTCTTTGATATTCAACTCAGTGAACTGCTGGCGATGACCGTTCAGCTTGCGATAGCCCTTGCGACGCTTCTTGTGGAAGACGAGGACCTTATCGCCCTTGACGAGCGGCGAAACGACTTCGCAGACGACCTTTGCACCTTCGACGGTGGGAGCACCCACGGTGATAGCGCCTTCGTTGTCTACCAATAACACTCTCTCAAATTCAACAGTCTGCTGTGCTTCGGCACCCTGGATGTGGTACACGAACAGCTTCTTGCCTGCTTCGGCTTTGAACTGTTGACCGTTAATCTCTACGATTGCGTACATTTTTGGTTGTGATGTATTTAACGGGTTTTACCGGGAGGCGGGCTACCCTCGTGGTGCCGCTTTACTGAGCCCCTTCGGTCTCAAATCGGCCGCAAAGGTACAACTTTCTTTTGAAATGGCCAAAGTTTTTGCCTGGTTTTTAATCTTTTTTGCAATTCGTTTTCTTTAGCAGCGAGATTGTTCTTTGCTGTGTGACCTTCACATATAGACGCGCAGTCTCACACATATAGACGCGCAGGCTCACACATATAGACGCGCAGTCTCACACATATAGACGCGCAGTCTCACGCATATAGACGCGCAGTCTCACGCATATAGACGCGCAGGCTCACGCATATAGACGCGCAGGCTCACACATATAGACGTGCAGGCTTACACCTATAGACGCACAGGTTCACACATATAGACGTGCAGGCTTACACCTATAGACGTGCAGGCTCACACATATAGACGCGCAGGCTCACACATATAGACGCGCAGGCTCACACATATGGACGCGCAGGCTCACACATATGGACGCGCAGGCTCACACATATGGACGTACAGGCTCGAAGGGTTACAAAGCAGGATTTGTCATGCTCGGGACGATGTCACCTACTTATTTCAGGGCGCGTTCCTTCAAGATGCCATGACGATAGGCATAGAGCAACTCCTTGAGTTCCTCGATCTGCGCCATGAGCTCTTGACCTTTATCGGTATCGCGCACACGCAAACGCCGTCCGCTGAGTTCGACAATCTGTTTTGAACTGCGGATGTCCGTTCCTTGGCGAATGGCTTCCTTGGCGCTCGTGAATGGCTCATGCTGAATGAGTTCGAAGCCGCGACTGTGGTAGACGAGCGTGTAGCCTGCGATGCCTGTCGTATCGTGATAGGCCTTGGAGAGTCCGCCGTCGATGACCATCAGTCGGCCGTCTGCTTTGATGGGGCTTTCGCCGCCTGCTACGCGTACGGGCACATGGCCGTTGATGATGTGTCGATGGCTGCCTTCGACGCCAAACGCATCGAGGATTCGGTCGCATACCTCGGCGTTGTTGCGCAGCTGGTAGTAGTAGCCTTTCTTCTCCTCGTGCGTCCGTTTGTCACGGAGGAAATAGCGCTCGAAGGTGGCCATGCGGTCCTTGTCGAAGAGCGGGGAGTCCTGTCCGCACCAGAGGTACCAGAAGTAGTCCTTGGCGAATTGACGCTCGTCATGAGGCGTGTCGGCATTGAAGGCTGCACGCATGGTCATCCCGATGTGGTGCAGGAGGTCGCGGCCACTATACCGATGTCCGTTGAGGTCCACCTCCTTGAGCGAGCCGTCGGCATTTAAGGGCACGCTGGCATGGAAGAGTAGGTTGCCGTTATAGATGGCGTACATGCACCCATGTGTGAACAGGCATTGGATATGTTTCTGCAGTTTGTCGCTAATGCGGAACGAGTGGTGCAGCTGCTTGACCAATTCTGCCTCCTCCGGTGTGAGCTCGAAGGGATGAGCGACATTCAGGGTGGGGAAGAACGTATCGGTCATCTCATAATCCACGCCATTACATGAGTAGACACCCCGTTGCGTGTCGATGTTCTGAAGCACCAGGCGGTCGTGCATCTGCCATTCAGGTCGGCGCAAGATCATCTGTGCCTCCAACTTGAACTGTATGATGCTGATGGCCTTGTGCATCTGTGCGATGAGTCGGCGGGTCTTCTCGTTGTGGGTCGTGTCGTCCTTGTCCAGACGAGGTCCAAAGAGGTCACACGGGTCGTCGGCATAGGTCTCCATGGCGAAGGTGGCCAGTGGCACGAGGTTGATACCATAGCCGTCCTCGAGCGTCTGCAGGTTGCCATAGCGGAGGGACAAGCGCAGTACGTTGGCGATGCAGCAATCATTGCCAGCGGCAGCGCCCATCCATAGCGCATCGTGGTTACCCCATTGGATGTCGAAGTTGTGATGCTCGCAGAGGCGGTCCATGATGATGTGAGCGCCTGGGCCGCGGTCGAAGATATCGCCGAGGATGTGCAGCTGATCAACAGCCAGTCGTTGGATGACGTCGGAGATGGCGATGATGAACGCATCGGCACGTCCCGTGGATACGATGCTCTCGACGATGCCGTCGAAGTAGGCTTGTTTGTTGATGTCCGATTGTGACTCGTGCAGCAACTCTTCGATGATGTAGGCGAACTCCGGAGGGAGTGCCTTGCGTACCTTCGAGCGGGTGTATTTCGATGAAACCGTCTGGCACACTTTCACCAGTCGTTGGAGCGTAGTGGCGTAAAACGAGGCGTCTGCCTCTGAGTGCTCAGTTTGGTTCTTGATGATCTCCAGCTTCTGTTCGGGGTAGTAGATGAGAGTGCACAGCTCGCGCACCTCCTCGTCGTTGAGGGTATCGCCAAAGAGTTCTTTGATCTTACGCTTGATTCGTCCCGACGCATTCTTCAGGATGTGCAGGAAAGCCTCGTATTCGCCATGGATGTCTGCCATGAAATGTTCGGTTCCCTTGGGCAGGTTCAGGATAGCTTCGAGGTTGATGATTTCGGTCGAAGCGGCAGCTATGTTGGGGAAACTTTGTGCCAGCAACTGTAGCACGCGCAGGTCTGTTTCTATTCGTTGGCTCATAGGGGTTCAGTTGTTCTGTTTGATGAAATGCAGGGCCTGCCATCCCTCGTCGCTTCGTTGGTCGTGCAGCTCCATTCCGAGTGCCGTGGCACGTTGGGTCAATGGCTCCACATCCTCCTCGAGAAAACCGCTAAGGACGAGGTGTCCGTCGGACTTTAGGCAGCCGACAAAGGCAGGCATGTCGGCCAACAGGATGTTGCGGTTGATGTTGGCCAGCAGAATGTCGGCCTGAGGGGCTGTAGCCAAAGCGCTTACATCGCCTTCGACGACGATGGCTTCGACGCCATTCAAAGCCATATTGTCCAGCGTATTGCGCACGCTCCATTCGTCGATATCGTAGGCAAATACTTGGGCCGCACCCAACTTGAGTACCGCTATGCCGAGCACACCAGTTCCGCAGCCTGCGTCAATGACCGTAGCGCCATGAAGAGGGAGTAGGGGAGAGCCGTCAGCCTCGGTAGCGGTCAGCAGACCGAGGATCATGCGCGTCGTGGCATGTTCGCCGCTGCCGAAGGCCTGCCGAGGGACGATCTGTATGTCCAGGCCTTCGAGGATATGGATAGGCTCGAAATGATGTTCAGCCTCCCATGTGGCATTCCAGTTCTCGTCGGGAGCTGGTTGGCAGCTGAAGGTAATGGCCAGAGCGAAGGCTTCGAACGTCGAGCAGACATCGTCGATGACATCCAGTACAGCCGTTTCGTCGTAGAAAGATTGCTGTACATAAGCCGTCAGTCCCGTATCAGTAGGCTCGAACGTCTCGAACCCGATGTCTGCCAGCGAGGCGGCCAGCACATCGCCAGCCGCCTCGGTATAAGGCGTGATTTCGAAACGGACTTCGAAATACTTCATCGCTTTGACTTCTTTATTTCTTCTTGTTGTCGCCAGCCGATTCGGCAGTAGCCTTCTTCACCTCGGGCTTAGCCTTGTAGCGCTTGTTCAGTCCTGCTACCACTTCCTTCGTGATGTCGTACTTCGGGTTGGCCAGCAGGATGTTATCGCCTGAACGCGAGAGGATGTAGTCGTACTTCTTGCCCTTGTTGTAGGTCTTGAGGAAGGCCTGGATGGAATCGCGCATCTCAAGCGTCAGTTGAGCTTGCTCATTGCCCAGCTCGTTCATCAGTCGCTGCTCCAGTTCGGCTAGATCCTGCTGCTCGCGAGCAAGTGCGTTCTGAGCGCGTTCCAGTTCATCGCGAGTTGTGAAGCCGTTACTCTCGTATTTCTTCTGAAGCGCATTAGCATGATTCTGGAGGGCACGCTGCTTCTCGGCAAGTGTCTTTTGGGCGTTCTCGCCTTTCTGATTGAGCAGCAAGTTGTGGTCCTTGCAGAACTGGTATTGGCTCATCAGACTATCTACCTCGACATAAGCAATCTTTAGCCCCGTCGCTTCCACCTTAGAGGAAGTGTTGTTCTCGGGCGCGTCGCCCTCTTTGTTACTGTTGCAAGCGGTCAGAGCTACTACTCCGAGCGCAAGGATAAGGAGTTTTTTCATAATCATTTATAGATATCTAATTTTCAATTATCAACCTTTCAACTTCTCCACTTCACAACTTCTCCACCTTTTCCCTCGCATGCTTGCGGGTCTTCAAGTGGTGGCGCTCAATGGCATCCATGCTCTCTACGCAATGTATGCCCCGTTCGCGCATGGCTTTCGAAGCGCCTATGTGGGTTATTGGCCCTCGAGCGTCGCCACGGACGAGCAGTTTCAGCGCCAATAAAGCGATGGCAATAGCAATAATTCCTGCAGTCAAAAGCAATATTTTCAGCATTTCGTGCGTTATATTGTAGTAAAAGTTTTGCAAAGATAGTGTATTCTTTCAAGCTGACAACCCTTTTCGACCGACTTTAACCTAAAATAACACTACTTCAATGGAAAAAACAGAACTACGCCCTGCTCACGTCTTCGAGATGTTCGCACGTATTAACGCTGTTCCCCGCCCATCCAAGCGCGAGGAGAAAATGATAGCCTTCCTCAAGGACTTCGGCGAAAGCTTGGGTCTTGAGACCTTGGTCGACGCTGCGGGCAACGTCCTCATCCGCAAGCCTGCTACCCTTGGAATGGAGAACCGCCCCACCATCATCCTGCAGAGCCACATGGACATGGTATGCGAGAAGAATGCCGATGTCGACTTCGATTTCGACAAGGATGCCATTCAGACCTACATCGATGGCGAATGGATGCGTGCCAAGGGAACTACCCTTGGCGCTGACGATGGTATAGGATGTGCTATGGAGATGGCCATTCTCACCGACGATACCATCAAGCATGGCCCGCTCGAGTGTGTCTTTACGCGCGACGAAGAGACGGGCCTCACAGGTGCTGAGGGGATGCAGCCTGGCTTCATGACCGGACAGATGCTCATCAACCTCGACTCCGAGGACGAAGGCGAGATCTTCGTCAGTTGTGCGGGTGGTTGTCGCACGACGGCCACGTTCCGCTTCACGCCTGAGGCGGCTCCTGCCGATGCCTTTTTCCTTCGCCTTACGGTCAAAGGCCTCACGGGTGGTCATAGTGGCGATGATATTGACAAGAAACGCGCCAATGCCAACAAACTCCTTGCTCGCTATCTCTACGATGGCCTTAAGGCTTGGGGACTTCGCCTTAGCGATATCCAGGCGGGCGGCCTTCACAACGCTATTCCGCGCGAAGCTTCTTGTCTCGTTTGCATCCCTTTTAAATATAAGGAACAGGCGCGCGTGCAATGGAACCTCCTTGCCGCAGCGGCTCAAGAGGAGTTCAGCACGACTGAACCTACGATGGAGTTTCAGCTTGAGAGTGCCGATGCTGCTGCAACAGTCCTCCCCGAGGACGTCAACCGCCGTCTCATCCTTGCCCTACAGGGTGTTGACAACGGCGTCTACGCCATGAGTCAGGACATCCCGCTTGTCGAGACAAGCAGCAACTTGGCCAGCATTCGTCAGACCGAGCCGGGCGTCATCTTCGTCAACAGTAGCCAGCGCAGTTCCTTCCTCTCCAACCGACTGAATATGGCTCATACCGTTGCCGCTGTCTTCGAACTCGCAGGTGCCGAGGTCGAGATAGGCGAGGGTTATCCTGGATGGGCGATGAATCCCAAGAGCGAACTCCTCCGCATCAGCCGTGAGCAATACGTTCGCCTCTTCCACAAGGAGCCTGTCGTTCGTGGCATCCACGCAGGCCTTGAGTGCGGCCTTTTCTCCGAGAAGTATCCTGACCTCGACATGGTCAGCTTCGGCCCTACGCTCCGTGGCGTCCATTCGCCCGACGAGCGCCTGCTCATCCCCACCGTCGACATGGTCTGGCGTCATCTCCTTGCCATCCTCGAGAATGTATAAGAAGTGCATCATAGTTTTGGTCGCCGTCGTGAGCTGTTGGCTCGCGGCGTGCGACGACTACGATTCGTTCACCACCGACCGCTCAGCTACGCTGCAGTTCAGTTCCGACACAATCCGCTTTGATACCCTACTGGCCACCGTCCCCTCCAGCACGCAGACGCTGGCCATCTACAATCGGGGCGACCGAGGCGTACGCATTATCGAGGCGTGGCTCGAAGGCGGTGCCAGCAGTCCTTTTCGCCTGAACATTGATGGGCAGGACATGAGTCGTTCAGCCGCCAATCGTGTAGGCGATTTCGACATCTTTCGTCGTGACAGCATCATCGTTCGTGCCGAGGTGACGCTTCCCGAATTCACTACCGACGACCCATGCGAGGTTACCGATGCCCTCGTCCTGCGCCTTGAGAGTGGCGTTGAACAACGCGTACCGCTTGTTGTCGTGGGGCGTAACGCCTATTTTCTAAAGGCACGTACCCTATTGTCTGATACCACGTTCACTCCAAAGCGCCCCATCGTCATCTACGATAGCCTTGTCGTCGCTAAAGGTGCTACGCTGACCCTCATGCCGGGAACACAACTGCTCTTCCATGATGAAGCCAGCCTTTGCGTGCAAGGCTGTCTAGTGGCCGATGGAACCGTCGAACAGCCCGTTGTGATGCGTACCGATCGTACCGACCATATCTTTGACTATTTGCCCTACGATCGTCTGCCTGGCCGTTGGGGTGGCGTTCATCTCTATCCCGAGAGCCATGACAACCGACTCACAGGTATCGACTTACATGGCAGTTCCTATGGCATTCTCATCGATGCCCCAGCTGAAGGTGTCGAGAGTTCGCTCACCCTCGCAGGCTCTCGCCTCCACAACATCAAAGGGAATGGCCTCGACGTTACCGATGCGTTTATTGAAGTCTACAATACCGAGATTTCCAACACTCTCGGCCATTGTGTGACCCTATTGGGCGGCAATGCTACTTTCACCTATTGCACGCTGGCTCAGTTCTATCCCCTCAGTTCCAATCGTGGTAATGCGCTCGACATCAACGCCTTTGGCACCGACTCTACGGCCTATTACCATCCGCTCCATCGAGCTCATTTCGAGGGCTGTGTTGTCACGGGCTATGCTGACGATGTGATCATTATCCCCGACCTCAACAGCGACCATTGGCCCACGAGCGTAGTTAATCCTGTCATCGAGTTCTCGTTCAATCAATGTTTTCTTACAACCGTGATTCCCGATGGTTCTACGCCCGAACAGGATTATCCCCGTCGTTTCACGGCTTGTGTCCTCGATGATCTTGAGTCGGACCTCAACCGCGAGCACCACTTCAGTCTCTTCGACACACATGCCTTCCTTTATGACTTCACGCCAGTCGAAGAGTCGCCGATTCGTGGTATCGCCCCCTCAGCTGCCACGTCCTTTCCAGTCGACCGCCTCGGCCGCAGTCGTACAGCCGATAATGCTCCCGATGCAGGTTGCTATGAGTTCGTAGCTACTCAAAAAAAAGAATAGCGCGCCCCCTCAGGAGCCCCTTTTACCTTAGTCATGTCGCAACGCATCAACGGGACGCAGGTGGGCGGCACGCCATGTTGGCACGAGGATGCCTAGGGTGACGACGGCGAGGAGGATGAGGTACTGGATGACACAGATGACGAGGTAGTGGAGCCAGAATATCTCTACCCAGTTGCGCTCCCGCCCCGTGCCGCTTAGGCTCAGGCCGGGGGAGAGGTCCATATTGATGGCGAACTGGAACCAGATGAGTTGTCCCACGATGCAGGCCAGGAGGGTGAGCAACGCCGCCTCGCCCCACACCATCAGAAAGATGTCACGCCGCTTGGCGCCGAAGCTGCGCATGATGCCGATGTCCTCCGTGCGCTTGCGCAGTTGCAGCCAGAAAGTGCCGAGGGTGCCCAGCACCACGTTCAGCAGGAACAGAGCAAGGAGGATGCCGAGGAGGGTGGTGGTCAAGGTGTAGACTCTGTTGCCACTCATCTTCTGCTGCCAATCTTTATAGGTCTGCACAGAGACGAGGAAACGGTCGCCGACTTGTCTAAGCGCTTGGGATGCGGGACTTGTAAGCTGGTTCAGAAATGCCTGTGCATCAACTTCGGGATGTAGGCGAATGAGCATCATCGGGGTTGCATACTCTTCGATCATGGGACACAAGATGGAATAGGCATAGCGGTCATTCTCCTGCAAGCGGAAATCCTCAACAACACCCGCGATGGTGTAGCGGTTAACGATCACCGGCTCGCCATGCTCTTGCAATGCGCGGTCGCTGAAGTCCCATTCCACCATTCGGCGGCCCACTACTTGGTCGGTATCAAAGATGGCCTGTGCCAGACTGCGGGTGATGACCACGCCGCCCTCCGGACATTCTTCGGAAAGTACTCTCGCCGAAGGGCTGCCCTCGACGGGTGTCAGTCCCAACGCCTCGATGAACTGTTCATGCAGTGGATAATACTGCATGTAGGCTCCGCAGCGGCGAGTGGAGTCGGCCTCAGAAGCATAGGAACTGATGTTGTAGGTTCCTTGGCCGATGATGTAGTTGGTGAGTCCAGCATACTGTACCTCGGGCAGGGCACGGATTCTGTCGCGAAGTGCGTAGAGGGAGGAGAGCCCCCCTTCCCGCTCCCCTTCAGAGGGGGAGAGTGGAATGTTTTGCAGGCTATCGTACTCTGCTTCTGGAAGGTGACCATCCTCCCCCTTGAGGGGGAGCGGAGAGGGGGTCAGTCCCGTCTGCCCCACCACGAGATGTTCACGCTCGAAGTCGCCAGCGGGACGGCAGAAATACTTGTCGTAGGTGGAGACGGCGATTTGGTCGATGAAGAAAAAGCTGAGGACGGTGATGAGGATTATCTCGGCAAAGATCCAACCGTTCTGACGGCGATGGGACCAGAGGTTCTTGAGTATCATTTCTTCTGGTTTAGCGATTCTACAATAGGTTTGCGGAGC
>JAEEGL013869307.1_pt1 | contig 27884 bp, 27 predicted proteins | sample 9134231 | NCBI WGS metagenome assembly JAEEGL01 (sample SAMN16246548, study PRJNA631951) | gut metagenome | biome: gut microbiome; feature: rumen; material: fiber-attached | host: Bos | place: Iran: Karaj | collected 2018-10
GGTAAAAAACTAATAAACTATTATTTATGAAATTTTCAATCATTGCATAAACTTTATTATTAATTTGAAAGATTTTGGTTAAATAATAATTTTTCTCATACGGAATAATTATCTTTTTTTCTGCATTTTCAGGATTGTCTTTATCCAATAAATATATTTCTGTGTCATGTTCATAGTTTCCAAGTGGGCTTCTTGCTACAAATACATAATCATCATTTACATATAAAACATCTACTACATCAGATTCTGTTTCTTCATTTCCCTGCTCATCTAAAACTAGTGTATTACATTTATATTGTTTTACAGGACCAAGTAAAGAATTCTCCTCACAGTCAATTTTCCATACTGATGCTATATAATCACCTTCGTTATATAAATCTGTATTTTCATTTAAATGTGTTTGTGTTGCCAGCCAATAATTGCCATCTGGATCAGCCTGTGCAGGTTGAATGTAACCGATAGAGTCGGTTGGTATAATTAGACTTTTTTTTTCTGTAATAAAACTATCATCTTTAGTATCATAGACATTAGCAGTATAGATTTCTTCCCAAGTAGATTGAATCCTTCCATAACCATCAATAATAATCTTATCTTTTTCAGTCTCTGATTGTGTTAAAAATCCTGGCATAACAGTTTCTTTTATAACCGGCTTATTTTCATTCGCTACTATATAAGCCAAGTTTCTTCCATACCAAACAGATGTATAATATTTTTTATTAGGCAACACACCTACTTCTACAGGTCTATTTAGCATAAAAGGAGTTTCTGTTGCAATGAAAACCCAGTCAAAAACTGTGTTAGTTTCAATATCAATTATTACAAAAATATTTCCTTTACATACAAGTTTTGAACCAAATTTTTTTATTCCTATAAAATTTTTCTGCTCATACACTTCCATTAAAATTACAATGGGTTCTTTTAGATGGTCAAACGTTTTGTATGTTGTCTTGTAACTTACATCAACATTTCCTCGTTCAGTAAAAAATAAATTGTCGCAAGAAAGAAAAAGAAAACAGGTTATAATTAAAAATACAAAAAATATGTGTTGTTTCATTTTCCGTCTCTTATTTATTTTTATATTTTGTAATCACTTTACTTTTTGTAGAAGAAATTAAATTACCTGGAGTAACAAACCAGCCATTTGGGGATAAATCACATTCTTTTGAAACTTCTTTCCATGCAAGATAACATAATTGTGAACAGTAAATTTTACCAGTTTTATTTTTATTTATAAATGGTATAGTTATAAAATCAGGATATGGTCTACCATAATATTTATTTGCATTATTAAAAGCTTGAACATGTTCAGTTGCAGAAGTTGGTGTAACTGTAACTATACATTCTTCATAATCTTCATCATCATCTGAAACGATAAGCCAATCATATCTTACATGCTGCACATCAATAACTGTTACATTGTTTGCCGCCGCTTTTGAAGTACCTGCCCAATAGCCAATTGGCTCATACTGAACACCATCAATTTTTGCATCTCCTTTCAAAGTATCTAAAATATTTCCATTCTCATCAGAAATCTTAAATTCAAAATCATTCCACTGAGCCGATTTCCTTTTTGGAGACGAAGTTATAGTTGCACGTGCATAACCGTTTGTATTCCAAGTTTCCCGCCAACTATTATAACGCATTAAAGAAGCATGCCCGATATAAGAACTTGAGTTACTCGAAATAGAATCCGTACAAACAAATATTTTTCCTATGCCATAAACTCCATTTGAAAGAAGAGCAACAGATTTCGGGTTATTAAGATCATTTTGAATTATGTCCTCGGGACCTGATTTTGAACGATTTAAAATACTAGTTGAGCCATTATCTTCTGTCATCTTTTCAAGATTTTGTTGATAAGACTTCCAGAATTTTTCTGCATCAATTTTTCCACTACGCGTAGTTGTTGAATTTCTTGCATCATAAAAAGCTGCATTTTCAGTCTTGACCATGTTACAGAATTGCTCATCATCTTTTAATTTTTCAACTAACTGCGAAACATAATTTTCTTTATATTTTTTAACAAATTTCTTTTTTTGTGCTTCAGATAAGTCAGAAAACAAAAGTTTTTCTCCATCTTTCTGAATAACAAGTTCATCAAAATACGCATTATCAGTATCAGAAAAGTTTGAACTTCTGGAAGTTATAATTGAATCAAGCAGAAAATCTTTTTCATAGCACTGCAGTGCAATTTCTTCGATTGTTAATGGTTCTGCTTCAAGTGAATCAGAAATTTCATAATCCGTAACTTCGTTACAGGAAATCAAAAGAACAACAACACCAATAATAAATAATAAAAAACTTTTTTTACTCATAAGCATTCCTTCCTTGTAAAACAATTGCGCTACTTCGCATCATAATACACAATGCGAGACAGTCTGTAACCGTTTTAATCTTTATTACAAACATTTTACCCCTGATTCACGTAAAATACAAACTCTTTTTTTTAATTTTGGGCTTCAATCCTCTTGAATAAGGCAGCTTCAATCTGCATTCCGGTTTCATCTGCAGGATGGATAATATGAAACTTTTTTATTACATCAAGGGCATTCTGAAGTTTTCCTTCTTTCACTAAACAAAAAACAAACTGATAGACATAATCAGCATTCTGAGGTTCAGATGCAATCAGTGTCCTGTAATGCATGGCAGCTTTCATGTACTGTTTTGCTTTTCGCCTGTAGGCTGCTGCATCCCGGATTATTGCAAGAGGATTTCGTACATATGGCAGAAGTTTTTCGGTTTCTTCAGCAGCCCGTGCCCATTTCCCCCGGCTCAACAAAAGCCTGATAAAGGCAAGATGTACTTTGTGATTCTTTTTCCACCTTCTTAAATAAAGCTGATAATACTTTTCAGCATCCTTATATTTTTCCTGTTGTATGTAACAGGTAATCAAATTCAAATAAGCCTGTTCGGATTTTGTTTCGCTTTCTAAAAGTCTTGAATACCAGGTTTCTGCCAGTTCAGGCAGTCCTTTATCCAGGTACGCATCCGCAAGAATAATCATTATATCTTCATCTTTCGGATGTTTCTTAAAAACAGCCTGTATTTCTTCAAGCAATGTTTCAGTTTTTTTACCCATTCTTGAACGGCAGATAACTGAATAATATTCAACTGTATCTTTATCAAGCTGAGGAACTTCTGTTTCCGGCTTTGACAGTTCTTCAAGGATTGCCTCATAATTTTCTGTTGATAAATACACCAGTAAAAGTCCGTAACGGCTTGCTGCATATTCCGGTTTCAGAAGAAGGGCTTTTCTAAAATGATTAAGAGCTGCCTTATATTTTCCAAGATTTCGAAGAGCTTCTCCCATATAATTATGAACAAGATAATCATCTCCATATTGCTTTATACAGGTTCTGCCTAAATTAACTACTTCCTGATATTCTCCCTGAATGATTGCTTTATTCAGGGCATTCATTGCAAAGTCTTTTACACTCTGATTTTTATTCCCGGAAAATTTCCGGGCTTCTGTACTGCGTTTTAAAATCAACAGTACCTGCATAATATAAAGTTTTAAGGCTTCATCTTCCGGTGATATTTCTGAGGCCATTTTATAGGATTCAAGTGCAAGTTCAAGTAAGCCGCATTCACGGGCAGCATGTCCCTTATATAAAAATAACAGAACACCCTGCATTCCATTGTCTGTTAAAAATTCAAACATTCTGAACGCCAGTTCTGCATTCCCTGCTTTATATGTATGAATTGCTTCTATTAATAGTGCATTGCGGTATCCCATATTCAGTTTATCATCCTCAGGACTCAACTGAAGGGCTGCCTCAAATGCTTTCAGAGCTTTATCACTTTTTTTCTGCTTTAACAGTGCTGTCCCGAGCAATCCAAGAGCTTCCGGTGAATCCGGATTTAACTTTATTGATTTTGAAAGGCACTCCACTGCCTTCGAAAAACTCTCTGTAACCAGATATGTTCTTCCTAAAAAAAACCAGCCTGCTTCATCATCTGGTCTTAAGGCCAGATAAGTATGAAAAGCTGATAGCGCCAGTGTATAATTTTTTTGTGCATGATAAGAACGGGCAAGATATAACATGGCCACAGGAATTCGTCCAATGTATTCAAGTGCAAGAGGTTCTAGAATTTTTATTGCAGAATTATAATCACGCTTTTGCCCGTAACGAAAGGCAGTATCAAGCTGTTGTTTTAATTCTTTATCAGACAGCGGCATAAATATAGAATAACAAGAACCAAGCACAAATTTCAACTTGATAATAGAGCAATTTCTATGTAAAATAAAAACATGTTTACAGCAAAAGATGGTGATTTCTTCGAACTTGAAGAAGAAGATTTCGATACGGTACTGGCTGATGACATTTCTTTTACAGGAACAATTCAGTTTGCAAAACCGTTTATGATTAAAGGAAGCGTTACAGGAACTATAGATGCCACAAGCGATTTAGTAATCGACACTGATGCAAAAGTTTCTGCAAATATTACTGCCAACAAAGTTCTCGTAAAAGGTCATGTCGATGGCAACATCACGGCACAAAAGCTTGTCTTTGTTACAGAACACGGAACAGTTAATGGTGATATAACGGCTGCCCAGGTGGTTCTGGAACCGGGCAGTAATTTTTCTGGCCGCTGCATCATGACAGCCAAATAAAATCTTTTTCTGTGATGAAAAAACTTTTTTCTTTTTTTGTTTTTGTTTTATTATTCACTTCCCTTTTTGCACAGCAAAAACCTGATGCCCTTAAGCTTTACAATTCTGGAAAATATACAGAAGCAATTTCTGTTTGTGAAAAAGAACTGGAAAAAAGTCCACAGAACATGGACTCCTATGTAGTTTTATGCTGGGCTCTGGTAAAAAACAAACAGTACACAGAAGCAGAGATGCGCTCAACTAATGCTTTGCAGATTTCAAAATATGACCACAGAATAATAGAAATTTTGGGTGAAGCAAAATATCATCTGGGAAAAAACAACGAAGCTCTGGCTCTTTTTCAGGAATACATCAGCCTGGTACCAACAACAGGCTCACGGCTGGGTTCTGTCTATTATTATGTTGGAGAAATCTTTATTCTTCAAGGTAAATTCGAACATGCTGATATTGCACTGTCTCAGGCTGTCATGCTTGAACCTCTGAAAGAAACCTGGTGGATTCGTCTTGGATATGCCCGCGAAATGACTCGTACCTGGAGTGCAGCATCTCAGGCTTATCAGAAAGCACTCGACTTAAATCCACTTTTAGATGATGCAAAACGCGGAAAAGAACGCGTCATGGCAAAAATCAGGTAATAAAATGATTCAAATCCATTTTGAAACACTCGGCTGTAAAGTCAATCAAATTGAAAGCGAATCTGCAGCCCGTGCTTTTTCAGATGCAGGTTTTTCAACCGACTGCAAAAACTATTCTGCAGCGGAAAAACAGCATCAGGAAACAATTCTTTCCATTATAAATACCTGTACCGTAACTGCAAAAGCAGAACAAAAAGCACGACGGGTTATCCGGATGATGCTTGACTTATGTCCGAATGCCTGCATTCTGGTCACCGGGTGTTATGCAGAAGTTGCAAAAGAAGAAATCCTTTTACTGGATAAAAGGGTTTCGGTTTTGCGCGGGCAAAAAAAAGATTTTTTACAGATTCTTGCACAAAGTTTTTCTTTGTATCTCAAGGATGCACATAATATAAAATCAGATTTACCGGCAGGTGTTACAGCAGTCAATAATTTTTTACATGATTATGAGGCAAAAGACTGTATTCCATTTTTACTTTCAACTGATACCTTTTTAAATCATTCCCGATCATCAATAAAAATTCAGGACGGCTGTAACAATTCCTGTTCGTTTTGCAGAATCCATATAGCACGCGGAAAATCCATTTCCCTTGAACCTCAGAAAGTACTAGAACGCGTACAAAATCTGGAAAATGCCGGACAGGCAGAAACTGTTTTAACCGGCATAAATTTATCCCAATATTCTGGCACTCTCGGCGAAAAAAAAATCGGTCTTACAGAACTATTGCAATATTTACTGGATAACACCAGAAACATTGCCTTCAGACTTTCCAGTCTTTATCCTCAGAGCATAACAAAAGATTTTTGTAATGTCATAAAATCACCCAGAATAAGACCGCATTTTCACCTTTCCGTTCAATCGGGAAGCAACAGAATTCTTAAACTTATGGCCCGCCCATATACAGCAGAAGATATTCATACCGCAGTGCAGTCTTTACGCTCAGCAAAACCTGATGCTTTCTTTGCCTGTGACATTATCGCAGGGTTTGCCGGTGAAACAGATGAAGATTTTAATCAGACTGTAAATCTGATGGAAAAATGTAACTTTACTTATATTCATGCTTTTCCTTTTTCACCTCGTCCAGGAACGGCCGGCTTTACAATGAAACCAAAAATTCCACAGTATATAGCGGGAAACCGTGTAAAAATTCTCACACAAATTGCTCAAAATCACAAAAATCAGTATGTAGAAAGCGTAACTGGGAAAAAATTCGAAGCAATTATCGAAAATCGCAAAAATTCTGTAACCAGAGCCGTCACAGAAAACTTTTTACATATACAGATTACTAATGCAGAAAAAATATCCAAAATGGATGATAATCGCACTGTTACTGTTAAAATCTTAGGAAAATCTTCAAATTTACAATGCGATGCCGATGCAGTTTTGTTGTAAATTCGAAATTCTTGCGTTAGAATATATTAGAATTATAGTGTTTAATTCGGATTTTTCTTCCGATAATATGAATTCATGATATGGAAGGTGGAATTATGAGAACAAAAGCATTTATTTCAACAGTTCTAACTCTTTTCTTTTTATCAATTCTACTGTCATGCGATTTATTCACACATTCTATCGGTTCAACAATTTTTGGTAAAAATCTTGGAAGAAGCTACGAAGAACGCTTTTCCTCCGAAGAAAATACCGAGACCCTTGCAAATCTTGCAAGTAATTTAGAAATCCAGCGTGATAACAATGCCAGCGTTGCCCTGATAAATGAACTTTCTTCAAGACCCGAAGATGAAATTATCAGTCTTCCGATTTCCGCACAGAATGAAATCTTCAATCTTCTGGTTACCTCTGCCATTCCTATGAGATCCATTTTCCAGACAGTTATGCAGGCTTCACAGGAAGGAGAAGATAGTCAAAGTTCAATCATTGATACCCTGGTAAATGTTGCAAGAAATGTAGACACAACAGCAGTTGCAGTTTTATTGACAAACCCTGACACACTGGCCCAGGCGGATGTTACCAGCCTGCTGGTTGGCTCTATTGCCATGATTACACAAATTATCGGACATGAACTGGATGTTTCACAAAGTTCAGAAACCGCTTCAGATAAATTTGAAGACATTCAGACCGTGCTTGTCAGCATGGATGATGGCACAACAGCTGCACACGCTGCTTCACAGGCAGTTTCAGACGGATATATTTCTTCTGAATCTCAAAAGGCTTTGGAAGGCGTGTTGAACTGCATTCTGGCTTTAGGCGGTGCTTCAGACTTAACAGATTCCAGTGGAAATCCTGTAGACAGAAGCGGGGATCTAAAAGACACTACTGTCGGAGACTTTAACTTTGGAAGTCTGTTTGGAATCAGCACAGATAATTCAGAAGAAGAAACCGGAGGGGAGGGATAATTTTTCGCATGAGATCAGCTACAAAAAAACTCATATTGAGTACTCTAGCCATAGTAATTTTCTCTAACCTCTCTTTTGCAAAAGGCAAATTTCATTACGATTTACATGAACTTCCTTTAGTCAATGTTGTTAATATGGGATATGGCGGATATCACGCCGCAGACATAACAAGTTTTTATTCCATAATTCAAAATCCTGCGAACACTGCTCTCACAGGAAAAAAAATGATTTTTCCTTCATTATGTCTTAACACAGCAGGTAATATTGATTTAATTCCAGATCTGATGATGAATCTTCTTAATAAAAGCGATTCTATAGACCCAATGACAAAGGTGCTTAATTCCCTTGCTTCTGCAGAAACAATTAATCTGAATCTGGCTATAGACGGACCATTAAATTTTGGAATGGTAAACAATCACTTTGGTTTTGCATTTTTTAACAAAAGTTATCTTAAGGCAGAAGCACCTTCCATTAATACTGCTAATATATATCTTGGTGAAAGTGCTCAAATGCTTTTATCCTACGGATATCCAGTTCCACTTGGACCTGTTACCTTTGCTGTCGGACTGAATGCCATCGGTTACACCATAATGGAAGCAAATTATTTAGGTTCTACAACCCAGCTTCTTAATTTTAATTTTGAAAATCTGCCCCTTTACCGGGCTCTTGGTTTTACCCTTAATTTAGGAGCCACCTTAGATTTCTGGAAAGTTTTTCGCTTAAGTTTCACCTGGAACGATTTATTCAGCCAGTTTTATGTAACTAAGTTTTCTTCCTTTAAGGAAATGTTCTCATGGAAATTCTTTACCTCAAAAGAAAATGCCACTACAGAAGCTGGATATTGTCTCAAAGCAGGACTGGCTATAGATTTACCTACAAAAAAATGGACAAAGGGATTTGTATCAAGCTGGGTGCTTTATCTGGACTGTAATGATATTTTATGTTTTACAGATACTTCAATTTTAGCAAAAAATCCAATTCTGTCTTTCAGTGCAGGAACAGAAGTTAAACTGTTTAATACCTTTGCTTTCAGAGTGGGACTTAACCAGTCTTATTTATCGGCAGGTGTCGGTTTACAGGTAGACAAACTGCATATAGATTATGCTATTTATGGAGCAGAACTGGGACTGGAACCAGGAACTGTTCCAACATTAAATATGGCTTTAGCACTGACAATTCAGTACTAAAGCACATCTAGTATGGCTTAACGCAAATCTGTTGTTTCAATCCAGTCCTGATCATCATAGGCACGGTTTTCTCCACCCATAGACCAGATAAATGTATAATTTGCAGTTCCACAGCCAGAATGGATTGACCAGCTTGGACTGATAACTGCTTCTTCGTTATGCATAACAACAGTACGGATTTCTTTTGGTTCACCCATCAAATGGAATACAATGTTGTTTTCAGGAACATCAAAATAAAAATATACTTCCATGCGGCGTTCGTGAGTGTGAACAGGCATTGTGTTCCATACAGAGCCAGGTGCAATTTCCGTAAGCCCCATAGAAAGCTGACAGGTATCCAGTACATCAGGATGAATAAACTGATGAATTTTTCTTTCATTTGCAGTTTCTTTTGAGCCAAGTTCCTTTATGATGCAGTCCTTTACGGTAATTAATTTAGCAGGAAAAGCAGTATGTGCCGGAGTAGACATCATGTAAAATTTTGCAGGGTCTTTAGCACTGTCACTTTTAAATTCAACCTGTTTTGTTCCCATCGGAAGATAAAGAGCTGTCTTTTTTTCCATAGGATATTCAATGCCGTCTGCAATAACAGTACCCTTTCCGGCAATATTGATTATTCCAAGTTCGCGGCGCTCAAGAAAATAATGTACCCCAAAATTTTTCCATGGGTCTATGTTTTTTTCTATATTCAAAGTTTTCTTTACAGGCTTTGCTCCAAGAACGACAACACGATCTATATGAGAATATGTAACAGAAACATCATCGTCTGTAAAAATATCTTTGATTAAAAATTCATCACGAATTTCATCTGTATTGTAACGTTTAAAATCTTTTTGATTACAAGAGTATCTTGTGTCCATTGTGTATCTCCAGAAAAAATGATAGAAAAATATAACATCCAATAGAAAGATGTTGTTTAATTATATCAGACTAATATTTAAACGTCAAACGTTGAATTGGAGACGGCCCGATTTTGTAACAGATTTCGCGATGCAGTTTTGTAGGATAGCCCTTGTGTTTTGCATACTGATATTCCGGATACTGTTTATCATACGCAATCATAATTCTGTCACGTTCAGTTTTTGCAAGGATTGATGCTGCCATAACGCAAGGCTCAGTTGCATCTGCTTTAATTTTTGCGATACATTCCACTGGAAGTTCGGGTACTTTGTTTCCGTCTACTATTGCAAAAATCGGCTGCCCGTGTGAAACAAATTTTATCATCATATTTGCAAAAGCTTTTTGCATTGCAAGCATAGAAGCCTGAAGAATATTGATTTGATCTATAACGGTGTGTTCTACAGACGCAACTCCCCAGGCTAAAGCTTTTTCTTTAATAAGGGGTTCCAGTTCAAATCTTTTTTTTTCAGATAATTTTTTTGAATCATTTAATAATTCAACAGGAAAATCATCAGTTAAAATTACACAACCCGCAGTTACAGGTCCAGCAAGTGGTCCGCGCCCGGCTTCATCAAGCCCGCAAATCAAACTCATTTTGCATCAACATCCAGTAAAAAATCTTTCAACAAATCTGATAATTCGTCTTCTGTAAACAAATACTGTTCTTCATCAAGCCTTTCTTCAGGAATACTTGAATCTATAAAACTCTCAGTTTCTGTAGCATCTTCCGGAATAATTTCTTCAGTTTCAGTTTCTGATTCACTTGAATGATCAGAGCCAGTTTCTGTATCCATATCTGTTTCCGTTTCTGATTCATCTTTTGTATCAGCTTCCATTTCTGTTATCTGGTCAAATTCTAATTCAGTTTGATTAATCTGAACATCTTCTGCCAAATTTAAATCTGGTTCAGATGATTTCTGTTCAGTTTCTACAGATATTTCTTCCACAGCGTTTTCTTCTGCTTCTGTTTCTGTTTCTAATTTCACTTCAGTTTCTGAATCAGATGAAGATTCTGCCTCTGCTTCAGTATCAGTTATCAGATCAGGTTCTAACTCAGCTTCTGTTTCAGTATCAGTTTTTGTTTCAGGCTCTGCGTCTAGCTGGTTTATCTGAACTTCTTCAGTCTGATATATATCCTGCTCTGAGGTTTCCTGTTCAGTTTCTTCAACAGGTTTTTCAAACTGATACTCATGAGGACTGGATTTTTCAGGCTGTTCATTCCAGTCCGTTTTTAATTTGTCATCTTGTTCTGATTTGTCAGTATCAGTTTTTACTGGTTTCAAATCAGCTTCTGTTTCATAAAGCTCATTTTGTACTGAAACATCAATTACATTAAATGTATTATTTTCAAAACTGATTCTGGAGCATCTTTTATCCGCCCAGACAGGATTTTTCGATACTGTATTAAACACATTGGATTTAATTTTGTAATCAAGGCGTGTTAACTCACAGGCCCGCCCCATTTGAGAAAAAACATTTAACACACTGTTCTGTAAACTTAGACTTCCACGATTAACAGATAAAACTACCGCTGTATCTCCGATAGATGTAAAACGGGCATTAGAAATTTCTGAATCAACATTTATTCCAGAAATAACCGCTGTATAATTTTTTGCTTTTGCAGTTAAACCGCAATCTTTGATTTCCAGAACAGAATTCTGAAGGTTGATAAGTGACCCGTTTATTCCAAGCAATCCGATAATTTCACATTTATCCAGAAAAAGGCTTCCCTGATTCACTGTTATAAGATTCTTTTGAAGCATCTGCGTTAATTCCGCCGTTTTAGGAGTCAAATCGCTTTCTGCTTTTAAAGAATTGTTTTCAATAACAAGGTTTGAAATTTTCAATTTTGCCTTATCAACTGTAATAGCTTCCCCTTCTGCAAGTTCTATTGAACTTCCGTCTGAAGCAATAATTTCACATTCCGTTCTAACATTGATTGATTTGCAGTTTAGAAATTCTCCGTCCAGATGTATCCGCACAAAATTTCCTGAATCATTAACTATGTCAAAAACCCGGTTTATATCAGTAAATGGATGAGAAGGACTTCCATCCTGTAATTCATTTTCTCCAATTACCTTTCCTGCAGTTACATAAAAATTATACGGATCAATAACTGTTGCATAAGTTGCAACTTCACTTTTATTTCCTGCATAATCCTGTGCATAGGCTTCAATATAATAATACGCAGCACCATCACGACTGCCTTTTAACTGAAGCGGAACATTCAGATATTTTTCGAAAGACTCAGGATTCTCATCAAATGCATAATGTTTAAAATCTGTTTCATAATTATCATTAAAACCAAAATCACTCTTTACAGGAAAAGAAATTCTGTAAAAAACCTGACCATCAGACTGAACAGAAAGTTTTACTGGTTTTCTTTCATATTTCTGATTTATACCGTCAGCTACAAAAATTGGTTTCTTAGGAGGTTTTTTATCAAGTGCCAGAGTAACACTTAAATTTCCCTGATAGATTCCATCATAATAAACTTTGTAGTCCAGTGTTCCGGCAAGATCATCCCCATAAATAGTATCAATATGACACTTTGTAAAATGAGGTACTGTTTCAGGAGCCGTTGCTGTGGTAAAAGTATAGCGCGGATCACTTATATATAAATCTATTGCTCCACTTATTCCAGCTTTTTCTGAAAGCTTGATTATTTCAGGTTTAGGCGGTAAAACAAGGCTTCCTGAATTACCCGATGCTGTTTCGCTCCATGAAAAAATATGCGGATGTGTTCTGTCTAAAACTATATCAAATGGATTATTTTTGCATTCCTGACCGTCAATTGAAAAAACTGTATCTTCAGCAAGTTCAAAACTAAAATCAGACCAGTTGCTACATGTATAAATAAATGGAACAATTTCTGTTTCTTCAGTTCTTTTAGGAAGCTGAGACGGATTCTGGTCTTTATTTTCTTCAGTCATGTTAACCATAATTCTGTAAAGCCTGGTGTCGTCTTTTATGGAAATGCTCATTATTCTGTCCAGACCATTGTTTTTTTCGACCTGAAGTTTTCGTCCGGGGATATATGGTTCATCATAATCGCCGACACAATAAACCATATTTTCAGGAATTAACAGAGGATTTGAAGAATTTAAAAGTATCAGGGGATTTGTAAGGCTTTCTGTATAAAACTTCTGTTCCACAGGTGACAGCTCAACAGAATAATGAATCACCTGTTCTGTGGATTCATTATTTTTTGAAACTGTTGCTATCCGCAGTGTGATATCTCCGTTGCGTTCAATAATTACAGGAGAATCATAAGCAAAACCTGAAATTAATGGATCTGAACCTGTAAATGAATAAAAAGCATTACAGTCGTCAGGAACAGAAAGTATCAGAGCCTGATAATTAGAAAAGGAACCTTCAACAGGACTTATCACAACTGCCTTGGGTAAAGTTTTTTTTATTGTATAAGTTCTTTGTGCAGCAGCAGGAAAAATAAAAAAAACGGACAAAAACAAAATAACAAATTTACGAAAATTTTTTTTCATCATTCCTCCGATGGAAAAATAAAACTCATAGCTTCTTTTAATTCCGGATCCTGTTTGTAGTAATATTCTTCCAGTTCTGCATTGCTCAAACCAACAAGTTCATGACTCATATAATGAATCCACAGGTCATCCTCTGGTTTTTTTATTTCAAATTTCCGGCACCAGTAATCCGGTTGAATAGGAAGCTGACTATCTTTGAAGGTAAAGTATTTATAATCATGAACAGCAACTTTTATATCGCTTCGAGGAATTCCATGAGTTAACAGAACGTCCACAACATTATTGATTGTATTGCCACTGTCAAAAATATCATCAACCAGAAGGATTTTATCACCAGGCCTGAGATAAGCAGGATTATATGTCCAGCCATCAACTCTAAGACTGGAATGCTTTCTTATATCAGTATAAGAACGTGCAACAAGGGCTGCATATAAAACCGGGTGCTGCCCTTTTCTGGCAATCTTAAAGTATTCACTTATAACGTTTGCCATATAAGCACCACCCCGAAGAGAACAATAAATTACATCGGGGATAAAACCATCTTTAATTATTTTGTAGGCAAGTTTTAGTGCATTATTGCGGACTGTATCATATTGCAAAAATTCTTTTGTCATATCTTTAATATTTTATACCAATTTGCAATATTATAAAAGTGTTTTTTATAGAAGTATGTTTTTATAGAAGTGTTTTTGCCAGCTCCTTCCAGACAACTTTATCAGCTTCCGAAAGTGTTGCAAAATCTTTCTGCCGTCCCCAGGCAGAAAACTGATAGAATTTTTGAGCGCGCTCTAAAAGCAAAGTAAATTTTTCAAGCTGAAATTTTTCTAGCCATTCTGGAATATTACGCGACTGAGTAACAAGTTTCGCATAATGTTTTACACAAAGTCCGTCAGAGCGAGTAAAAAAAGTTTCCAGCTCCTCAGACATATTTTTTTCATGTTTATCAGTCAGATAAGAAATAAAGTCTTTTTCAATCTGTTCTTTTTGAGAACATCCCGGGCATGTACCTTTATATTTTCTGATTTTATGTTTTTTAAAATCTGTAATATAATCTTCCAGTGTGCCCATGCCCAGAATATCTACCGCAAGACCATCGCGAAAATTAAGCAGCGCATGTGAATGTTCCCTGCAAAAACCTCCAGAAGCCCTGTACTCGGCCCTGAATTTTCTATCAGAAATGTGCTCAAAAAGCAGATTATCGATATATCGTTCTATTCTTTCATTTACAATCGTGCAAAGCGGACAACCCGGTTTTTCGCAGGCTTTTTGCATCGCAAAATGATTCACATGCTTTTCATCTGCCATATTTTCCTCTAAGTCTTTTTATAAAAATCAGTCAAATTTATAATGTGCAGTCGAAAGTGTATGACCTTCTTTATGAATATCAAACCAGACTTCTTTTTTGCCTTCCAGACTTAATGCATTATAGAAAGCAGCAACATCAGAAATCTTTGTATCGTTTACTGCAGTTACAACCTGACCGTTCTGAAGTCCAAGTGCTGCAGCCGGAGACTTTGCCTGAACATTTGTAATTACAACACCTTTGATTTTTGAATCAAGTTCCATTTCTTTACGCATGTCCTCTGTTAAAGGTACTGCAATAAATCCAGGCCAGAGTTTTGAATTATCATTTACAACAGCTTCTTCACGGCTTTCAATTTTTACAGTAAGCGACATTTCTTTTTTATTGCGGATTATTGTAAAGACAGCCTGTTCTCCTGCAGTAAGATCCCCTACATCACGAACCAGCTGATCAACATCTTTTACTTTTTTGCCGTTAAGGGCTGTGATATAATCTCCACACTGCATTCCTGACTTGGCTGCCGGTGAATTAAGGAATACCTGTGGCACAAACGCACCTTTTGCTTTCTGAACTCCAAGTGCTTCCTGATAATCCTTATCAATTTCCATCAAAGAAACACCCATCCATCCGTAATTAACCTTACCGCTGGAAATAAAGTCATCAATAGCCTTTTTAACATTATTGATAGGAATTGCAAAACCAAGCCCCTGACTGCCTCCGGACTGAGAAGCAATCCATGTATTTATTCCGATTACTTCACCATAAATGTTTACAAGAGGTCCACCGGAGTTTCCCTGGTTTATGGATGCATCTGTCTGAATAAAGTCACTGACATTTCCAATGCCGCTTCCGCTTCGGCCTGTAGCACTTACAATTCCCTGAGTAACTGAAGACATATATCCCAGTGGAGTTCCCATAGCAAAACAGATGTCACCGGTTTGAACTGCATCAGAATCTCCGAGTTTTGCGACAGGGAGCACTTCATCGCTTTCAAACACAACCAGAGCAATATCCTTACGGGCATCTTTTCCAACCAGTTTACCCTTATACTCTTTGCCATCGTTCATCTTTACAGTAATTTCTGTAGCATCTCCTGCAACATGATTATTTGTAAGAACGAAGTATTTTTTTCCGTCAGAACGGACAATTACACCAGAGCCAAGACCTGACTGTTTATATTCACGCTGTTTTTTATTTGAATCATCAGAACCATCAGGTTGACCAAAGAAAAAGAACGGAATTGAATCAAAAGGATTTGCAGGACGGGTTTTTGTTTCTACAACATCAATTTCAACAACACTTGGCAATATACCATTTGAAACAGCACGGAATGCACTTTGCAATGCCTCGACAACTGAAAGGGCATTATCTGGAATGGAAACAACCGGACGACTGTCTGCATAGGCTGTATTAGCACTAAGAGCACCTTTTGAGCATGAAAAAGAAACAAGCCCCAGCATCAGGGCTAAGCCCAAAACAACAGAAAGAATACGTTTTGTCAATTTTTTCATTTTTTATTGCCTCCAAAAATAAATCACTATATATACAATATAACAAAAAAAACGCCTTACACGTTACATTTTTTTCATAACTGAGTCAAAATTTCTGTATGATCCTTGAAAACCGCAACAGTATGTTCTTCATGACAGGAAATTGAGCCGTCCGCCGTTACTATTGTCCAGTCATCATCGAGCACTTCAACTTCAGCAGCTCCAAGGTTTATCATAGGTTCTATAGCAAGCACCATTCCGGCCTGAATTCTCGGGTTTGCTCCTCCGTCTACAACATTAGGAACCGAAGGATCCTCATGCACTTCAAGTCCAACCCCGTGACCGCAAAACTGATATACGATTCCATAACCGTACGGCTTACAAACTTCTGTAACGGCTTTTGCAATATCATGAATTCTGTTACCGACCTTACAGGCAGCAATTCCGGCTTTTAACGCCTCTTTTGTAACACGCATAAGAGTCTCTGTTTCTTCGGATACTTTTCCAATTGCAATTGTTCGTGTTGCATCACTTATGTATCCGTCTAAATCAATTCCTGCATCAAGAGAAACTATATCTCCTTCTTTGAGTTTTCGGTTTTTACTTGGAATTCCATGTATAACCTCATCGTTTATGGAAATACAAACAGCTCCAGGAAAACCTTCGTGATACCATGCTGGAGTTCCACCATGAGCCTTTATAAACTTTACAGCCATATCATCAATTTCTTTGGTTGTCATTCCTGCATGAATTTTCGGAATTATTTCATCAAACATTTTTGCAAGCAATTTACAGGATTTCCTTATTCCGTCAATCTGCTTTTCATTTTTTAATCTAATCATATCTTTAATACCTCTTTATAACCAGTTCTATGTTTTTACATCAGTTTACGTAAATTCTTAGGAATATAAACTGAGTTATCAAGTCTTACCGCTTCATTCAAACAGATAAGCATAGTTTTTTCATCATCAAGCCTTTCATAAACCTGAGCCATTTTTACCAGAAAAAAGGCATCATCTTCTTTTCCAAAACCCAGGTCCAGTGCTCTTTCCCAGGCATCCAGAGCAAGTTCATCACATACTGTTCCTTCAATGTTATGGCGCAAAATATCACGGGCTAGTTTCTGTACATCTGGAAAAAATAATTTAAAATAGTGAAAAGAATATTCCATTTTTATAATCTGTTCCAGAAGGATTATTGCATCATAATACTCATCGCGAAAAACAAGTTCTTCACAAAGAATAAAACCATAATCCATGAAATCTTCCCGTGAAAACCACTTGGAAAGAGAAAAACCTGCATGCGTCATGTTCATCTCTTTAAAAAGCGAAACTGCTTCATCTTCAAAATCATGCATCAAATCCCAGAAAATCAGTTTTGCCCTGCTTTCAGAATCTTCACGTTCCAGAAGCCATTTTCTGTAATCAAAAGAAGTTTCTGATTCTGTATACCGTCCCTGATTTCTAAAACGACTTGAAAAGGAAATGTCAAAAAAAGACCGCTGATGTAAATCGCTTAAAACTTCATAGGCTTGAACAAGTTCACGAAACTGTTCACTTGGTGCTGATGAAATATCTGGATGTAATAATTTAGCTTTCTGTCTGTATGCACGCTTTATTTCTGCAGCTGTAGCATCAGGCCGAACACCGAGTATTTTGTAATAATCTTTCACGATATTATTTTAACCGAGCTTGAACATTTGGTCTATGTATTTTTCACGCACAACCAGAACAGAACAGCTTGAATGATTTACAATATCACGATATGAACTGGAAAGAACATCAAGTCTTCCGCCATCCGTTTCTTTTCCGCCTAGAAGTATTACATCGGCCTTAAACTCTTCTGCGGCTTTTATTATCTCAGTCCAGACCGCTCCGTGTTTTAGTTCTGTCTGACAGTTAACGCCTTTAGCTTTTGCAAGTTCCCGAACATAATTCAAATAACGTTCTCCGTCACTGTCGAGATCCCTGGCATACTGACGGCTTTCTTCAGGAATAAAAATTTTACTCAGTGTGAGCTGCCTAAGAGTTGCAGTATCAGCAACATATACAGCCTTAAGGTTACAGCGATAAAGTTTTGCCATAAGTATTCCATACTTAGCTGCCTTCAAAGCTCCGTCAGATCCGTTTACTGCAATTATTACATTTTGAAATAATGGTTTAATCATATCAGTTCCTGTTCTGTCGATTTTTCAGTGACTTAAGCACAAAAACATTTTCCCGTTCCCGTTCTTCAAGCACACTTTCTATATAACTTATAGTTTCCCTTGTACTGGGAATTACCATTTTATCCAGTGCATTAACCCTTCTTTGAGTTTTTTTTACATCCTGAGCCAGATGCCATACAATAGTTCTGATTGATGCCAGTTCTGTAAGAAGTTTTAACAATTCAAAAAATTCATTCATTACATTATCAACATCTGCAAAAGAATCCATATACGAGTAAAAAAGTTTACGTTCCGGCATTTTTACAGAAATGGTGCGAAAAGATTTTCCGGCAACTGTAACATTTTTTTCTGAACTTTCAAATTCATATTTTATTCCGCTCGAAATTCTTTTAACCTGATCACCGCCTACAGACATGAGCATTTTTTTTAAAGCGGGATAAGCTGTTGTAATCCGTCTGTCAATTTCTGTTTCCAGCAGTTTTACTTTTTCGACAGTGCGCATTAGCTCCATAACGATGATTTCACGTTTCTGCTCAAGCAAATCATATCCGTCTGCAGCAACAGCAAGCTGTTCTTTTACATCGAGAAGATTTGCTTTTGTTGGAGCTATGTTAAGTCTTGCCATTATTCTTCACTGCCTGCCTGCGGAAAATATTTTTCGATAAGTTCCGGCTTAATTCGATACAGCTCACTCTGAGGTAACACCGATAAAACTTTCCACCCGATATCCAGAGTTTGTTCAATTGACCTGTTTTCATATTCGCCCTGAGACAAAAATTCTTTTTCGAATCTTTCGCCAAACTTCAGGTACTTTCTGTCAAGCTCTGATAATTCTTCTTCGCCGATAATCTGTGCAAGACTTCGGACGCTTTTAACTTTTGAATACGAAGCAAACAACTGGCTGGATACATCTTTGTGATCTTCCCGAGTCATGGTACTTCCAATACCATCCTTCATCAGGCGGCTTAAAGACGGAAGCCCTGCTACAGGCGGATACATTCCCTTCTGACTGAGTTCCCTGTCCATAACAATCTGACCTTCTGTGATGTAACCGGTTAAGTCTGGAATCGGATGACTTATGTCATCATTCGGCATTGTCAAAATTGGAATCTGGGTAATTGAACCTTCAGAGCCCTTTATTTTTCCAGCTCTTTCATATAATTCTGCAAGATCTGAATACAAATATCCGGGATATCCTTTCCGTCCAGGCACTTCAGCACGTGTTGTAGAAATTTCCCGCAATGCTTCGCAATAGTTTGTCATGTCCGTCATTACAACCAGAACATGCATACCGCATTCATAAGCCAGATATTCAGCCGCTGTTAAAGCACAGCGTGGAGTAATGATACGTTCGATTGACGGTGCATCAGCCAGCGACTGAAACATAACAACTTTTGAAAGAACTCCGGACTGCTCAAAAGTATTCTGAAAAAATTTTGCTACGTCATATTTTATGCCCATACCAGCAAAAACCATGACAAATTCTTCATCATTTGAACGGATTTTTGCCTGCCTGATAATCTGTGCAGCAAGCTTGTTATGCGGAAGTCCGTTGCCGGAAAACACCGGAAGCTTTTGTCCGCGAATCAGAGTATTCATTCCATCAATTGCACTGATTCCAGTCTGAATAAAATCCTTTGGATAAACACGTGCAAAAGGATTAATCGGAAAACCGTTTACATTTACTTTTTTGCTTGAAACAATTTCAGGATATCCGTCAATCGGTTTTCCAAGTCCGTTAAAAATTCTTCCTAAAAGACCTTTGCCGACTCTGAGTTCCATAGGGCAATCAAGAAATTCCACAGATGAGTTTTCCAGATCGATTCCTGTCGTCGAACCAAAAACCTGAACCACAGCAGCTTCATCAGAAACATCGATAATGCGCCCTACTCTTTTTTCTCCGTTTTTGTCCCGAACCTGTGCAATCTCTCCGTAAAAAACATTTTCTGTTCTTTTTACAATAATAATCGGACCATCAACAGATGTTACACCTTTATATTCAATTCCTTTCATTTAAAGCCCCCGATAAACATGCTCAAGTTCACTTAACTGAAGTTCCATGTGTCCTTCGCAATCATGAATCATTTCAAGTCTGTCATTTGGAACAAGTGATTTCAAACGGATAATTTCTTCACAAACGGGAAGACTTGTAATACGGATAAGGGGAGCTCCGTTTTTTATTAAATCCAGTGCACGCTTATAAAAATCCATAATTAAATCCAGCAGCAGAATCTGTTTTTCTGGAACAGAGAACACATCAATTTCATCAAAAGCATTCTGCTGTAAAAATCCGTTTTTGATCATTTGAGCAACAGTTAAAACAAGGCGTTCTGTATCTGGTAGTGCATCAGGACCGATAAGCCGGACAATCTGTTCAAGGCGCTGTTCTTTTTTTAAAAGCTCCAGCGCTTCAAACCTTACTTCTATCCAGCGCGGATCAACCTTGTTCCACCATTCTTTTACTTCATCTGCGTATTCCGAATAAGACTCTATCCAGCCGATTGCGGGATAATGTCTGGCATTTGCCAGTTCCCGGTCTAAAGCCCAGAAACAACGGATAAAGCGTTTAGTATGCTGTGTTACAGGTTCAGAAAAATCCCCTCCCGGTGGAGACACCGCACCGATTACAGAAACACTGCCTTCTTCACCACACAAGGTGGTAACGCGGCCTGCCCTTTCATAAAATTCTGCAAGGCGTGTCGGTAAATAAGCCGGAAAACCTTCTTCTGCCGGCATTTCTTCCATACGTCCGGAAAGTTCACGCAGAGCTTCTGCCCAGCGGCTTGTTGAGTCTGCCATGATTGCAACATCGTAACCCATATCGCGGTAATATTCTGCAAGAGTAATGCCTGAATAAAGTGAAACTTCACGGGCAGCTACCGGCATATTGGATGTATTGGCAATCAAAATCGTTCGTTCCATCAGGGATCGTCCTGTCCTCGGATCCGTTAAAGACGGGAACTCTGTCAGAACATCTGTCATTTCGTTTCCCCGTTCACCACAACCGATATAAACAATTAAATCAGCATCACACCATTTTGCAATTGCATGCTGAGTCATTGTTTTTCCTGTTCCAAAGCCCCCGGGAATTGCCGCAGTTCCACCTTTACTAAGCGGAAAAAAAACATCTATTACCCGTTGTCCTGTTATCAAAGGTTCGGACACAGTCAGTTTTTGTGCATAAGGACGGGGTTTTCTTACAGGCCAGAATTGAGAAAGCGTCAGTTCTTCTCCTTCGTCTGTTGTGCCTATAACTTCATCGATTGTATATTTTCCGCTGCCCTTAAATTCAGAAAGCTTTTTTCCCTTTATATATGGCGGCACCATTATTTTATGCAGAATTGACTGTGTTTCCTGAACTGTCCCCAGAATAAAAGCAGGAGAAATATCAGTCCCTGACGAAACTTCCGGAGCTACATTAAACTGATATTTTTTTTGATTATCAAGAGCTTCTGTTCTTACACCTGGAATAAGAAAGGCTCCGTTTTTTTCAAACATTGCTTCAAGCGGTCGCTGTATTCCATCGTAAATATTGCCTACAAGACCTGGTGCCAGTTTTAATGAAAGCGGCATTCCCGTTGCAATACAGGTTTCACCGGTTTTCATTCCTGTATCATCTTCGTATACCTGAATTGTCGAAAGCCCTTTTTTTTGTCTGATAATTTCACCAGTCAGTTTTTTTTCACCAACTTCAACAACCTCGTAAAGACCTGCACCTTCCAGCCCTTCTGCATAAACAATAGGACCAGAGATTCTCTTTATTTTTCCAGCAATTTTACTCATTTATTATCAGTCCCCCGCAAAACAACTTTGAAGCAAGTTCTTCTGAATATTTATCTTCTAATTCTTCAATTATCAGATTAAGATTTGCTTCAAACTTTATAGACGAGTCGGCAGAAATACAAGTCATTCCAAAAGAATCCGCATCTGTATTTTTTTTATTCATTTCAATTTTTTCTATACAGTTTTTTCCAAACACTTCTTCAAAAGTTTTTTTACCTTTCTCTTCTGAAAGTTTTGAAACATAAACAGAAAACTTATAATTTTCCTGCTGATTTTCAGAAAAAATTTCTTTGTATTTTTTTAAGCGTCCTTTTATAATATCAAGTTTTTTTTCTTCTGATAGCTTTTCAAAATAATTTTTGATTGCTTCATCAACAGAATCTTTTTGAAACTGAACCAGAAAGCGCTGTTTTTCAAGAGGCACTACAGATTGAATATCTTGCAGAAATCTTTCGTACTTTTTTTCGTACATTTCTTTTTTTGCTTCAGTTTCTTTTTCAAGACGAACTTCTATTTCATCCTGTATTTTTTTACACTGATTATCTGCGTCCTGTAAAAGTTTTTCAACCTTACGCCGTGCATCTTCATGAATCTCACGATCTAAGATTTCAGTAGATCTTAATTCTTCCAAAATAGTCTTCCCAAAATTAAATATTTATTCCCACTGATTCACGGATTCTGTCGGTCAAAGATTTTCGGCCTTCAAGATGTCCGTGCAATCCCGGAACTTCAACAATAAGCGGATAGTTTCCCTTAAGCTGCCAGTCTGATATTTCATCCTCAAGCCAGGAAGAAACATCTTCTGTTATGATAAGAACGGTCGGCTTCTCCTCTGTAGTCGGTACACCTGTCAAACTGGAAGCTCCTGTAGTAACTTCTTTAAAAACCTTCAAGGCTTCAGTTCTGTTTGCCGCAACCTTTCCCTCTACACCAGTCAGGTTGAAAGCCAGAACAATTTCACGTTCCCCTATAACAAAATATTTCATAAAAGTGTTATAGAATAATAATCAGAAGTCCTACAAGGAAGCCCCACAAACAGATACCTTCTGCTAATCCAACAAACGGAAGTGCTTTTCCGGAAAGTTCCGCATTTTCACTCATAGCACCCATTGCTGCAGCACCAATTTTTCCAACAGCCATACCACCGGCAATACATCCAACACCTACAGCAATAGCAGCTGCAATGTATTTAATTCCACCAGCAGATTCTTTTTTTGATGCCTGAGCAACAGATTCCTGTGCTGCTGCATTTTCATTTTCTGCAATTTCCCGGGACTCTTGTGCAAATGCAAAACCACAAACCAGAACAAAAATCAATAAAGCTACAATTACCTTTTTCATTTTTTCACCTTCTCCTGTTTCATAAGGAAATATCAAGATTTTAAGAAAATTATTTTTCTTTATATTTAAACTGGAACGGCTCGAATTCACGACCAGTTTCAGTAAAAAATTTTGAAAAGAATTCATAATACTGAAGACGAACAACCTGAATGGCAACAATCATTCCTTCAAGCACTATGATAATTAAATTTCCGGCAATCTGCACCGCAAGACTTCCGGCAAAATTTGGAACAATACTCATCATTGTAAATACAATATATCCCAGAACTGCATGAGCCATAGCAAAGGCACCGACTCGTAAAAAGCTGACAGAGTTTGAAATATATGTAGATAATACTTCAATTATTTCAACAATCCCCGCAATAAAAGCTGCAAAAATTCCGTTTTCAAAAACCGGTTTTTCTCCCTCGACAAGCCGTTCCAGAGGGTCTGCAAAAAAGACTCCCAGTAAAGCTATCGCAATCACAATCCAGTCATAAACATGAACAGCACCTTTGAATGCAAAAATTCTGATTATCATTGCAACAACATACCAGAAAAATACAGTTCCACAAATTCCCGTCTTTCCAAAGATTGCTTTGCCATATCTGTGCAGCATAAAATTATTTGCAATGTTAATAACAAGCCCGATAGAATTAATGATAAAACCAACTCCAATCGTAAAAAGAAAAAACATAAACATTTTTCCCATTGTACTTGCAGAAGGCATCATATGTAAAATCGGAGCATGAGGAGTGCCAAACAAACCGGTTACCCATAAAGCCCATGGTTCCAGAATTGTTTCATTACAAAAAAATTCCCCTGTTAAAAGCCCCATTACACAGGACATGATTCCAATCGAAATAAAAACCGGACCAAATTTATGCCAGGACTTAAACCATGGAATCCAGTGTTTTGTTAAAAGAATTCCAAGGAGCACAAAAACCAGTCCCTGTCCTAAATCCCCAAACATAATTCCATAAAGCAAAGAAAAGAAAAATGCCACAAACGGGGTTGGATCTATTGTGCCATACAGCGGCGAACCATAGCTGAAAACCATCCGCTCAAAACTTTTTACAACTTTTCCATGTGACAATTTCACAGGAACTTTTTCATGCCCTTTTTGAACAGACGGAACTTCTGCCGGATCATACTGACGGATTGCAATTCTTCCCTGAGTCATATCATCCAATTCTTTCATCAGAATGTGCGCATCATCTGCAGAAACCCAGCCGGCAATGCGATACACAAGTTGAGTAGACTCCAGCTTATTCTGAACAACCTGTATCTGTGAGCCCAAAGAAAAATCACATAAATATTTTTTAATTATACCTGCATGAGTTTCGGCAAAATTTGCTTTTTCTTCCTGAATTGATTTAAGCTTTTCTTCAGAAAGTTCTACAGATTTCTGAAGCCCGTCCAGCACTTCCTGAGGCATTCCCTTAAAATCTTCCGGAATTTCCAGCTGAACAAATCCGAATCGTTTTAATTCCGTATCTAAAGCAACAGCAGATTTTTTCGAAGCAACCGCCATAATATGAGTTTTATCTTCTCCTAAAGGAATAATGGCAGCTCTTCCACCCAATGCAAAGGTTAATTCATCAAGGACAGAACTATCAATTTTACCGATGCGTATGGTCAAAAAAGAAAGATGATCAATCTGACTGTATTCGACTTTTAAATTTGCGAAGGCCTTTCCTTCCTCATAAGCCTCCAATGCCTTTGTTTTTCCTTCCTGTGCTTCAGTTTCTTTTGCATGAAGCTCATCAACTTTCTGAATGATTTCCAAAGCCTTAGAGCACTCTTCATCAGAAGGCAAAGCGGCATTTTCAAAATATTCATCCGGCTTAGGAAGATTCAGGTATATACGATTTTTTTCCAGTTTTTCAAAATAATCCTGGTAGGGATTTAACTGTTGACCCGATTGCGCATTATCTTCCTGCGTCAACTGAAACTGAAAGGAACCTTTTTTTCCAAGATATTCTATAACTTTCTGAATATCATCATTCAGCACCATGAGTTCAACAAGTTTCATCGGCGTAGTTTTTGCCATATAATCTATTATCCCCCATCAAACTTTTATCTGCGAAATATCAACAGCCAGACGAAGACCTTCACTGACCGTTCTTATATAATTTAATTCCTGTTTTTTTAACAGAAAAAAACACACTAAAACACAAGCAGTAAACGGATACTGATGAAACATTTCTTTTGCTTTTTTTGCAATGTACGAATTTAATATATTTTCCATCCAGATAGGGTCAATTTTCCATTCAATTTCTGAAACACACGGATTTAACAAAAATGCAAAATCTGTTTTTTTCCACGCCTGATAATTATCTGGAGAAAAATCCAGAATTCCAACAGCCTTTTTTGCTATTTCATCTGTTAATGGATTTTCTGATACACAAGATAAAAGCGGTAAAATCTGTTCTTTTTTCATGCCATAAAAAACCATAAGTCTTGCCGCCCAGATTACATTTTTTAGCTGAAGCTGATTAAACAGAATTTCTTTAACCGGATTTCTTTCATTTAAGAGAACGGAATTCACACCATCATATATTTCTGCAATATACATATCATCCAGTTTTTTACATAAAGCCAGATACTCTGCTGAATCCGGAACAGTTTTTATAAAATCAAAAACCGAATCTGCTGTCATTTTTTCCAAATCAGGATAATACTGATATTTTATACGGGAAAACTCCCCAAGATTTACCAAATCCGGTTTTTCTTCTTTTTTCATTATCGCAGAAATACATTGCTTTAAATTCTTATATTCATATTCATGCAAAAGAGCGGCACAAATTTTATCTGCTCTATCATAACTGCTGATTAATTTTTTAAAAATGTCTACAAAACTCTGTACTGATTTTTTTTCGATTTCATCTGCTAAAAGATTTTCTGGAATGAGAGGAACATCGTCGGTAAAAATAGCTGCCCATAATTGAGACAGATTTTTTGCTTCAAAAAGAAGTTTTGTTCTTGCCCCGATATAGGCTCTCGAGAGAATGCCTGAGGCTTTTGCATAAACAAATGAAGAAGCTGCCGAGCGATCCATAAGCATCAATCTGCAAAAAGCAGACTCTCCAGATATTTTTCAAAAGCAAGAGTATCTTTTTTGCTTTGAAAGATTTTTTGTTTGTATTCAGTTATTTGTGAATCATGACTGTTTTTTAATTCAGTTATTTTTTTCTCATACGAACTTTCAAGTTCAGAATTTATTGTGTCATGCTTTGTTTTAAAAATACCATCAGCAGAATTTCTAGCCTTAGCAATTCGATTATCAGCTTCAATCTGAGCTTCTACAAGAAGATTTGCTGCTTCCCGTTCAACATCAATCAGATGAGCGATTAACTCCGATTCTAACATAAACTACCTCTTTTGCATGACAGGTAGAAATTTTTTCCAAAAAAATTAGATACCAGCCTCTGCTGAACAAAGTGCACTATAAACTGCATCTGCACTGGAAAGTTCCTGCAGTTTTTTTGAAAAATCAGGATTCATAAGAACCTGGGCAAGTTTCTTCATTACACCAAGATGTATTTCACTTGCATCCGGTGAAGAAATCATAAGAAAAACAACATGTACCGGCATGTTATCCAGAGAACCGTAATTAATTCCTGGTTTAGAAATACCAACAGCTCCCAAAACACCTTCTGCAACTTCAGATCTTCCATGAGGAATTGCTATACCACTCATAATCCCGGTTGTCATCTTACTTTCGCGTTCACGAATGGCTGCTAAGGCTTTTGCCTTATCAAAACCAGGATGTACAGATTCAATTTTATCAACAAGTTCCTCAAAAACGGCATCCCGTTCAGTATTTTCAAGACTTACAATAATTGTTTCAGGTTTAAAAATTTCTGCGAGTTTCAATTTTTTCCCCTCCCATGTAAGAAAGATCCTTAATTACACAAAAACTGCTACACTAAACAGCATAGCAGTTTTGCATCCGATAATTAATTGTATCAATAATCATCAGAAACAGATAATTACTGGGCAGATTCCTGTGTTGTTTCTGAAGCTGTATCGGCAGAATTCAGTTCTACTGGAGCAACTTCTGTTCCATCAGAGAACCATTCAGTCTTTTCGGCTTCAGACTCATCGTCTTCAAGCGGTTTTACAGTTGGAGCTTTATTGATAAGAGCAAGCCCAAAACTAGAAAGGAAAAAAAGAACAACAAGAACATAAGTTGTTTTGGTAATTACATTTCCTGAACGTGAACCAAAAGTTGAAGTATTTGCACCGCCAAGAAGTCCACCAAGACCATCCCCTTCTTCATTCTGAATCAGAACTATTGCGATAAGCAGTACACAAATAATAATAAAAGCAATCAAAAGTATTGTAGCCATTTTCTATGTCTCCAAGTAATAAAAGTGGTAATATTTTATCTGAAAATTTAAATAAATTCAATAAGTAAAAAAACAGAGTGCATTGAATTTTTCAAAAAAAATACTTTTACATTATGTCAAAAAAAGGCGCTTTCAGGCAAATATTGGAGATCAAAATGTTAAAAAAACCTGCAGTTCATGTGTATGTTAAATTGAAAATGTTTATACTTTCATAAAAATTAAAAGTCATAAAATACTTCAGCATTGTGTCAAAAAAAAGGCGCTTTCAGAC
>JAEEGL012036683.1_pt1 | contig 27883 bp, 23 predicted proteins | sample 9134231 | NCBI WGS metagenome assembly JAEEGL01 (sample SAMN16246548, study PRJNA631951) | gut metagenome | biome: gut microbiome; feature: rumen; material: fiber-attached | host: Bos | place: Iran: Karaj | collected 2018-10
GATGAACTGCTTAACGCTCTCAGGAAGCTCAGAAGCATCAGCTGAAACTGTGAAAACGATAGTAGCTTCTTCACCTGTAAGCTTGTCGAGCTTTTCAAAAAGTGCGCCAAGTACATCAAAGTCACGGCCAACGATCTTGAGGATACCGTCAACGAAAACGTCCTTTATATCATAGTTGCCTGCAAGCATACCTGCAACGAAGCCGTAGAATGCATCTGCACCTTCGATAGCAAAGCTCTCTGTATCGCACCATCTAACTCTGAAGCTGATAGAACGTCTGATATTGTCGCCCTTTTCGATGCAAACAAGGTTGCCGTTTGTTGACTTTACAGCCTCATTGATATTGTCGATGAGTATCTTTGTTTTACCTGTGCCTTTTTTTCCTGTAATAAGTTTAATCATAATTTACTCCTTCCGTGCCTTGCGGCATTTATGACGTATTTAGTTTTGCATTATGAGCTAAACAGACTTATCAGCCAAGCTTAGCCTCAAGAGCAGCCTTTGCTCCCTCATATCCCGGCTTGCCGAGAAGAGCGAACATATTTGATTTATAACTCTCAACACCCGGCTGATTGAACGGATTTACACCAAGTACATAGCCTGAAATTGCGCAAGCCTTCTCGAAGAAGTATATCATATAGCCGACGCTTTCTTCTGTAGTGTCGTCAAGTTCAAGAATAATATTAGGAACTCCGCCCTCTGTATGAGCGAGAACAGTACCCTCGAATGCCTTTCTGTTAACAACAGACATATTCTGATTTGTAAGGAAGTTAAGACCGTCAAGATTTTCTGCATCTGCTTCAAGGAAGAGATCGGTCTTTGGCTTCTTTATATCAACAACAGTTTCAAAGAGTATTCTTGCTCCGTCCTGTATATACTGACCCATAGAGTGAAGATCAGTTGAGAATACAGCTGCTGACGGGAATATACCCTTGTTATCCTTGCCTTCGCTCTCACCGAAGAGCTGCTTGTACCACTCAGACATCATAACGAAGCTTGGATCGTAAGAAACGAGCATTTCTACTGACTTACCCTTTCTGTAAAGGATATTTCTGAGTGCAGCATATTTATAGCAGTCATTATTATCAAAATCAGCGCAGAAATCTGCCTGTGCCTTTGCAGCGCCCTTCATAAGAGCGTCTATGTCACAGCCAGCAACTGCAATAGGGAGAAGACCAACGGCTGTAAGAACAGAGAAACGTCCTCCTACATCATCAGGAATAACGAAAGTCTCATAGCCCTCAGTATCAGAAAGGCTCTTGAGAGTTCCTCTTGCCTTGTCTGTTGTAGCGAAAATACGGTTTTTAGCCTCTTCCTTACCATACTTCTCCTCAACCATTTTCTTGAAGATACGGAAAGCAAGTGCAGGCTCTGTAGTTGTACCGGATTTTGAGATAACATTTACAGAGAAGTCCTTGCCGTCGCAAAGAGCAATGATCTCGTTAAGATATGCAGGATTGATGCTGTTTCCGACATAGTAGATGTCAGGTGTATCCTTCTTCATATTATTATAAAGAGGTGATTTAAGGAGCTCGATCGCAGCTCTTGCACCGAGATAAGAACCGCCGATACCGATAACGATAAGAATATCGGAATTAGCCTTGATCCTCTCAGCAGCAGCCTTTATACGAGAAAATTCTTCCTTATCATAAGCAGTAGGAAGATCCACCCATCCTAAGAAGTCATTGCCAAGACCTGTTTTGTTCTGAAGAGACTGAGCAGCAGCCTCTACCTGTGCCTTGATTCCTGCAAGCTCGTCATCATTGACGAAATCCTTCAAGTATTTGGTGTTGAGTTTTAATGACATTAAAATTTACCTCCAATATGTATGGAAAGCCATACAAATATAATTTACCATCTTTATGATACTATATTTTTGATTTTTTTTCAAGTACCTTTACATAACATTTTCAACATTTGTATAAACCCTACAATTTTGATATCATTTTTCTATCATTTTAAGCAATGTTTGCTTCAAAACATAGTTCCACGATAGTTTATGAACAGCGCTTTTTGTTACAATATCAGTCTCAAAAACAATAGTATCGCCATTATAAAATGTAACCGCTCCGACAGGCTGACCTTCACGCACGGGAGCTGTGATATATTCGGGAATAACGACCTTAGCCCTGATAGTTTTGTTCTCTTTCGGAACTGCCGCACTCCCCTGTCGCTTTATACCTATTTCAACTGCCGATTCCACGCCATTTTTCACCTTGATCGGAACAAGCATTTCTTCGGGAAATTCTGTTGAAACAACTCTGTATTTTGAAAACGCTTCTTTCAGGAGTTCTTTTCCTTTTTTAAATGATACATCTTCATTTTCTGCTCCAAAAACGACCGCAACAAAAGTGTTTCCGCTTGAATTCCTGCCGCCTTCGGCTAAAAAGAAGCCTGTATCCTCTGAATGACATGCCTTGAAGCCGATATGCGGCTCATAGCTTCTTGTAAAAGTATTCTCGCTCACAAGCTCGACCTGTTGATTTTTCACGAAATCCCGCCATGTCTTGAAATACGGCTGCAAGAAATCATATTTTGAAAGCTCAGAGCATACAAGAGCAATGTCGTATGCAGTCGTATATTCTCGTTCATCTGCATAGCCGTAAGGAGATACAAAATAAGAGTCACGTAGCCCAAGTTCAAAAGCTTCTGCATTCATATCCATAACAAAAGTTTCGATATTCCCCGAAACAGCCTCTGCAAGAACAGTCAGAGCGTCATTGGCATTGCCTATTATAACAGCCTTCAGTAATTCATCAACAGATAATTTATCTCCGCTCTGAAGCCAGATAACAGAGCCTTTAGTTCCGTTGACTCTTTCGGAAGCCGTAAGCTCTTCGGAGATCGAAAGCTGACCATTATCAATATACATTGCAATTACAAGAATGCTCATTAATTTTGAAAGATAGCCTGCATTCATTCTTGTTTTTTCGTTTTTGGCATTAATAACAGTTCCTGTATCAGTTTCCATAAGCACATAAGCTTCAGGCTCTGAGACCTCTGTTACATCAGCGCTTATGAAAATAAACGAAATCAATATAAAAAGAACGAGAAGCAGCATTTTTAAGCAGATCCGCATAAATATCACCTCATATAACAATATGCGATGACAATTAATAAAATGAAAAGGAGCGGTACAAAAACCGCTCCGTAAAATTCAATTTTTCTGCATTATTATAAACGAATCCCTGTTATCACCCGACAATTCGTAATTTCCCGATATAGGCACTCTGGTCTCGAGTCTGTCGTCATTGCCCGAAACACTGTATATCTGGTATGATTCATTGTTGAATGTAAAGGAATATGGTTGTTCAAAGGTATACTGTTCAAGATAATCAATATACTCTTCAAGGCACATTTCCTTATTGGCCATAATAGCTGCGTGAACTTCGCCTACAAATCTGAGATGCCAAGGACAATAATCATTGCCTGTTTTATCCTTCTTACCTTCAGGATATCTAACTACAAAACCGTACTTCCAGCAGTTCTCGTCTACCCAGCCTTCAGCATCGCAGCCATCGTATTCAAGAATATTTCCGTACGCATTTAAAGCAAGATCAACACAGTATCCCGCTTTAGACTCGCTAAATCCCTTTGAGCATGGAGAATCCTCTCCTGTATCTGTATCCGTAGTTCCGTAAACCATAAAGTCCGCAAGACCTGTCTCGTTAGCATAATCCTCCATCATACGATTGAGAGCGTCTGCTGCATTATCATCGAGATATAATTTTTTTTCATCAGCAAGAGAATAAAACTCATTTTTCTCCTCTGCAAGATCGACCAAATGTCCCTGATCGCTTGCTCTTGCAGGAGCTTTCTCAGTATATAATGAAAGAATTCCCTTTGATACATCATCTTTTGAAAGCTCAAACTCTGAATAGCCCAGATATTTTATACCTTCAAAAGCTGTTGTCGCTTCGCCCGTTGTTTCGTATGAAAGGCTGCTGCTTGCCGAAAGCTCCGCAACTTCTATAGAATTGCGAAAGTCTCCGTGGACCTTTATATTATACGGCTGCTGACTTTCAAAACTTCTTCTTAAACAATCTGCCCCGAAAAGTGTACCAGCTGTTATACCCATTGCAAGAAAAACACGGCCTACTCTGAGCCTGCATTTCTTTATCTCACTCATCTTTCTATGTCCTCCAAGGTCTTGTTCTACACTAAAAGCCGCCTATTTATCTGCTTTTTATATTTATTCAGGCGGCGTATATGCTTTACCGCCTGTGCAGTAAACGCTGTACGCGCTTAACGTATTGTATACATTGTTCCAATTTGTCTTGCCTCCGCAGAGCACGAGTATATATGTCTTTCCGTTTATCTCTGCAAAAGTTGCCATGCAGTTTCCTGCTTCATCTGTAAAACCAGTTTTTCCGCCGATTATCTTTACCCCCGGCATTTCGTCGCCGTACATTCTGCTGAAAAGTGTACTTTCAAACGTAAGCCCTTCGGGATTTTGTTTTGTAGGCGGAACTTTATACTCAACTGCTGAAAGAACTTCACGACAGACGGGATCTTGTATTGCATATTCAAGCATCAAAGCAATATCCTCGGCTGTACTGTAATTATCTTTATCATGAAGTCCCACAACATTTGTAAAATTCGTATTTCTTAAGCCTATTTCCCTGCATTTATCATTCATCATTCTGACAAACGCTTCCTCACTTCCTGCAACGTATTCAGCCGCTGCAAGTGAAGCATCTGCTCCCGAGCACAATATCATGCCATAGAGAACATCCTTTAGTGACGGAGTCTCATCAGGTTCAAATCCTGCCCTTGAAGCATCCAGAGCAATATAAGGTGCTACCATATCGTATGTGATGGGTACAGTAGCTGAAAGATCATCTATATTTTCGACAGCAACGATCAGCGTCATTATTTTTGTGAGCGACGCAGGATACAGTTTAATTTGTTCATTTCTGTAAGCGACCACTTCACTGTCGTCAACATTTATCAGGATAGCATTTTTCGCGTCGTAATCTTTTGTAAATTCCTTAGACTTGTCCGTCTTTTCAGGGAAAATAATAAAAGGCACCGCCGCTTCTCCTGTATGTTCTGTAGTAGTTTCGGAAATATCAGACAATTCGCCTGTATGTGCAGCAAAACTGTCCGATACAACAGTTTCAGGATCAGTACGCCTGTTATGCTTTATCAGATACTTTGCAGCAGTTATTCCGCCAAATATAAGAACTAAAAAGAAAAACGCTGTGCCTGCTTTTAACAAGTTAGCATTGCGCCATTGCTTCCTTCTTTTGTTCATTCTACACCTCAATTTTATATCTCTGTATCTTTCATTATAATACAATCTTCATATATTGTCAACAAAATTTGCAAAATCTACACTTTGCACAAATTTGAACACGCTTAATATTGCAAAACGCTATATAATATGTCTGACCAAATATATAAAAAGTCCCTGTAAATCCAAAAGTACAGGGACTTTATTTCAAAGCTCAACCGCAATATAATTTTTCAGTTCAAACGAATACAAAAATGCTTCTTTTACGTTCTTGCCTGTTGTAAGTTCGATAGCCGCTTTATACAGCTTCAGCTGCATAGAATACCTTTCTTTCAGCTTGTCAAGAGACACTCCCCTGTCCGACTTGTAATCAACTATGACTATGCCGTCTTTTTCTTCAAACATAAGGTCAATAATGCCCTTTATCATACCGTCGGAACGTTTGAGCTTCTTAAGCGCTTCATTATCAGTGTTTAGCTGTGAAACAGCTACCATGAACTTCTTTTCTCTGACATATGATATCGAAGCGCATATCCGTTCATATAACGAGCTTACGAAAAAGGCTTTTACATTTTCAATATTTATTGACTCGGCTTCCGCTAAGGATATATAACCTTTGTTCATTACATTCTCGATCTCTGTCTTTGTGTCAATGATAGCATTTTCAAAATTACAATACTGAAAGAAAGTATGTATTGCTGTTCCTCTTTCAGCTCCGCTGAGTCCTGAACCAGTTGATTTGAATTTAGGGCGCTTGAGCTTGAAATCGAAGATCTCCTTGCTGTTTTTCAGCTTCTTTGTGATCTCGGTAACACTTAGCTTTGCAGGAGTTTCCGAAAGAGTTTTATCGTATTTATAGGATATTATGTCATTCATATCAGATATCAGTTTCTCATCAGGCAATATTTCGTCCTTTTCCTCGTCCTGCTCAGTATCATATATATCTATACCGTCAACAAATTCGTACTCAAAAAACTTTTTATCACTTTTACTCCTACTGTTTACAGGTACTGTTTCAAGCTCATAATGCTCTGATATATCGTCAAACGCCTCATCACGAATAATACTTGCCCATATCCAGTCCGAGAAGCTCTTAGCTTCGCTTACACTGTCAGATATGTTACCGTTATGCAGTACACAGCTCTCTGTAATAGAATTTACTCTTTTCAGTGCCTTTTCGCCGCATTTCAAGTTGATAAAAAGCTTCTGCTTGGCTCTTGTAAGCGCCACATATAAAAGACGCATTTCTTCACTTCTTGTATCCTGCTCCTCCTCAGACGAAAGCATTGCCTGCTGAAAGGTCTTGTATTTTCTGTAGAGAGCAGAATCGTACAGTACATAGCCTATGCGTCCATCGGGACTGCACATAACAGTTTTAGAGTCAAACTGAAAATTCACCGATGTTTCTGCAATAAAAACAAAAGGAAATTCCAGTCCCTTTGATCTGTGCATAGTAAGCACTGATACATAATCACCGGAGGAGGCTGCTACCTTTCCCTGAGCATAGTCTCCGTTTTCCATTACTCTGTCAAGATGTCTCAGAAAGCCGTTAAGACCGCCCGAACCATCAAACATAGCTGTATTTTCGTAATTCTGAGCATATTGAATAAGTGCGCGCAGATTGGCTCTTTTCTTTTCTCCGTCGCTGTAAAGCTGCATAACTGATATAAAGTCAGTTGAGTCATATATCTCGCCTATAAGCTCGCCTATAGTCATGGTGACTGAATCAAGACGGAACGCATCTATGGATTCAAGGAAATCACAGCATCTGTCACGAAGGAACATATCATCGCATTCAGGATACTCTCCGTCTGCTATTCCGCGGATTATTGGAAAGAGAGCTCTCTTTTTGTCGTAAGACCTGATAACGGCTATATCCTCGATACTGAACATATACATTGGTGAGGTCATCACTGCTGCAAGAGGTATGTCCTGTATCGGATTGCTTATTACTCTTAACAGATCAATAAGCACGGCTATCTCTCTTGCTTTCAGATAGCCCGATTCCTCACTGCCCTTGGCAGCAACGCCAATTTTGTCAAGCTCTTCCGCATACGTGTTTATATGCTTGTTGTTCCTTACAAGTATACAAAAATCAGAAGGACGGCATGGACGCTCCGAGCCGTCTTTATCTGTGACCGTTGCACCTGCTCCGAGCATATCCGATATTTTCTTCGCTGTATATACCGCCTCAATATTCAGCTTTTCAGCTTCTTCATCTTCGGCTGCATCATCGTTTATAAATGCAATGTGGGTAAGTCTCTGCGGCGCATTATTGTCTGAGTAGTATTCCGCTCCGAAATAAAGCTTTTCGTCGTCTGTATAGTTAATATCACCGCATTTTTCGGTCATTATCTGAGTAAAGACATAGTTTACAAAATCAATTACCTGAGGAGAACTTCTGAAATTCTTATTTAGAATAACAGCCTGATTTCTGCTGCTGTTTTCAGGCGAATAAGGCTGAGAGCTATGAAGAGTATTTATAAAATTCTTAGGATTTGCAAGTCTGAAACGGTAAATAGACTGCTTGACATCTCCTACAAGAAACACATTGTTTCCGTAAAGAGGCTCACCGTTTTCGTCAATACGGAAATCCTTTGAAATAAGCTTAAATATCAGATCCTGTTTGTTGTTTGAGTCCTGATACTCGTCTATCATTATGATATCGTAATAATCAGCTATCCTCTCAGCTATTTCACTTCTTACAATATTTCCGCTGTCATCTGACTCAGTAAGCAGCTCCAATGCTATTCTTTCTCCGTCATCGAAGGAAAGTCCGTTTTTTTCGCATTTCTTTTCCCAGATAAGCTCCTGATATTTTTTCAGCATTTCCGCAAGAATTACAGTTACCTCTCCGCACTCTCTGTAATCGCTCTCAACAGACAATACACTGTTTATCACCTTTGCCGCAGTCTTTTTTATAAGATCGCGCCTTTTCTTGTATATCTCACGCAGCGCTTTGTCATGAGGAGTTTTTCCTACTCTTACAAGGTCGGAGAACGCCTGTGCATTTGCAGCTTCGTTTTCATCCGGAAGTCGGTTGGTTCTGAAAACTGCAAGAAGATCGGATATCCTGTCATAATCCTCTTCCGCAAGTGCATAGGACTTTACCGCAGCTGCCGATGACATATCGGGAAATATCCTGCTGATAAGACCGATATTTTCATCGGCTGTTTTCAGTGCTTTTTCAAGCTCAGATATCATAGAAGCCATAAGACTCCTGAAATAATACGAGTCCTTTATATCGCCTTTATACATCTCAACAGCTTTATGAAGCCACTTATCCCTGAAAGCCACAGATGAAAGGAAATTATCCGCCCTTTCTATTACTTCAATAAGCCTTTTCTCGTCCTTTACACAAAATCTGTCGTACATAAATGATATCTTTTCGTACTCGTTTTCACTGTAATAATTTATAAGCTCGTCCATAGCACGTGCTCTGAGCACCTTGCTGTCACTGTCATCAAGTACGGTAAATCCGGAAGTAACTCCTGTTTCGCCCATATTGTCACGTATAAGGTCAAAACAGAAGGAGTTGATAGTCGATATTCTTGCGCTCTGGAGAAGTATCTGCTGTTTTAACAGGTGTTTATCGTCGGGACGTTCGTTTATAAGCTCTCTCAGCTTTATATCAAGACGTTTTTTGAGCTCGGAAGCCGCGTCATTGGTAAATGTTACAACGACCATTCTGTCTGCTCTTACGCCTGAGCTGCTGTCTGCAATAAGCTTTATGAGTCTTTCTGTAAGAACTGCTGTTTTGCCGCTTCCTGCCGCAGCTGACACTATAAGCGATGTATTTCTTGCATCAATGGCATTCTGCTGCTGTTGTGTCCAGCTCATGTTCACTTCTCCTTTCCGCTGAATTTATTTCTGAGTATCTCTTCTGCTTCTGAGACCTGAGATAAATCAGGCGTCCTTTTGTGTTCCAGCTCTGAATTATCACATATATTCACATACTCACAGTAGGTACACGGTATATTGCCGTCGATAACAAGAGGTTCTGCTTCTGCATTGCCGTCGAGAAGGGACTCAGCCATGCTGACAAGCTTGGAATAGGTATAGTTTCTGAGCAGCGTCATTCCCTCGGCGGATACGCAGGAAGAGTTTTTATCGGGAACTCCGTTTTTATCGAGTTTTACGGGAATAAACTCTCCGCCTATATCTTTTTCCATAGCCTCAAGTATATCAATATCTCCCAGCACAAGACCGCTTGTTTTTAACGATGACTTTACCGCACTGCTGTTCCTTGATGCGACTTTATGTGATTCAAGGTGCACATCTGCTATTCTTACGGGAGAATACAGAACTCCCGCAGGCTCATAACCTTCATATAAACCGCCTTTATCTGTTGAAGCGAACAGATAAAGAAGCATCTGCATATTTATTCCGCAGGCGAGAGTTTCGGCAGTTATCTCCTTACGGCTGCTTTTATAGTCTATTATTCTGAGATAATCCTCGCCGTTTATACTACAAATATCTGCTCTGTCAACTATACCGCCGAAGCTAAGCTTCTTTTTATCACCGAATGGCAGAACTACCGAGTGACTTTCACGCAGGTCAAGCTCAAAGTCATGGGGCACAAAATCCGAAGCCATAAGCGACTGCTGTGTATATAAGAACACATCTGACATACGCTCGGTAAGCTTATTGAATATCAGTTCAAACTTGGCATCTTTTCCGAAATCACCTGCAAGGGTTTCGTTTTTATACTTTTCTGCGCATTTACTTATCTCATTTTTGACATCATCGTATGACATACTAACAAAATCTTTTTTTGTACGGGAAGCAAGTATTCCGTAAAAGCACTCATGAGTAAGCTCACCTGCTATCCTTGCATCGAGACTTACCTTTTCATTAAACCTCAGTCTGAGACATTTATCACAGAAATACTTGAAATGACACAGGTTATACTCCTCAAGACCTGTTGAAGACAGCCTTAGCGGCTCAAAGTCCTGGATTTTCTCCATAATGCTTCTGTCTATCTTGTAATTCTGAGCGTGATCGCCTCTGCTGAGAACATATGTCAGTCTCCTTCTGTACTCCGGATCGCTCATAAGCATTTTCTTAATAGACGCAACCGAAGCATCTGTGGTGTTTCGCTCCTGCATATAGTGATAAAAGGCTGAATGCAGCGTAACAGCATAGAAGTCAACAGGAATATCGTCATCTTTTTTTCTGATGCTTTTATCCCCGAACATTCCTATTATCCTGTCGAGTATCGGCGCAGGATATTTAGCCTGTCCTGCAAGATCAGAAAGCGGATAGGTTACAAACAGCTTATCCGAAGCCGCAGATATTGCCTTATATACTACAAGCCGCTCTGATGCGATAAGCTCTGAAATAGGCGTAGAAAGCTCTATCCCATGCTCAGCGAGCTTGGATTTATCAGCTTCCGAGAATAGTCCGTGCAGACTTATCTGATTCGGGAAATCTCCGTCATTTGCTCCCATTATAAAAACTATTTTCGGCGAATCAAGTCTTGCCATTCTCGCGGAAGCTGCTGTGACTGCATCAAGAGTCTGAGGCGGAACAGAATATTTTATCCTGCCTATCATTGATCTGATGATCCTGCTGAACTCCAAAAAGCTTATTTCACGCTCTCCGAGAGTATCATTGATACAGTCAAGTATATCTATAAGACAGCCCCATAATCTTTTCAGTTCAGCAGCTTCATAGTCCTTATCCTGATCTATAAGCTCTCCCATAAGACGGGCTGCATTTTTTTCCGCACCGCATTGAACAAGATGATCGTACAGGTACATACACATCTTATCAGCAGTTTTATCACGCTTCAGACGTTTTTTCAGCTTTATGATCGGTTCGGTAACGCGGCATCTTATCCCTTCAAGTAGTTCAAGTTCGTTATCCTGTGCCGCAAACGGCTCCGTCCACATATCACCGTCAACGTCCCATTTATAGCAATAGTTTTCAAGCAATGAAGCTTCCGTAAGCGATACATCAAGAAGTCCGCTTTTCAGAAGTCTGAATATCTGTTCAGACCTGAATTTACGGCTCACAAGGATATCAAGAAGCGTAAGGAAGAATACCATGACAGCAGTATGATCGACAGCTTTTTCAAGACTTAGGAAATACGGGATATCATATCTCTTGAATGCTGCTTTCAATACATCTGAATAGCTTGCGATATCATTGGAGATTATGGCGATATCACGATATCTGAGTGTGTGATCCTCATACAGCAGATGCTTTACGGCAGCACATACATATTCCGCTTCGCTGTACATATCTCTTGCCTCAAAGATATGGATATTCTCTGCTTTAGGAGCATTATCAGGCTCATTTCTGAGGTTTCTGAGTGCGCGGCTGCTGACATATTCAAGATCAGGAGTTTTAAACCTGTGGTATTCCTTACATTCTGTTATGATACTCTCTTTACCAAGCTCACGGCATATGCCCGACAATTTTCTGTATGTATCATTTACTGTTTCAAAGAGAGTATATTCTCCTGCATTTACATCATCTGTTCTTAGTGTTATTATAACATTTTCAGCGGAGGAAAGCATTACCCTCAGCATTTCATACTGGTCGGCGGTAAAGCTCTCAAACTCATCGAGAAATACAGTTTTCCCTAAAAAGTATCTGTTCAGATTAGCCGCATTTGCAGCTTCGCGTATATTATCAAGCTCGTCCTTGAAACCGTATTCTTCCATTAATCGCTGATATTCAAGGAATATGGCAGCAACATCATTGGTCTTGTCCATAAGCCTTCTGTCAAGAAGCTGTGAACGAAGCATAAGCTCATCGGGAGTTACCCCTGCACGTTTCATATCGCGTATCAGAGTTGTTATCTCCTCCGCAAAGCCGCTCTGCATACTCTGTCTGCGGAAGCTGCTGAGTGACTCAGGACGCGACAAAGCTGATGAAACAGCCTGATACACAAGTATCATCTTAGCCATTTCATCAGCAAACTCACCTTTTCTGTCAGGATCACCGTATATCTGAAAAAGCTGTCGTGCAAGACCTGTAAAGCTAAGTGAAAAGAGCTCGTTGAAATTCTCGGCACCGAGGTAGAAATACAGCTTTTTATCAAAATCCTGCGAATACTGTTCAGGAACCAATATACATACTTTATCCGCAGCAAAGCACTTTTCCTCTATACGCCCGAACATCTTAGTAGTCTTTCCGCTGCCTGACGGACCGATAATGAATTCAACCATGATATCTCCTGTTATACAAAATATGCATACCGCTTAATACGGTATGCATATTGGATTTCATTGCTCAAAAACCGTTAAGGTGAGCTTCTTTCATAACCTTCGGGAAATTGATATATGCGTAATCGCAGTTTACAATTCCGTTTATTCCGTTTACCTTGCCTGTATTTGAATACTGCCACATATTGTAGTTTTTGGTAAATCCGGGCTTTGCAACCCCGTAATGTGCTACCCAGACATCGTATGCTTTGAATAATGATTCATCAAGTCTTGTACTGAGGAAACTTACATTGCTCTTGATACCAACGTAATAGCCTTTTTTCTCAAGAGTTGAACAGAAAGCCTTTGCAATATCGGAAAGCTCCTTGTTGCTCAGTGAATTAAGACAGACATCTTCAAGGCTGTAATATACAGGATATGCAAATTTCTTACCTTTTATTACTTCGTAGCAAGCTTCTGCCTCAAGAACCGCGTCCTCGGGAGATGAAGCATAGCTGTACCAATATACACCGCAGTCAATACCTGCTTTGTTGGCACCCTCGATATTTGCATCGAAGTATTTATCCTTCTGAGAAGCAAGATTTCCGTAGCCTGCACGAACTATAGCATAGTCAATACCCGACTGTGCGACCTTGTCCCAGTCTATCTTAGCCTGCCATACCGAAACATCAATGCCCTTAGCAACGACCTTATCTGTTGATGCAGGATGTTCTACAGAAGAAACATTTGACTCTGTTCCGTCAGGATCATAAGTATCGGGAGAAATAATATAAGGATAGTTTATGTAACAGTGATCGAGATCAACAACTGTATCAATACCGTTGACTCTTCCGCAATCACTATGCTGCCACATACCGTAATTTCCTGTATATCCGGGAACTTTAACATTCCAGTGAGCTACCCAGACATCATATTTGTCAAGTATCTGCTGGTATACCTTAGTTGTCAGCAGACTTGAAAAGCTGTATACGCCCGCACGATATCCCTTTGACTCGATAGTTGAGCAGAAAGTATCTATCATAGCAGATACCTCAGCAGTTGACATCTTCTTATGCTTTGGCTCTTCAATATCGAAATAAACAGGATATTGAATGGTATAATCCTTTATGATCTGATAACAGCCCTCTGCTTCCTGACGAGCATCTTCAGCATTATCAGCATAGCTGTACCAGTAGATACCAACATTCATGCCGACCTTCTGGGCTTCTTCAATATTATACTTGAACCATGTGTCGATCTGATTGGGATATTTATATGCATTACCGTAGCCGGCTCTTATAATAGCGAAATCTATTCCGCTCGCCTTTACAGTTTTCCAGTCGATCTTGCCCTGTGCATATGAAACATCTATACCCTCGGCATTTCTGTACATAAGCTCGGGATCTCCCGAATGAAGCTTTACAAACTTCTGATGCGCATCATAAATATCAAATACATTGAAAGGCGTTTCAGACACTGCTTCAACAGCAGGCTCAGCAGCATCGAGTTTTACATCCGACGAACTGCCGACTGCCCATACATTTGAGGATATCCCACTGCTGTCAGGCTCTTTACTTTCCTTAAAAATTGTGCTATCATATATATCAGTAACAGGATCGTTCGCAGCGAAAGCCTGCAACGCTGTAACCGAACACATAACAGTACTGCATATCAATACTGAAAGCAAGCTTTTTAATTTGCCCATGGCTGATCTAACTCCTTTTCGTAAACGTCACAAAAAGAAAACATTGTGAACGTTTCAATTTTGTATATTATAACATTTTTTCAGATATAATTCAACCTCTAAAAGGAAAAAAGAAGGTTTAAACATTAAATTTTGTAAGGTATGAAGAAAAACAGGAATTTTTTTTGTAACTTATAGATACTTTTTTGTAACATTTGGGAGATGTAAAAATGAAAGAATTTGTAATTAATGACAATGACAGTAGTCAGAGAGTAGATAAATTTGTTGCAAAAGCTCTCCCTGATCTTCCTAAAAGTATGATGTATCGACTTATTCGCAAAAAGGACATAAAGATAAACGGTAAGAGATGCGATATCTCAGACCGACTCAATACAGGAGACATTATAACAATTTATGTCAAGGACGAAGTATCTGCCGAGAAAAAACACGATATGAATTTCCTGAAATGTTCATCTGAACTTGACATAGTTTATGAAGATGAGAACGTTCTCATAGTGAACAAGCCTGTTGGTCTCGACTCTCACTCAAACGGCAGCCCCATGACCGAAACTCTTATTGACAGGATAAAGCACTATCTATATAATAAGAAAGAATATCTCCCCGATTCCGAAAGCTCCTTTGCACCTGCTCTTTGCAGCCGCCTCGACAGGAACACCTGCGGACTTGTTACAGCCGCTAAAACAGCAGCTGCACTGAGAGATATAAATGAAGCCATACGCTCAGGCAATGTACATAAAATATACCACTGTATAGCTGTAGGAAAACTTCCCCAAAAAGAAGATATAATCACCGCATATCACCAAAAAGACGAGTCAAGAAATCTTGTAAAGATCTCCGACTCGCCTATTGATGGTTATAAACCAATAAAAACAGGATATCGCGTTCTCAAGGAAAAAGGTCAGCTGTCCCTTGTGGAAGTAAAACTCTATACGGGAAGGACTCACCAGATACGTGCTCATCTTGCACATATCGGTGCACCTATCCTCGGTGACGGAAAATACGGAATAGTCGCTGTAAACAAAAGGTACAGCACCTTCCGTCAGGCACTATGTGCCTTTTCGCTTGAATTTCATATTCCTGAAAGCTCGGATATGCATTATCTCAATGCATTAAACATAAAAGCACCCACACCTGATTTTGAAAAAAAGCTCTTTTAGTTAGGCTGACCGACTCTGTGTCTGAGGTTCTCTTCTTTAAGCTCACGACCTTCCGCAATGAGCGCGCGCATAGTATCTGCATCTGATTTTTTCAGTGCCTCACTGTACTTCATAAGGTTACCGATAAGTATATCCAGCTCATACTGAAGATTTTCCTTATTCTGCATAAAGAGATCGGTCCACATTCTTTCATTCATGGTAGCTATTCTTGTCATATCCTGAAAGCTTCCGCCGCTGAATCCGCATTCAAGTCCAAGCTCGGGGCTCTTTACATATGCGCTGGATACGATATGAGCAAGCTGTGATGTATAAGCTATCATTTTATCGTGATTCTCGGGAGAAGTAACAACTATCTTGCCTGCTCCGACTTCCGCTGCAAGCTTTCTCAGCAATTCCGTATCCTCTTCTCTGCTGTCATCAAACGGAGCAACAATAAAATTGGCTTTTACGAACAGATCCGCTGTACTGTTGTAATATCCGCCGAACTCCTTACCTGCCATCGGGTGGATACCCACATATCTGAGTCCGTTTGTCTCAGCTATACATTTCATACGCTTGGAAAATGCGCCCTTTATACCGCATACATCGGTAATAAGGGTGTTTTTGCTTATCTCGGCAGCGTGATCTCTGAAAAATCTCTCCGTTCCCTCAGGGAAGAGAGCAGCTATAATAAGGTCATAGCCCTGATAGTTACCGTCAAATACTTCATCAAGTGCCACATCACGAAGTGCGGCATTTTCTATATCATGGTTAAGATCACAGCCGACAACAGTGTGATAAGTATATTTTTTCAGTGCCTTACATAATGATCCGCCTATAAGACCAAGTCCGACAACAAGAATTTTCATTGCAAAATACCTCCGATATTCTTTTATCATTTAAAGTATAACGCTTTAAAAGAAAAAAGTCAATAGCATATTGCCATTTTTATGATAACATTTTATTCTGACCGAGCATAAAATAACATGAGAGACATCTCAAAACCAATAAGAATGGAAGGATTTTATGCCAAAGGTCTTTTTGAGTCCGTCTACGCAGGAATGGAACAAATATGCTACAGACGGCAATGAAGAATTATATATGAATTTACTCGCTGACAGAATAGAACCATACCTTCGCTCATGCGGAATAAGCTTTGTAAGGAATGATCCCGCGCGAAATGTCACAGGAGCAATATCAGATTCAAATGCAGGATATTATGACGTTCATCTTGCCCTGCATTCAAATGCAGCCCCTGAAAACCTTGCAGGAAAGCTAAGAGGCATAGATATATACTACGCCCCAAAAAGCTCTCAAAGCGAAAGACTCGCAAATATCATAGCCAATAACCTGAAATCCATTTATCCGCTGCCTGATAAGGTCAGAGCCATACCAACATATTCACTCGGCGAGGTTTTAAGGACAAAAGCAGTCGCTGTACTTTGTGAGCTTGGTTACCATGACAATTATGCCGATGAAGCATGGCTGAAAAACAATCTTGAAGCTATAGCAAAAAATATCGTAAATTCATTATGCGACTATTTCGGTATTCCATTTGTTCCCGCAGGAGCAGTCCGCTGGGGTACGGTGACAACTGACGGAACCAACCTTAATATAAGAGATTATCCAAGTCTTTCAGGCAATATAATAGGCACTATGCCCGACGGTGCACAGGTCATGATAAACGGAGAGTCAAACGGCTGGTATATAGTCAATTATAATGGAACTACAGGCTATTCGAGCAGTCAATTCATAACACTTTAAAAAAATACCGTACAGAATAACTGTACGGTATTTATCATTATTCATCTTTATTCTGCGGCGGACGTCTGCGCTTCTTCTTGTCATTCATCTTAGGAACAGCGTAAATAGGCTTCATAGGCTTTGCCTTGCTCTTGAACACTATATAAGAATAAATACATACAAGAATATAGATAGCACATAACAGGAATGATACCAGAAGCGCTTTATTGAACCATTTGGACTTACGGAACATTTTAGCAGCATAAATATTATATTTTGAAGTTGAACGTTCAACATTACTTACTGCTACGATCTCAACTTTTCCAAGCTCTTCGCCTGAATACTCAAGAGTAACTTCTCCAAGGGGTTCGCCCTTGGCAACAGGTGCCTGAAGGGAATTCTTGTACCATACGACCTTATCACGGCTGATCGTGGAAATGTCTATATCATCATACCACAATAGCGTAAACTCTTCCTTAGGACGGGCAAGTACATAATCATTTCCTTCAGCAAGTTCAACAGGGAGCTCACCTACTTCGGCAGTATCCGCAAGTATCACCTGATATGAAAAGTGATTGAATGCCCAGTTAAAAAGTGCCTTAGCGTCTACAATATGATAAAAAGTCGTTTCACCGTCAGCATCATTCAAAGGTGATTTCATAAGAACCGCAAGGTACTTGTTTCCGTCACGGCTTGCCATTGTAACGATATTTCTTCCTGCAAGCTCAAGATTTGCTGTTTTTATACCCTTGGCTCCGTTATAAGTATAATCTCCGTCTGGCTCCATCATAATATTTGAATGTGTCCATACCCATTCGGCTGCCTGATTTGGGTGACTTTTAGTATTTGGAACAGAAGGTGTGTACGAATAAGTCGTGGCAATATTTTCAAAATACGGAACAGTAAGTGCATACATTGTAAGTGCAGCCATATCGTTGGCAGTTGTATACTGATCCGGATCATACATACCCGTCGCATTTGTGAAGTGAGTATCATTCAGTCCAAGCTCTGCTGCCTTCTCATTCATCATCTCAACGAACTTTGAAGTATTGCCGTCACCGACCTTATACGCAATGGTCTCTGCTGCTTCAACGGACGAAGTAAGCATCATGGCATACAGCAGATCGGTCATAGTAAGCACATCACCGTCAAGTATCTCGGCAAATCTGAGATCATCGGGATATTCTATATTGTAAAGATAATCAAATACCGACTCGTCAATAGTGATCTCCTTGGAAAGATCGGAATAATTCTCGATACAGACAACAGCTGTCATAATATTTACAAGAGGTCCGGGCATCTGTTTTCTGTCCGCATTTTTCTGATGTATAACCGTTTTTGTATCAAGATTTACAAGCACAGCCGATTCGCTCATAATACTAACATTCGACGGAAGCGGAAAATTAACAGCTTCCGATCTAAGACAGCACATAAATGGGAAAACCATTATAATTGCTGCAAGTGTACATAATAGCTTTTTCATATATTCTCCTTATTATTTAAACGCAAATTCTCGCGATAATGTTCATATTGAAACTCCAAATTGTATTATACCAGATTTTTTTGTATTTTAAAAGGGTTTTCAGAAAATTTTTTGAAAATCAAAAAAATTTTTTTATACCCTTTACCTTTTAAACAAAATATGATACAATAGTAATATACAAAACGATAGCAGCATAGAAAAAAACAAGCTGCAATAAAAATTGAACAGAAGAACGGAGGTTTTTAATGTGATCTACGTTACAGGAGACACCCACGGAGATATTACCCGCTTTAAAAGCCCTGAAATGAAAAAGGTAGGGCGAGGCGATACTCTTATTATCGCCGGAGATTTCGGATTTTTATGGGACGATTCCAAGCAGGAAAAGGCTGCACTGAAAAAACTTTCAGACAAAAACTTTACCATTGCTTTTCTTGACGGTTGCCACGAAAATTTCGATATGCTTGAAAAATACCCCAAGGAAGAGTGGAACGGCGGAAAGGTACATATGATCGCACCTAATATCATTCATCTCTTACGCGGACAGGTCTACACTATCGAAAAGAGAAAAATATTCACATTTGGCGGCGGCCACAGTCAGGATATTGAATTCAGACGCGATAACGACTGGTGGGAGCGTGAACAGCCTTCTCATGAAGAAATAAAAGAGGGAATCGCTCATCTGCGTGAAAACAACTACAAATTTGACTATATCATCACTCACGAACCGCCTGCATCTTTAAAGGAATGCCTTGGTGTCGATGTGCTTGAGCGTCTTGAAGTCCACGCTTTTTTTGAAGATATCATCAAAACCTGTAAATACAGGGAATGGTTTTTTGGAAAATGCCACATAGATAAGCATATCCCTATAAAATTCCGTGCTGTATTCAACAGTGTGATCCCACTTAAATAAGCATAATACGAGCAGATCCGACATAGTATATACTATCAACACAAAGAGGTATTGCTATGAAAAAAATCAAAATTACGGATCTGCTTATCTTTATTGTGACAGCAGAGCTCGTCGGAGCATTATCAGCTCTTTTATCAGGTGATTTCAAATCTTTTTACGCTGATATCATTCGTCCTCCACTGTCGCCTCCACCGTGGCTTTTCCCTGCGATATGGGCTGTGCTCTATGCACTTATGGGGATATCAGCCTATATTATATGGAGGGATAACGGCAGTGAGGTACGAAAAGCAGCTGCATTAAAGCTGTATTTCCTGCAACTTGCTGTCAATTTCTCATGGAGCATAATTTTTTTCCGTTTCAGATTGCTTGAAGCTGCCGCCGTTACAGCTATCCTGCTGTTTGTGCTTGTTGTATTAATGGTAATGACATTCAAAAGGATAAACAATATTGCAGCTTGGCTGAATGTCCCGTATATTATCTGGCTTCTGTTTGCTTCCTACCTTGCAGTCGGCATTTATATTCTTAACTGAAAATGTAAAAATTACTTCCAACATTTTAATATTGATTTAACTATCTACCTTTGGTATAATTAAATTATCCCGAAAGGGACAATACATTCAGGAGGTATATACTATGTGCTGCAACAATATTTTCAAGATGCTCTGCGAGTTATTCGGCATCTGCTGCAAATAAGCAAAAACTGCACGGTAATGTTTTACCGTGCAGTTTTTATATACCGAAAAATCTTTTTGTATTTTCTTTTAGCGCAGCTGTCAGCTCTTCCTCGCTGATGCGCATATTACGTGCAAGCTCAGCTACAACATACTTGATATTCTGCGGCACATTAGTACGATCAAGTCCCTTGATATTACGTGGAGTAAGATACGGAGCATCAGTCTCAGCCATTATTCTGTCAAGAGGTATGAGCTTTACAGCCTCACGAAGCACTCCGCCTCGCCTCTCATCGCATATCCAGCCTGTAATGCCGATGTAAAATCCCATATCAAGATATCTTTTCAGCGTATCCTTATCACCTGTAAAACAGTGAACTACCGATCGTTTACAAATATCGCCATGCTTTTTGAAACGCTGTACAAAATCGTCAGCTGCTTCTCTTTCATGCAGAAATAAAGGCTTATCAAGCTCTTCTGCGATTTTTATATGATGCTCAAAGCAGCGTATCTGATTTTCGCGAGTTGAGAACATACGGTCAAAATCAAGTCCGCATTCGCCTACTGCAACTATCTTATCATTGCTTGATGCGATTTCACGAATACGCTGAAAATCCTCAGCCTTTGCACTGTCGGCACTGTGCGGGTGAATACCGCAGGTACCATAACATTCATGTGTTTTCACAAAGCGATTCACTGATTCGCTGCTTTTCATATCCGAGCCTGTAAGTATACAGCCAACTTGCTCAGCCGCAGCGTCATTTATTATTTTTTCCGGCTCTCTGAACTGTTTGCAGAACAGATTCAGCCCTATATCGTAGTATTTCATATTATTCCTCATTAAAATGTCTTGCGTACAGCATTGCAAAGCTGCTCAGCTGCCGCTTTTATGTCTTTTGCACCGAATACAGCCGAAACAACGGCGATACCGCTGTGTCCGCAGCCTTTTATTTCAGATACGTTGTCAGCTGTTATGCCGCCGATGGCAACAGCAGGTATATTGACGCAGCTGCATATCTCACTGAGCTGCTTCGGTGTTATCCTTATGGCATTAGTTTTTGTTGGCGACGGAAAAACTGCACCGACTCCGAGATAATCAGCTCCTGAGCTCTCGGCAAGCTTTGCCTGTTCAACTGTCTTTGCCGTAGCTCCGATAATGAAGTTCTCCCCTGCTATCCTGCGTATCTCAGCAACAGGAGCGTCCTCTATACCTACGTGCACGCCGTCAGCACCGCTTTTCAGAGCTGCCTCATAATCATCATTGATTATAAGCGGAACATTGTACTTATGACATGTTTTAAGCAGTTTTTTTGCTTCTTCAACAACTTCGTCCTCCGAAGCATTCTTTTCTCTCAGCTGTACACAGGTCACGCCGCCGAGTATAGCCTCTTCAACTGCTTCTTCAAGGCTCTTTCCTTTAAGGCAGCCTCTGTCAGTAACTGCATAAAGCAGAAGCTTGCTCTTATCTATATTCATATTATCACTTCTTTTCAAATTTTCTGATATATTCCCCAGGATCGGCACACCTCATAAAGCCGCTCATTGCGCAGCCTCCGGCTGCTCCGCATTCGCATACAAGTCCGATATTATCAGGAGATATTCCGCCGATAGCATAAACAGGTATATCCACACTTTCGCAGACGCTTCTCAGAAATTCAAGTCCGCGCGGTTCAAGTCCCTTTTTGCAGTCTGTAGCAAAAACGTGCCCTGCTGTTATGTAGCCTGCTCCCAGCTTTTGTGCTTCGAGCGCATCATCAACCGAATGGCAAGATACACCAATATGCTCAAAATTGCCTTTATCCTCTTCCGAAAGCTTCCTCAGGATATGAAGCGGAAGATGTATATTCTTCCATTCAAGCTTTATGGCTGTTTCCCAATAATAATGAAGCATCAGCTCTGTATCGTATTTCCTGCATATATCTATTGCATTTTCGGCAAGTGAACGGTAATTATTCTCCGAAAGGTCTTTTTCTCTTAGAATAATAAACTTTGGTGAAGCAGCTGCGATCTTTTCTATCTGCTGAAAAAAGTCGCCTTCACATAGATTACGTGCAGTAACACAGATGATATCAGACATAGAGGTAATCATTCAGCACAGGCTGAAGTCCTTCCGATGACATATCCTTATACATCTTGTCAAAGCTTCTGCTGTCGTTTATTTCAAACTGTTCATCGCCCTCGGTTGCTTCGCTTTCCTTGCCTGTGTACTTGCTCTCATGATCACCGATACCTGTTGAAACACCTGCGGACACCTTTGTTGCAGCAATTTTTACGATACCGTTTCGGAAAGTCTCACTTTCACGTGAGGAAACTGTTATGCCGCAGAACGGCAGGAATATCCTGTATGCGCAGAGTATCTGGCAGAGCTGCTTTTCGTGCACATCAAGAGGATTTATCTCGTCGTTATTGATGATAGGACGGAGCCTCGGACATGAAAGCGAAATCTCAGCCTGTGGGTACTTTCTCTGTAAATAATATACATGAAGTGCGCTTGCAAGAGCGTCCTTTCTGAAATCAGAAAGTCCAAGAAGCGCCGAACAGGCAATGCCTCTCATGCCGCCCATAAGAGCTCGCTCCTGAGCCTCAAAACGATATGGCCATACACGCTTATGTCCCATGAGGTGAAGCTGTTCGTAGCGGTCGCTGTCATAGGTCTCCTGAAATACGGTAACATAGTCCACACCGCATTCGTGAAGATACTTGTATTCGTCGGTATTCAGCGGATATACCTCTATTCCAACCATACGGAAATACTTACGCGCAAGCTTGCAGGCTTCGCCGATGTATTCCACATTGCTCTGCGCACGGCTCTCACCTGTGAGAATAAGTATCTCCTCCATGCCGCTGTCAGCAATTACCTTCATCTCATGCTCTATCTGCTCCATATTGAGCTTCATGCGCTTGATGTCGTTGTAGCAGTTGAAACCGCAATAAACACAGTAATTTTCACAGTAATTAGCTATGTACAGCGGAGTAAAAAGATACACCGTGTTGCCGAAGTGCTTCTGTGTCTCAAGCTTTGCTTTCTGAGCCATTCTTTCAAGGAAAGGTTCAGCCGCAGGAGAAAGAAGTGCCTTGAAATCCTCAACAGTACAGGTATCGTGATTAAGGGCTGCATTTACATCACGGGCAGTATACTGAGAATAGTCGTAGTTTTTCATCTCAGTCAATACCTTATCCATAATATCGGACTTGATCTGCTCCATTCCCTCCATGTACTCCATATGGTTTGTACGTGAGGACGGATCAGTTTCAAGCATATGCTTCTTTTTCAGTGCAGCCTCGGAAAGCTTGTCCGAGTCAACAAAATAATGATTTTCCATTAAATTACCTTCTTTTTTCTTTTGACTTCTTTATTTCATTTACTATAATCATCAAAAAAACAGCTGAAGCACCAGCATCTACATAATAATCCTTCAGATCGTAGGTTATGATACCATAAAAATGTATGTAGTCAAGTGTATAACCATAAAAAATGCTGTCAAACAGAGCTGCAACAGCTCCTGAAGTGAATAAAATATAGCCTTTCTTTGCTGTATCAGACTTAAAAAGCTTATATAAACATATAATAGTTACCAGCATAACAGCTTTTATTACTATCATTAATGTCTGTGTTGTTTCTATATTCAAAAAATTGGTTATACCTGTCTGATTGATATTATGACTATGTTTTATCATAAAAAACTTGCTGATGATCTTTGATTCAAATCCTGTTTTATGCAAAATCAGCTTTATGACTTGATCCAGCGTTGCAAAAGCAAGTATTGTAATAGCGGATACATGAAGCTTCTTTATATTAAAACGAGTGTCAATTAAAGTGATGATCTTCCATAAAGCTGCCATAAAACAAAAACTTATGCCTATATACAGGCAGAAACTTAATATCGTTTCAGTGTCTTTAAAGTTTTTTGCATAATAAAACAATGATGACAATGGAATAATAAAAAATATAAGATAATGCTTGAACGAAAATTTAGTATCTTCCATAGTATCTATATTTCCCTTTAGTATTTATTTATAAATCAAGAACAGCGATTATTTCGTCAACGTCTTTTTCACCATTAGGCACAAAACCAAATGAACTATACAAGTTTTTGGCAGCAGTATTTTCAGGCTCATATGAAAGCCAGCATTTTTCAGCTTTTCCGCAGGGATATGTCCTTATAAAGTCAAGTGCCAGCTGCAATGCAGCTTTACCGTAACCCTTATGCTGAAAACGCTTATCTATCATAAAGCGCCATATATTATAGTTATTTTCTGCTATCTCTGGCGGAGATGCCCAGTATTCATCTGTTCCGTAGCCTATCATGACAAAACCAACAGGCGTTTCATCATTGTAAATCCCGAAAGTAAAGACGCTTCCGCCGCTTGAAATAGAGGCGTAAGCTTCTATGATACTTGTTTTATTATCAGCCACGAATTTTTTCTGAGACCGGAATACGCTGAGAGCAGCTATATCCCAGATATTACCGCCGTGTACTTTTTCAAAATGCACCATTATCAGTCGTGCAGGAAACCTGTAAGGGTATCAGACGGTGCAGCACCTCTTGTAAGAACACGTCCGAGACCTGCAAGATAAGCCTTTCTTCCGGCTTCGATCGCCTGTTTGAAGGCTTCAGCCATAGCAGGAAGATCGCCTGCTGTAGCAAGAGCAGTATTTGACATTACCGCAGCAGCTCCCATTTCCATAGCTTCACAAGCCTGTGAAGGTCTGCCGATACCTGCGTCAACAATGATAGGCAGGTCTATCTCGTCAATAAGTATCTGTATAAAGTCCTTTGTAGCAAGCCCCTTGTTAGAGCCTATAGGTGAAGCAAGAGGCATTACAGATGCTGCACCTGCGTTAACAAGGTCACGGGCAGTATTCAGATCAGGATACATATAAGGCATTACCACAAAGCCTTCCTTTGCAAGTATCTCTGTAGCACGTACAGTCTCCTGATTATCGGGGAGGAGATACTTTGTATCACGCATGATCTCGATCTTTACGAAGTCTCCGCAGCCAAGCTCTCTTGCAAGACGAGCTATACGTACAGCCTCATCAGCATTTCTTGCGCCTGATGTATTCGGCAGAAGTGTAACTCCCTTTGGGATATAATCAAGGATATTCTCATGATCTTTAGAATTTGTGCGGCGCACTGCAAGAGTGATTATCTCAGCGCCTGCATACTTAACGGCTGCCTCAATAAGGCTGAGGGAATATTTTCCCGAACCCAGTATAAAACGTGAGGAGAACTCATGTCCCCCGATTACTAATTTATCATCTTTCATTACAATTACTCCTTATATATCGAATTCATCTGCGATTATCCTTATAACCGCATGAGCCTGATGTCCTGCACAAATAAGGACTCTTGACGAAACAAGCCCCATTCCGTCATTAACATCGCTTACTCCGTCACCACATACATAAAAACGCTTAGCAACACGCTTGGTTGTTATCATATTTGAGGGAGCTATGCCTGCCATGCCTGAGCCTGATACAAGATACTTTTCAGGCATATTTTCAAGAACACAGTTCACAAGCATTGCTTTCTGGTCAGCTCTGTCAAACGCCTCAACTATTATATCGTCATCTGCAAGAAGCTTCGGGATATTATCAGCATCAAGCATGATACATTCTCTGACGATATCACAGTACGGCGCAATACGCTTCAATGTATCATAAAGCGCGTCGCTCTTGTACATTCCGAGCTGCTCCGGAAAATACTGCTGCCTGTTAAGGTTTGAGATATCAACTTTATCAAAGTCGATTATATGCAGCTTCCCCACACCTGCCCTTGCAAGGGATATAGCTATATTTGAGCCGAGTCCTCCAAGACCGCAGACAGCTACAGAAGCAGCACTCAGCTTCTTTTGCAGCTCTGCTCCGTGCCGCTCCTCAAGTGCAGCATACATCTCCTCTTTCGTCGGTATCACAGTATCAGCCGCCTCCCACAAAACGAACTACCTCTACAGTATCGCCGTCTTTAAGGATAGTTTCATCGTATTTTGCCTTTGAAACTATCTCTTCATTTAGCTCCACAGCAACGTGCTGACTGTTTATCTCCATTTCGGCAAGTATCTCCGAAACTGTTTTTCCGTTCTTGTCAAGAAGCTCTCCGTTTATCTTTACCATTCAGATACCTCCTAAATAAAATCAGGGAACAGCCTGCGCAGTTCCCTGTAAAGTGCATAACAAAAAAGAACTCCCTACGCTGGCATTAACCAAATCAGGTCGAAGGGTCGAAGGTAACACCTTCCTCTCAGCCTGTTACACAAGCTCCCCTGCCAAAAGTATTATATCACACTTTTTTAGGTAAATCAAGTACCGTATCAAAAAATATCAGAATAATGTGAGCTGCTCATATTTTTCGGGCAGTTCATTAAGATATGCAAAGCATTGGTCATTATCATGCATTATTCCGTACTTTTCACAAAACTGAGAAAGCATATACATGAGTTTTGAGCTTTCAGGGCTTGCAATTTCATATGAATAGCCGAATTCACGGCGGTATCTGTCGGATAATCCGCTAAAATGCCTGTCAAGAGCCGTGTAAAAGTACTCTCTGTTGCCTTCCCTTAAAGTCAGACCTATCCCAAAGCTTATTATACCTTTAACCCCTGCCTCTGCGCAGTAATCAAGAAGTCCTCTGAGATTATCCTCTGTATCATTTATATACGGCAGAAAAGGACAAAGCCAGACAATAGTCGGTATACCGAGCTTTTTCATCTCCATAAGCACTTCAAACCGTCTGCTTGTCCTGCAAACATTCGGTTCTATGATTCCGCAAAGCTCATCATCAAAGGTAGTCATAGTGAGCTGTACGACCGCCTTTTGCTGTTCGTTTATAGATGCAAGGAGCTCGGCATCTCTGAGTATAAGGTCGGATTTTGTCTGCACGGCCGCCCCGAACTGATACTGCTCAATAAGCTCCAGACATTTACGGGTAAGCTTTAGTTCAGCTTCAGCAGGCATATAAGGATCGCACATTGAGCCCGTACCTATCATGCACTTTTTCCGCTTGGAGCGCAAAGCTTTTTCGAGAAGCTGCGGTGCATTTATCTTTACCTCTATATCCTCAAAGGCATGGTTCATATTGTAACAAGTGCTTCGGCTGTCGCAGTAAATACAGCCATGCGTACAGCCTCGATATATATTCATTCCGTTTTTGGAGGATAAGATCCCCTTAGATTCGACAAAATGCATAGTATATTCTCCTGTAATGTATTGATCATATTATAACATGAATATACGTTCTGCGCAATAGTAAAACTAATAAAAAACGGTCTCACTTATATATGAGACCGTTTGTAATTATTAAAATTAAATGAATTATACACTCTTATTTCTCGTACCCGAGAAGCATCTTCTGTATAGCCTGTGCATCACCGACTGTAAGTCCGTTGCCGTCCATGTCTGCATTTGTCTTGCCCTGCTTGGTCAGACGATTTTCTGCTGTACCATTTATTCCGTACTTATCGGGATTTGCAAGAGCCTGCATTATCATTACGACATCTGAAAGATCGACCTGACCATCACAGTTTGCATCGCCTTTGACTGTTTCAGCAAGTATAGTTACACTTGTCGAGGTAGTAGTCGTTGCTGTTGTGGACTGACTGACCGTTGTAACAACAAGATCGTTTAATTCGCTGAAATCGGGTAATTTTTCAAACTCATATGGGATACCGCTTTCATCAAGTCCTATTTCGGAAATATAAGCTCTCAGCTGTTCTTCATGGTCACCATGAAAACCGATAGACAGTTTTTCATCAGGTACAGAACGCGAAACAACGCCCTGTATGTCGTTATTAGCCATATAATCGGCAATGGCTTCACCGTATTTCTGTGCAGCAGTTTTCTCC
>JAEEGL013562811.1_pt1 | contig 27883 bp, 22 predicted proteins | sample 9134231 | NCBI WGS metagenome assembly JAEEGL01 (sample SAMN16246548, study PRJNA631951) | gut metagenome | biome: gut microbiome; feature: rumen; material: fiber-attached | host: Bos | place: Iran: Karaj | collected 2018-10
CCTGATTTTATGAATCTGTCGTTTTCGCGCGGAATTGCCCGCTATAAAAAGGGCGAACCGTTCAGGGAACTGATACTTCGCGCTGACCAGATGATGTACCAGGACAAGCAGGAGCATTACAAACAGGCCGGCTTTGACAGACGGCACAGGTAGTCTTTTGATTTGTATTGCGGAATGGAGCAAATTCTAGTATAAAATTTCTGGGTATTTTTACTTTTTATTTGCGGAGTTTATCTGTATGAGCTGGAAAAAAGATCTTAAAATTAAACGCCTGCGAAGTCGGTCAATCCTTCCGAGAGTTTTAGGAATTTGTTTTGTTGATGCACTGGTGATTGCATTTGTTTTGTTTTTTTGTTATTTGATTTTTTTGGGTCAGATTACCAATTATTTGTTTTCGAGCCACAAAGATAGTCTGGAAATTGTTCAGTCCGTAAACACAAGTTGGCAGAATAATACCGCAGGCTTGAATAAGGAAATAGCCGACGCAAAAAAGCGAAATACAAATATCCAGGACATTTATATTATTGATGACGATTTACAGATACTCAATTCTTTCGGCAGCGAACCGATAAGTTTTGAAACTGTTTTTATGGATGAGGACGTTCAGGAAGATCTTGCTGAACAAGGTATGGTGCGCGGCGAACTGGATGTAGATGAGATTGCGCTCTCATTTTTTAACCTTAAAGGCAAAATTAAAAGTGTTATAAACTTGAACAAAATAGTGAGTGAAAAGCAGGTCATAGATTCCCTTTCTGAAGAAATCCTGTTTCCGACTCAGTGGGTTCTTTACAAAACTGCCATAAACAATGTGAATGTTTGTATAAAGAACTGTTATCCGATAACTGCATATTCATATAATGTTGTTCTGGTTATCTGTATTTGTTTTATTGGTGCCGTCATTATTACCGCTATATATGAGCTGCGCAAAATCGGACTTTACATAATTGAACAGAAAAAAATAAACAAACTTGTTTCAACGGATACCGTTACTGGTGGAAATAACAAAGAGTATTTCATTCAAAAAGCAGCTAAAATCATAAAATGGCAGCGCAAATGTGCTATTATTCAACTTCGACTCGAAAAATATCGTAATTTTTGTAGTGCATACGGGGTAAAATCAGGAGAAAACCTTTTGGAAGACCTTTACGGTAAACTGGCTGATTCTGTTACCCGTAAAGAACTTGTGGCGCATCTTGAAAAAGCTGATTTTGCCTTACTGCTTTTGTACAAGAACAGCGCAGAATTGAATGACAGGATAAATGCGATTATCAGGGAACTGACTACTGTAAGAAAATTGCAACATTTGTTATTTTCGGCCGGTGTTTGTGATGTTGCTTCCAAAACTGACGATATAAATGACCTGCTGACTGCGGCCGGTCTTGCTATTTCAAAAAGTTCGGACTCATCCGGCAATATAGTCTGGTTTAATGAAGCTATGAAAGAAGAGCAGATTTGGGAACGGCGCATAGAAGACGACATGGAGAATGCTCTTTTAAATCACGAGTTTCAGGTTTATCTGCAGCCGAAATATTCCACAAAAAGCGAAAAGCTTTCTGCGGCAGAGGCACTTGTAAGATGGATTCATCCAAAGCTTGGTTTTGTTAATCCGGGAAAATTCATTCCGATATTTGAGCAGAATGGTTTTATTATTCAACTTGATGATTATATGCTGACTGAAGTTTCAAAATTACAGGCAAAATGGCTGTCGGAAGGAAAACAGCTTGTGCCTATTTCGGTAAATGTTTCGCGTGCGCATTTTACCTGTGATGATCTGGCAGAGCACATTTGCAGGATTGTTGATCGATACAGGGTTCCGCACCAGTATATTGAGCTTGAACTAACGGAAAGTGCCTTTTTTGATGATAAGGATGTCCTTCTTACTACAGTAAAACAGCTCAAGTCATTCGGGTTCAAAGTTTCCATGGATGATTTCGGGGCGGGTTATTCGTCACTTAATTCACTCAAAGAACTTCCGCTTGATATTATCAAACTTGATGCAGAGTTCTTCCGCAGTGTTGACGATTTGCCTCGTTCAAATCTTATTGTTGGTGACACAATTTCGCTTGCCAAAAAGCTTGGAATGCAGATTGTTGCTGAAGGTATAGAAACACGTGAACAGGTTGATTTTCTTGCTCAGCAAAAATGTGATTTGATACAGGGCTTCTATTTTTCAAAACCGCTGCCTGTCAGTGAATTTGAACAGCGTGCCTACACAAAATAGATTTTATTAACCTTGTTGTCCGAATTCACTCTGTACTTGTTCTGTGCCTTTTATCAGATCATAAAGAAATTGGCAGTATGGCGTGGGGATGTTGTGTTTTTCTCCCAGTTTGATTATTGTTCCGGTGAAAAAGTCGTTTTCTGTGAGTCTGCCTGCTTCTACATCCTGGAGCATAGAGCATTTGCCTGTAGGTGTGTAAGTGAGTGTTAGTTCAAGATCTTTTTGCAGGAGTTCTTCTGTCAGTGGTATACCTTCTGCATTTGCAACTTTAATAGTTTCAAGACCTATCTTTTGTACGCAGTTTTTCATGGAATCCGATTTGAATCCGCCGTAAGGAGAACGTGTAATAGCCCCCAGTGAATTGAATACGACATTAATCAGAAATTTTTTCCACACTTCCAACTGTATGTTTCCGGGATTTTTATAGCTGATTCCAGCTTTGTTAAAGAGTTGTTCGATTGCAAGGATTCTTTCGCTGCGGCTATTGTCTTTTTCACCGAATACTATAGTTCCGTTATTTGTGCAGTTGATGTTACCGTTGAGGTTTATCGACGTTATGTTGATAATAAAGCCATAGAGAGTTTTTTCTTTTCCGTAGGCCTTTTCGATTTCCTTTTCGGACTGGATTCCGTTTAATAAAGATAGAATCATTGTATCGCCTGTTACGGAATTATTTACCTGTTTTAGCGCATTCTGAATTTGCAGATTCTTGGTTGCGATTATAACAAGATCAGCCATCTGCAATTCATCAGGTGTAACTAATTTGAAATTCTGTCGTCTGCTGTTAATAAAAATGCCGTTTTGCTCATAACGTTTTTTACGCTCAAGGTCTACGACACAGTATAGATTTATGTCCGGGACTTTGTTAAGTTGAGAAGCAACAACTGCTCCTACTGCGCCAAGACCTATTAGAGCGACATTTTTAATCTGTTTCATAATTAATCAGTCTTCGAGAAGCTTAAGAACCATATCTTTAGGCATATATCCGGCTGAAGCTTTTGAAAGTTTTCCATTTTTCATTACAGCCAAAAAGGGAATACTCATAACACTGAACTGTGAGGCTAATGCCTCCTGTTCGTCTACGTTTACTTTGCAAACTTTAACTTTACCTTCAAGTTCTTTTGCCAAATCCGAAATTACCGGAGACATCATTTTGCACGGACCGCACCATGGTGCCCAAAAATCGAGTAGAACAGGTTTGTCGCTTTTGATGACTTCGTTCTCATAGTTTTCGCTTGTAATAGTGATTTCAGACATAGTATTTACTCCTTATGGTTTAATATGTTTGATATTAGAAACACTTTTGTTGTCGATCTTTTTTGCATTTTTCTATGCTGCCGCATCTGTAGCACAACTCGTTTTCGCACCAACCGTTTTTGTTAAAATCAAGAATGTTGCTGACAGTTGTCTCAGCTATGTTATTAAGGGCTTCTTCGGTTAAAAAAGCCTGATGTGATGTAACAATGACATTCGGCATTGAGATAAGACGTGCCAGAACATCGTCGGAAACAATATGGCCTGAAAAATCCTGAAAAAAGACGTCGGCTTCTTCTTCGTATACGTCAAGACAAGCCGCACCGATTTTTCTTTCCTTTATTCCCTGTAGTAAATCTTCTGCGTTAATCAATGCGCCTCTTGATGTGTTCACAATCACAACGCCTTTTTTCATTTTGCTGATACTGTCCGAATTGATGATATGCTTTGTTTCTTCAGTGAGCGGGCAGTGCAGTGAGATTATGTCGCTTTCCGCAAACAGTTTTTCAAGAGGAACGTACTCCGCTCCGCAGTCCGGTGACGGAAATTTGTCGTATGCAATAACGCGCATTCCAAAACCCTTACAGATGTTTATGAACACTTTGCCGATTTTGCCTGTTCCGATTATTCCGGCAGTTTTGCCGTGTAAATCAAAGCCTGTAAGATTGTTCAGCGAAAAGTTAAAGTCGCGTGTGCGTATGTATGCTTTGTGAATCCTTCTGATAGAAGTGAGAAGCATTGCCATTGCGTGTTCTGCTACAGCGTATGGAGAATATGCCGGGACATGAAACACATGAAGTTTGCCGTAACAATTCTTTATGTCAACGTTGTTGTAGCCGGCACAGCGCAATGCAATCATCTTTACGCCCATTTTGTAAAGCCTGTCGATTACGGTTTTGTTTACGGTATCATTGACGAATACGCAAACACCTGTACAGTCCTTTGCAAGGTCAACTGTGTCTTCAGTAAGATGTGATTCAAAGTATTTGAACTCAAGTCCGCTCTTTCCGTTGAATTTGTCAAAAGATGCTTTGTCGTACGGCTTTACATCAAAAAACGCAAATTTCATTTTCCCTACCTTGGCTTTATTCTTCTTATATAATTATACGAATACTTATAATCAAAAGGCAAGTAAATATGATGAGAAAAAATACTGTCAGGAGATTTTAAAGGAATTCTGATGTATTTGGGTCAATTACTATTGAATCGTATGTCTTTTTAATAAGGTTAAAACATGAATCCTGCAAAAGTTCGTAAATTTTGGGTACAATCCTGTCTCTTATTATTGGATCAAGCCCGATTTGTCCGTTCGGTGCAACAAATGCAAAAACATACAACATACCTGTAGGTGTTTCGCGTTTTAAAAACAATACGGCATCGGATTTAAAACGGATTCCTTTTACAACAAAAGAGAGATTATTTACTTTTTCATAATCCTTGACATTAAATTGTGTGTCACCCTCCTGGACTGTAAAAGAAAAATGACTCAGGCTTATGTCGTTTAACCAGTATGTGATTTTTTGACCTTTTTGATTTTCAAAGTTAAACAGTCCGTTTCGCTGGCACATGGCACGTACGCTCTTACGTCTGCCGCTGGCATGGTTTTCGTATAAAACTTTTTCAATCAGAGGAAAATTATTGTTCTTTTGATAATCAAGTTCAATACAACCGGCATTCATTTCAAGACGTGTAATGAATGCTTCTTCGAGAACTTTTTTTTCAGCAGGAGTATTGCGCTTTGAACATACAACTCCTGTAATGGCATCCGGGTATTTGTTTTTAACAAGCTTAATAAGATTAGGCCATGTTATTCCGTCGAGTTTATAATCAATGTTGTAAAAGATTATAGAATCTTTAAAGAGTGAGAGAATTGCCCCGATTTTTTGTTGAATCGGGATATTTATATCGTAGTCAATTATGTAACACTCATACGCTTTTCGAAGATAATCTTCCATAAAGACGGGCGGTATAAGAGTTTTATCAGGGGTTATAAAAAAAGTCTTTCGTCCCTGTAATATTTCAGTATTTGAAGGTTCCATTCTAAATTAATATTATATCAAAAAATAATGAAATGCAATTGTTTTGTTACTATTTGTTATTTTTTTATTTCTTTGGGATGAGTTTAATAAAAAATAAAGAGTTGATTAGAAATCTTATGGTTAGCTTAAAATTGAATTAAAACTACCTGTTTGGGCGTATATCGCTGTTACTAACATATGTAATGCTCGGTTTATAAGGCATGAAGAAACTTATATGTACATTGCTTATTATCACAACCTGTGTTGCTGTATTTGCACAGCAGGGCAAAATTTCAATGAAGGCAAAGGACGTAAATGCCTCTGACCTGCGGCTTTCTGAACTGGCAGTAAATGTTTCTGTCACCGGAAATTTAGCGACGACCACATTTGACATGGTTTTTGTGAATAAAACAAACCGTGTTCTTGAGGGTGAATTTGAATTTCCTCTTGGGAATGGTCAGACTGTTTCTGGTTTTGCACTTGATATAAACGGAAAACTCCGTAACGGTGTTGTTGTTGAAAAAGAAAAAGGCCGACAGGTTTTTGAATCAATTGTAAGACGCAACATTGATCCTGGTCTTGTAGAAATGACAGCGGCAAATAGTTTTAAAACCCGTGTTTATCCTATACCTGCAAAAGGTAGTAGAAGGGTTGTAATTTCTTACGAGCAGGAAGTTTCGTTCAAAAACGGAAAACGTACATATATTCTTCAACCTCTCACAAATGAAAAACTTGATGTCTTCAAGCTGGACATAAAGGTTTTCAAACAGACCGAAAACTGGAATTCTTCTGCGGAAAAACCGTTTTCAACTATAGACTTCGACGGATGGAATTCGGGTTATGATGCTCATTTTGAAAAGAAAGATTTTACCTTCGACCGCGCTATCTCTGTTCTGTTGCCTTCCGGTACAGCTGAAACCCCGGTTTACACAGAAACAGTCGGTAATGAAACATACTTTTATTACTATACTCCGGTTAATGTAAATCTGTCCAAAAAAACATTACCCAAGCATATAACAGTGTTATATGATGTTTCTTCATCCGCTGAAAAGCGCGATATCGAAAGAGAATTGAACCTGCTGGAAAAATATGCACGTGATGCAAAAGCTTTAAAGATTACAGCTGTAGTTTTCAGTAATGAGATTCATGCAGAAAAAACATTTAATGTAGCGGAATTTCCAAAATTACGCGCTTTCCTTAAGGAGTTTAAATTTGATGGCGGAACAAACCTGCACAATCTGTCATTGGCAAATAGTTCTGCAAAAGTGGATGAAATCATTCTGTTCTCCGATGGAATCAGCAATTGGAAGAATATGGAAGGTTTTGAAGTATCTTCTTCGGTTCCTGTTATAGCAGTAAACTCTGCCGCTTCAGCCGATCATGCGTTTTTACAGATGGTCGCACAAAAAACAGGCGGTACTTATGTTGATTTGTCTTCAGTTACAGACGAAGATGCGCTTAATTTGCTTGAAACACAGTCTTTGAGATTGATTAAGCTGGAATATGATCATTCAAGAATAACAGAAGTATACCCTGCTGAAGGTTCTTTAGTTACGGATGTTTTCTCCCTGTCCGGAATATTAAAGAAAAAAGACGGGGTAGTAATTGCTTCTTTGGGATATGGTAAAGAAGTAAAACAAGTCATTAAAATTGAAATTTCTGCAGTAAACGGCATTGCTGCAGAAAACATAAGGAGGTTTTGGGCTCAAAAGAAAATCAGCGAACTGTCGGTTTTTTACGACAGAAACAAATCAGAAATTACAGATCTCGCAAAACGGTATGGAATTGTTACAAAAGACACTTCTTTGATAGTTTTGGATTCTGCTGCGGATTATGTACGTTATGGAATAACACCACCAGATGAGTTAAAGGACGAATATGCGGCTCTGGTCAGAAATTCTCCAAAGACTGCGAGCCAGAACGGCATCAGTGATTTTGTTTACAAAGAATTTGAAGCGTTCAAAAAATGGTGGAATACTGACAAAGATGAATTCAAGAAAGAAAAGAAACCCCGTAAACGCCAGCCGGTACCAGCCATGGTGAATACTGAACAGGGAATGATGGTTTATGAAGATGTTATGGAAACAACAGCAATGGGGACAGATTCAGTGTTATCTGTCGAAAGGAATGCAGACGCTGCAATGCCTTTACGTTCTTTTTCTGCTGCTAAATCATCAGTTACAAATGCAAAGAATGGTTCAGGTGATTCACAAAAATCTGCAATCAAACTTCAGGCATGGGAACCGAATGTTGATTATCTGGCAGTTCTAAAAAGAACAGCAACAAAAGATATGTACGGAAAATATCTTGAATTGAAAGAGCAGTACCGTTATTCTCCGGCTTTTTATATGGATACTGCGGACTATTTTATGACAGAAGATTTGAATGAAGAAGCTGTCCGCATTTTATCAAATCTGGCAGAATTAGAACTGGAAAACTCCGATGTTCTGCGTGCGTTGGGAAACAAACTTACAGAATACGGAATGTATGAAGAAGCAGTTGGGGTTTTCAAAAAATTAACGGAAATCCGTGGCGAGATACCACAATTTTATAGGGATTTGGCTATGGCTTATAACTATGCGGGCGAGAGCCAGAAGGCAGTTGATACACTGTATCAGATTGTTACCCGTAAATGGGATGGACGCTTTCATGGTATAGAGCAGATTGCGCTTAATGATATGAACGCTATTATTGCCCAAAATCCTAAACATATTAGCACACGGCAAATCGACAGTAAGCTGATGCAAAACTTTCCTGTGGATATGCGGGTTGTTCTTACCTGGAATACGGATGACTGTGATATTGACTTGTGGGTTACAGATCCTTCGGGTGAAAAGTGTTACTACGGCAATAACCTGACAGAAAAAGGAGGAAGACTGTCAAGAGATTTTACCCAGGGTTATGGACCGGAAGAATTTTGTATAAAGGAAGCTCCCGAAGGCAGATACAAGATTGAGGTAAATTATTACGGAACTTCAAGTCAAAAACTGCTGCAACCGGTCATCGTTCAGGCAGAAGTGTATACCGATTTTGGTAAGCCATCCCAAAATCGGCAGGTACTTACACTACAGCTTGATACCGTTAAAGGCTCCTATACAGTAGGCTCAATCGATTTTAGCTATTAAAAAAGTTGGATTTCAGCGGAAGAACATAGGCATAGGTTCTTCCGCTTTTTCCGTTTTTTCAGAATAAATTCTCACTTTTTATACATAACTTGCTTTATTCATATTATAGTAATAAAATTATACAGGTAAAAAATGAAAATAAAAGCAAGTTGTATTTTATGTTTAATAGTTCTTGCAGGTTTGTTTGTTTTTTGCGGCTGCAAAAAAAGAATACAGACCGAAGAGAAAGAAATTACTCCCATCATCGTAGGTTTTTCGCAAATCGGTTCTGAAAGTGCGTGGCGAACTTGTAACACCCAGTCCATGAAAGAAGCGGCTGCAGTTGAGGACATCCAACTTGTTTACGCCAATGCTGAACAAAAACAGGAAAACCAGATAAAGGCAATACGTTCTTTTATTGTTTATCAAGTTGATGTGATAGTTTTTGTTCCGATTGTTCAGGACGGCTGGGATAATGTGCTGCGTGAAGCAAAAGAAGCCGGTATCCCAGTTCTTGTAATAGACAGGTCTATCCGAACCTCGGACGAAAGCCTTTATGCCGGTTATTTGGGTTCAGATCATACGGAAGAAGGAAGAAAAGCGGCACGTTTTTTGCAGCGAAAGTTCAGTCGGGTACAGCGGCCGCTTAACATACTGGAAATACGGGGCACTGATGGTTCTTCGGCTGCTGACGGCAGGTACGAGGGTTTCCGTGAGATAATAAATAAGGATTCGCGGTTCAAAATTATTCACAGTGAATCAGGTGATTTTCTGCGTTCCAGGGGCAAAGAAATTGTTGAGCGCATTTTGTCAGTAAACGGTAAACTTCAGATAGACGGTCAGCCAATTGATATAATCTTTTCACACAACGACAGCATGACGCTGGGTTTTTTGGATGTACTTGAAGAACACCGAATCCGGAGCGGAAAAGACGTTACAATTGTTTCCGTAGATGCGGAACAGGAGGCAATAAACGCACTTAAAGAAAAAAAGATTAACTGCGTTGTAGAATGCAACCCCAAGCTTGGGCCGCAAACTATGAATCTTGTAAAAACAGTGTACAACAAATATGAGATTCCGCGTGTAACCAGTGTAGACGAAACAGTATTTACGGAATATGACAACCTTTCGGCAATTACCCCAAGAGGTTACTGACAAATATGCAATTATTACAACCATTTGACCAGGAAAAGCTCAGCATAAAAACTATGCTGCAAATGTCATATCTTTTTATTGCTATATTGATGATAATTCCGGCTATTTATTCAATTTCGCTTTTCTCCAGGCATACAAAGCGATACGATCATATTATTACGAATGTTAGCCGCGCAAACAGACTGAATCAGATTGTAAAATTCGATATAACAAATGAAATATGGGAGATTGTTGCCGGTAAAAAAACTTTTGAGGAAGGACGCCAGTACCAGATACTTACATTGATAAATAGCGGCATTTCTACGATGATGGAATCAACTGAAACTGAAAAAAACATGCAGTTGCTCGAAGTTGCAAACCGTGCCGTAAATACTTTGGAAAAATACGTTGATATGCTCGGCGAACAGATGGCAGAAAATGCAACTGTTTCCGAGAACGAAGTTATTCTTGAAGAAGTGCGAGGTGTTGCATCATTACTTTATGATATTCTGCAGGATTTTATTGTTTCAGAAATAGAAGTATGTGCTATTACGAACGAGCGCATAAAGCAAACATCGCTTACTTTTACCCGCATCCAGCTGCTTATTCTGCTTGTTATTCTCGGCGTTTCTGTCTTTACTTCAATAAAAGTTTCGCTTTCAATCCGAAAACCTATTCAGGACATGGAAACGTTTTCTTTCAGCATTGCGTCCGGTCAGTTAGATGCGCGTATAGAAGAAACCCACGTTCCTGAACTTGAACACCTTTCTGAAAACTTGAACGTAATGGCGGAAAAAATACAGGAGCTTATTGCTGAAAATATAAAAGAGCAGCAGAATCTGCAGAAAGCCGAGATGAAAACCTTGCAGGCACAGATAACACCACACTTTTTATACAACACACTTGATACAATCATTTGGCTTGCGGAATCCGAACGCAAAGAAGAGATTATTGAAATAACAAAGGCTTTTTCAAACTTTTTCCGTATTTCGTTGAGCAAAGGGCATGAGTGGATTCCTATTGAGCAGGAAATTGAACACGTTAAAAGCTATCTTACTATTCAAAAAATCCGCTACAGGGATATTTTGGATTACGAAATCATATTCGACGAAAAGCTTGCGAATATGAAAGTTCTTAAGCTCATCCTGCAGCCGCTGGTAGAAAATGCAATTTATCACGGAATAAAAAACAAGCGCGGCAGGGGCAGGCTTCTTGTAACGGCAAAAATGCAGGAAGACGGCAGTATTTATTTTTCGGTGGAAGACAACGGAATGGGTTTTGCACCTGAACGCCTCAAAGCTGTACTTGATGAATTGTCGGACTGTGGAGATCCTGAAAAATTAAAATCCATATACGGATTGTATAATGTAAACAAACGTCTTAAACTGTATTATAATGACAGGGTAAGTCTTAATATCAGCAGTGAATACGGAAAAGGAGCAAACGTATTTTTTGTTGTTCCTGAAAAAACTCCGTTGGAGTAGTAAAAAAATGTATAAAGTTTTTATAGTAGATGATGAAGTTATAGTCCGCGAAGGTATTCGCAGTAAAATAAACTGGGATAACACGGAATTTTCGCTCGCAGGCGAAGCTGCTGATGGTGAGATAGCTTTGTCCATGATTCAGGATATAAAACCGGACATTCTTATTACGGATATTAAAATGCCGTTTATGGATGGTCTTGAACTTGCCCGTATGGTAAAAAAGATGCAGCCTTGGATACGCATAATAATTCTTTCAGGACATGATGAATTTGAATATGCTAAAAAAGCAATTTCAATTGGTATAGATGATTATTTACTAAAACCATTTACGGCAGAAGAGATAATCGCCAGCCTCCGTAAAGCCGCAATGCAAATAGACAAAGAGCGTAAGCAACTTTCTGACATGACGGAAATGAAAGAAGCATTGAAAACAAAAGAACGTCTTGTTCAAAAAGAGTTTTTAAGTGATCTTGTTCACGGCGTTATGGATATGAGCGTTGTAATGCAGAAAAGTCAGGAACTGAATATAGATTTGATCGCTCGGTATTATAAAATCTTTGTTAGTAAAATAGATAAGAATTCTGAAAATTCAAAGTCTTTTCAGGAACTTTGCTCACTTTTGAATTCGTATTCGGAAAGCTGGGAACAAGTTATATGCTTTTTTTTGCATACAAATTGCATGGTTTGTATTGTAAAAAGTAATACCAAAAAGGAACTTGAAGAAAATGTTTACAGCACGGCGGAAACAATAGAACACATTGTAAAAACAAATTCGGACTGCTCTGTTATTACTGCGATAGGAAAAACCGTGGAGCATCTTTCGTTATTACCGGAATCCTATGATGATGCAAAGAAAATTATCGAAATAAGCAATTATCGTAATCAAAACCGTATAATCAGTTCTGATGATTTACAGCTTAATGGCAGAGAGCTTTTGGAACTTAAGGAAAACGACCCTCTTGTGGACAGGTTGAAATATGCCGGTAAAAATGAAGTTTCTGCCATTATTGAAGAATCTATGCAGCTTATCAGCAAAAATCCCGGACAGTTTCAGGTTTTTGCCTCTTATCTGCTTGTTGATTTGATTTTTGCGGTTTCAAAGCTGGTTGAAAGTCTTGGCGGTGATATAAAAGAAATAAAACCCGAAATTGTTCAGCGCAATTTTGTTGAAGATGCCGTTCTTGATGAAGAGAATTTTAAGCAAAAGGTAAAAAGTATATTAAATTTTGCGTTGGAGTTCCGTGATTCCAAAATGACTGGAAGATACGGCGACGTAATCTTAAAAGCAAAAGAGTACATTGACAAAAACTATGCTGACCAGAACACAACGCTTACAACAGTAGCGGAAGTAGTGTGTTTGTCTCCAAATCATTTCAGTACGATTTTTTCACAGGAATGTAAGACAACATTTATAGAATATTTAACGAATGTGCGGATAGAAAATGCCAAACGGCTTATCCGTGAAACAGATATGAAAGGTTATGACATCGCCTACGAATGCGGTTTCAGCGACCCACACTACTTTAGCTACATATTCAAAAAAAACACGGGGCTTTCACCCCGTGAATTTAAAGGAACTATTTCATCCGGCGATTCTCAAAAAGCCCGAACGGAACTTGAAGAGTAACGCCAAGACGACAATTTTTTTACACAGATTAGTCTGGACGAAGACTAACCCGCCTGGTTTCCAAGCTTTTTCTTGCGGGAAGCAAGGATAACGCTTTGCAGGAGGATAAAGAAACAAAGCATCAAACCCGTTGTAATACTCTGCCAGTATGGTTCTCTCAAACCGGAAGCTACTACAATATTTGTTATAGTCTTTAAAGACATAACACCAAACAAAGTACCTATAACGCTACCTACACCACCCGAAAGCAGCGTTCCGCCTATGATGGACGATGCTATCGCCTGCATCTCAGCCTGAGTCGCATTAGAGGCGTTGCCTGCTCCTGTGTGAAGCAGATAAACAAATCCGCCGATACCTGCCAAAAGACCGCAGAGAACATAGGCAAAAAACTGTGTCTTTTGAACGTTGATACCGAGCATAAGTGCGCTTTCACTGTTACCGCCTACTGCGTACAGGTTACGGCCGAAGCGTGTCCATTTGAGTGTTGCCCAAAGCAGAATAACAACAACAAGGGCAATTACTACGCCTATTTCTATATAAGCCGGAATAAAATTACCGTTTTTGGCATAACGTCCGATTCCTGGGATATTCAAATGCGCTTCCTTAATTGCGAGGAAAGCCGCATTCTTTGCTGTAACCGGCTCTTTACTTACGATTGTTGTCATACCACGCGTAAAGAACATACCTGCAAGTGTTACGATAAAAGGCTGAATTTTGAGGTATGCAACAAGACTTCCTTGTACAAGACCCATTGCAAGGCCTATTCCAAGAGCTATGAGAGCCGCGCTCAGAACTCCGCCGTTATGATCTCTCATGTAAACAACAGATGCCATTGTAATAAGTGCGATTGAACCGCCTACAGAAATGTCGATTCCACCTGCAATCATAACTATTGTAAGACCGCATGCAACGACTATCAGATAAGCGTTATTGTTGAAAAGGTCGAGAAACTGCTGAGGATTAAGAAAACCGCCACCCCATATAAGCATAGCCAAAAGATACATTGCAAAGAATGAGCAGATTGTAATAGTTAAAAGCAGTGTTGTGTTTGAAAGAGGCAGCTTGTCTTTTTTTGTTTTTAATGTATTAGCCATAATTATTTAGCCCCCGCTTTTGTCTGTGTTCCGGAAAAATAATCTCCGATTTTTTTGAACCAGCTTTTTACTACCGGCGAGCCGATAACAACAAGAATTATGATAACAATTGCTTTGTATGCTTTTACGGCTGTAGAAGAAACTTTCATTGCATACAGTGTGATTGTAAGAGCCTGAATAATGTATGCGCCGATAATTGAACCAGAAAGTTTGAATTTTCCGCCACCAAGTGAGTTACCGCCGATTGCAACTGCAAGAATCGCGTCCATTTCGATATCAATAAGAATTGTTTCGTGGTTAATCAGACCGATTCGGCAAACATTCATTGAACCTGCCATTGTAACGCAAACACCGAGTATTACAAAAACAATCATCTTCATAAAAACAGGGTCAATACCGTTGAGTTTGGCAGCTTTTTCGTTGATACCTACAGCCTGTATATAAAGACCGAGTGTTGTCTTTTTTAGCAGCAGGTTAATCAGAATGATAAACAGAATAACAATCAGGATAGGGCTTGGTATTGGTATACCCGGAATAAATCCTCCGAGATAGCCCAACAGAGTACTTTCAACATTAGGAGTTGCTCCGCCGTTAATCCAATAAGCAATTGGACGTCCGGCTGTGAACAGAATCAGTGACGCAATCATAGGCTGAATGTTGAACTTTGCAATGAGAGTACCATTAAAAAGACAGAATACGATGGCAACAAGGCATCCGACCAAAACACCGAGAAGAATAATCGGCAGTGTGATGGTGTTTGCACGCAGTATTTTTACAAATACACTTCCGGCTATTGCCGCCGCTGCACCTACTGAAATATCCTGACCTTTTGTTACTGATGTGACAAGTGTCATTCCTATTGCAAGAATTACAAGTTCTGAAGCGCCGTTCAAAATACTTATAAGGTTTCCTGTAAGAACCGTGTTACCCAAATTATTCTTTTTAATTGCAATTGAAAAAAAGCTTGGATCCCTTATCAAGTTGAAAATAACAAGAATAAGCAGTGCAAACAGAGGAATTGCAAGCTGTGACTGTGTAAGTTTTTTTATTTTTTGAAGATTAAACATTGTTGCTGTTACCTCCTGCAATTGTCTGCATTATTTTTTCCTGACTAAGTTCGTTGCCTTTAAGCTCGCCCACAATGTTGCGATCACGCATGACAATGAGTCTTGAACAAACCGTGAGCATTTCCTGAATCTCAGAAGAAATAAAGGTAACGCTTACGCCCTGCTCTGCAAGTTTTAATACCTGCTTTTGAATTTCTACCTTTGTACCAACGTCAATACCGCGGGTAGGTTCGTCAAGAATCAGATACTGAGGATTAGTCAAAAGCCAGCGTGCAAGAATTACTTTCTGCTGGTTACCACCCGAAAGGGCTTTTATAGGTGTATCTTTTGAAGCTGTCTTTATTTTAAGAAGCTTTATATATTCGTCTGCAAAAGCTTCAGCTTCGGTTCTTGAGAACGGCTTAAAAAAGCCTTTCATAACCTGAAGAGCAAGGATTATGTTCTCGCGGACTGAAAGGTCTGCAATAATACCGTCGCCCTTGCGGTCTTCAGGAAGATAACCGATTCTGTTTTTCATTGCATCTTTTGGCTTTGATATTTTAGCGTTGTATCCGTTAACTTTGATCTTTCCGCCTGTTACACGGTCAGCGGCAAAAATTGCACGGACACTTTCGCTTCTTCCTGAACCAAGAAGTCCTGTAAAGCCGTTTACTTCGCCTTTTTTAATCTTAAAATTGAAAGGCTTTACACCTTCAGCGCTCGATAGATTTTCAGCTTCGTAAACTGTTTCGGCATTTTCACCTAAAGTTTTTTTCTCATCCTTGAGCTTTGAAATATCTTCAAGATCTTTTCCGAGCATAGCCGAAATAAGGTCAACTTTCGGCATATCTTTTATTTCGTATTCTCCGACAAGTTCGCCGTTACGCAAAACAGTAATTTTGTCGCAGACTTCATATACCTGATCAAGAAAGTGAGTAATAAAAATAATACCTACACCGTGAGATTTCAAATCTCTCATTAATGTAAAAAGAAGTTCAACTTCTCTTTCGTCAAGGGAAGATGTAGGTTCGTCAAGAATAAGAACTTTACAGTCCATATCAACTGCACGTGCAATAGCAACCATCTGCTGGATAGCAAGAGAACAGGTTCCAAGCTGTTGATTTGCCTTTGCAGGAATGTGCAACTTTTGTAATATCTCATCAGCTCTTTTTTCCTGGGCTTTCCAGTTTATAAAATGATATTTACCGCGTCCGATGAACATATTCTCGGCAACGGTAAGGTTAGGGCAGAGCGTAATTTCCTGATATACAGTACTTATACCCAAATTTTGGGCATCTTCGGGGGAGTGAATCTGAACTGCCTGGTCTCTGCCGGCAAGTTTTATTTCACCGGTATCTTTTGAATAAACACCTGTAAGAACCTTTACCAGTGTTGATTTACCAGCTCCATTTTCCCCCATTAATGCATGGATTTCGTTTTTACAAAGGGTAAAATCCACATTATGCAGAGCCCGAACTCCCGGAAATTCCTTTGAAATTCCACGCATGGTCAAAATAACATCATTACTCATTTTATGTACCTGTTTTAATTTAGTCATGCTGAACCTAGTCCAGCATCTGCACACAGAGATTCCGAAGCAAGCTCGGAATGACATTTTTAATTGTTTTAATTAAAAAAATGCGGCGTAAAACATGCAGGGAAATACACATCTTACACCGCATATTCTATTAACGGTTTATGTTTTTAGCAGTAACCTTTATTAGTCACCGAGACCGTATTTGTTGATATCAGCGTCTGTGATTGTTTTAGCGTCGAACCCTTTTTCAGCGTTGATAACTTTCTTTCCAGGAACTTTGCCGCCTTTGATATAACCATCAATAAGAGCAGCCTGGAATGGTGAGCACTGTCCGTCGTAGTTCCAGTTACCAGCTTTAAGTTCGCGGAGAGCCCATTTGTTGCAGTCAAATCCCATAACAACAACGTCGCCCTTTACACCGTGTGTAATACCAGCTTCGTCAAGAGCTGCTACAGCACCTTTTGCCATACCATCGTTTTCTGCATAAATAACGTTGAATTTTGCACCTGAGTTGATAACTGATTCAACGATTTTCTTAGCTTCTGCTTCGTCCCATGTAGCTGTCTGCTGAACAACTTTCTTCATTGTTCCAGCTGCAAATTCTTTGTCAAGAGCGCCTGTGCGGCCAATCTGTGCATCTGAACCCATAGCACCCTGAATATGGATTACATTGTATACAGGAAGTTTCTGTGCTTTAAGCCAATTTACAGCTGTTTTACCTTCGTCAGCCATGTCAGAAACAACTGCACATTCATAAAGGTCTTCGCTTACGTTAATCATGCGGTCAAAAAGGAATACTTTGATACCAGCAGCTTTTGCTCTTGAAAGAACTCCGTCCCATCCGTCTGTTGCAGCAGCAGAAATAAGAAGGTAGTCAACACCATCTGTAATAAACTGTGAAGCAGCATTGAGCTGTTCATCGTTTTTAAGGCTGTAGAATGCGTTTGCTGAATAGCCGTTTGCTTTTGAGAATACTTCTTCCATGTCTTTTACGTTAGCAGCACGGTAGCCTGATTCTGACGGCGGGTTGTTTACGATACCAACTTTGATAAGGCTTGAATCCTGCTTTGCTTTTGCAAATGCGCCTGTTGCCAATACTGCCAATGCCATGAGCACGATTAAAAATTTTTTCATTTTTTTCCTCCTTAGGGAACAGTTATTTAATGGTTGCTTTTTTTATTCCGCAGCATATGCAACAAGATTTCCCTGTTTTATCTTACGTTTTAGCCGCGGTAATTCCCCAACCTTTCTAATCAAAAATAATATGGCATAAAAAATCAAAAATAAATATGTAAATTTATTAAAAAATTTTCAATTTTTTATTGAGCTTTTATGTAATGATAATTAATAAAAGTTAATTATGCTTAAAAAGTTAGATTTTTTACGATTAAATTTAAGAAATTATACGAATTTTTGTAAAAAATCATATATAATGTGAGTATGAAGCTTTATATTTCCGATTTGCATTTTTATCACGATGCACTCATCGAAAGACTTGATAAACGCGATTTCCCCGATGTAAAATCGATGAACCGTTATATGCTTGACCGATGGAATTCCAAGGTTAAGGGCGGTGATACTGTCATTGTTCTTGGTGATTTTTTCGGGACAAAAGATGCTGATGAGGTTAACTGGGTATTGAACCGCTTATCAGGAAAAATATGTTTAATAGAAGGAAATCATGATTCTTTGTGGTTAAAGCGTGAAGGAATTAATTTGAAGCGCTTCGAATGGATAAAACCATATGCCGAGTTTGACGATCATGATTATACCGTAATTGCAAGCCATTATCCGGTTTTCTGTTACAATCACCAGCATCTGCGAAAACCGGACGGTTCTCATAGAACTTATATGTTGTACGGGCATGTACATAATAGTTACGATGAGCAACTTGTCAACAAATTCCAGACAATCACCCGAAATACTGTTGTAACAAATGCTCAGGATGTAACAGATAACATCCCCTGTCATATGATAAACTGCTTTTGTATGTTCAGTGATTACACACCGCTCTCGTTGCCTGAGTGGATTGATCTTGATAAAAAGCGCCGTGCTGCTTTGAATGATGGAGATAAATTATGAAAAAGCTGTTTTTAATTTTACTGATACTTTTTTGCATGCAGTTTTGTTTTTCGCAGAATATGTTAAGTATCAGCGATTATAAAACATTATCCGATTCAATAAGTTTAAGATTTGAAGATTTCCCGGCAGCAAAACAATGGAATGGAAAGCGGGCTGAACCTGTGCTGGATAGCGACTTAAAGAAAACATATCGTACCCTTATAAGCAAAAACGCCGAAGAGGAACCGAATTTCAACGGTATTTATAGAATAGCTGAATTTGGAGCGGGTACGGGCTGGCATGGTTTTTTTGTTATCAATTTAGAAACCGGTACTGTTACCGAAGGTATTTTTAATGATTTGGGACTGGAGTATACAAAAGACAGCCGTTTGATTATCGTGAACCCGCCTGATGTTGTACTGGACTATTGGCAGGATGAAGAATTTGTTCCGATTTGGGCAAAAAGCATATATGCATTGTTTGAGAACGAGAGTTTTATAAAAATTCTTGAAGTATACAATAATAACACGGATACCGAGAAACAAGCCTTAGACGCGCAAAAATAGGGTTCAGGTTTTTGCGGATTGTGCCCATTTTTCCCAGGTTTTTTGCTGCATACCGACAGTTGCTTCGGTTTTCCCGTTACGACAGACCGGTAGTTTTAAAAGCGTAATCTGGTTTTCAAAAAGTTTGGCTTCTTTTTGGCTGTCATCGATGTATGCGATGGCGGCGTACTCTTTTGCGTTTTTATCCATCATACTTTCAACTGCGTCTGCCCGGGACCCGGCTGCCCTTGCGATTGCCGTAACAACGGAATCAAATTCTCCGCGCGACATTTCTTTTTCTTTAAGGTCAACAAACTGAAATGGTAGACGCCTTTCCTTGAAAAAACGTTGTGCTGCTTTGCAGTCAAAACTTTTATTTGTGCCAAAAACCTGTATCATTTTCTCATACCTATTTTAAAAGCAGTCTCAGAACAGATTCCTTAAACTTGTTGTACGGTTGGTACCGCATATTAAGGTCAATCCATGTTTTTTTATCTACAATGCTTTTTTTGTGACTGAATGCATCAAAGCCGGTTTTGCCGTGATATGCGCCCATGCCGCTTTCGCCTACGCCGCCGAATCCAAGATTGTTTGTTGCAAGGTGAATGATTGTGTCGTTTATACAGCCCCCGCCGAATGAACATTCCGATGTTATTTTTTTAACGAGTTTTTTGTCATTTGTAAAGATGTACAGGGCAAGAGGTTTATCGTGGCTGTTTACTGCTGTGATAATTTCGTCTTCTATTTTATAAGTAAGAATCGGCAGTACCGGTCCAAAAATCTCTTCCCCCATTACATCATCATCCCATGTGATGTTGTCCATTATAGTCGGTTCAATCTTGAGCATGGCGGAATTTGTTCTGCCCCCGTATACAACTTTTGGTATGTTGAGCAGTGAGCAGATTCTGTCAAAATGCTTCTTGTTTATGATTTTTCCGTAATCAGGATTTGACAGAGGCTCTGAACCGAATTGTACAGAAATCTGCTTTTTGAGCTCTGCTATTAATTCGTCTTTTACGGATTCTTGACAGAGAATGTAGTCCGGCGCAACGCAGGTTTGTCCGCAGTTAAGGAACTTTCCCCATACGATTCTGGTGGCGGCAAGCGGAATGTTTGCTGTCTTATCTATTATACAAGGTGATTTACCACCAAGTTCCAGTGTTACAGGTGTAAGATGCTCCGCCGCCTTGCGCATGACTTCGCGGCCTACATTCTGGCTGCCGGTAAAGAAAATATAGTCAAATTTTTGTTCCAGAAGGTTTTGATTTTCGGCACGGCCGCCTGTTACAACAGCAACGTATTCGGGAACAAAGCATGCCTTTACCACTTTTTCAACAATACTGCTTGTGTTGGGAGAATATGCGCTTGGTTTTATAATCGCAGTGTTACCGGCAGCAATTGCATCTACAAGCGGTTCAATTGTGAGTAAAAACGGATAGTTCCACGGACTCATAATGAGAACATTACCGTAAGGCGATTTTTTGATGTAAGAGTTTGCTGCAAAATTAGTAATGGCTGTCATCTTTTTTTCGTTGCGCGCAAAACGGCGGATATGTTTGAGCATGTATGTAATTTCACTGAGTACGAGCCCTTCTTCACACATAAAGCCTTCTACTGTGCTTTTCCCTAAATCTGCCGTTAGTGCTGCAGATATTTCCTGCTGATGGTCTTTGATATACCGGTAAAGTCTTTTTAATGCGCCGATTCTTGTGTTTAATGGCAATGTAGCGCCTGTAGCAAAGAATTTTCGCTGTTTTTCAAGTATCAGTTGTATTCCGGGTTTAGACATATCAATTTCTTTGTCCATTACTTCATAATAAAAATGCTCAAGTTCTTTCGCATTCCAGAGAACCGGAACAGGATAGAGAGGATTTGCTTCTTTGTCAGCCCGCCGGGCAAGTTCGGGAATATCTTCTACTTTTATGTTTTTTAATGTGGTCGGTATCCCCATCGCCTTATTCAGCCGAAGAATTTCGGCAATGAACTTTTCTGTTGCAATTTGTGCAGAATCCGCCTCATCGGCAACACCACCTGCGACTGCAAGAATTTTAAGCTTTTTCCATATTTTGCTGCCATATTGTTTCAGCACAATCGGCAGTAGAACGGAGTTTGCGAGACCGTGCGGGATATTATATGCCCCGCCGAGTGAATGGGCAACTGCATGCACATAACCTACGTACGAAAGCGAGAATGCATTGCCTGCGAGATTGGCGGCAATCAGCATGTTTTTGCGTGCAGTTTCGTCATAGCCATTTGTATAGGCGTTTTCTATATTTGAAAGTACGAGTTGAACCGCTTTGATTGCATATTTACGCGACTTTTTTACGGTTGAACCGCCGATGAATGCTTCTATTGCGTGTGTGAGAGCATCCATGCCTGTTGTTGCCGTAAGGTTTGCCGGCATGGTGAATGTAACCTTGGGGTCAAGTACGGCAATGCGTGGAATAAGCGGAAAGTCACTTATGGGATATTTGTAGTGGGTTTTGTCATCCGTGATGATTGTTGCAACGGTTGTTTCGCTGCCCGTTCCTGCGGTTGTGGGAATCGCGGCTAAAAGCGGGAGTTTATGATGAACCTTGAGGATCCCTTTAAGTTGTGAAAGTTTTTTGTCAGGGCGGGCAACTCGTACGCCAACTGCTTTTGCACAGTCTATTGTTGATCCGCCTCCAAATCCGATTATAGCTTGACATCCCGAGGCTTTATAGGCGGTATAAGCTTCTTCAACATTTGATACGGTGGGGTTTGGCAGTGTTTTATCATAAACGACACATTCTATCCCTTCCACAGGAAGCAGTGCTTCAAGTTCACATGCAAGCTTTCTGAGTACTGAATCTGTAACAAGGAATACTTTTGTTATATTCTGTTTTTTGAATTCTGCCGGAAGTTCTTGTATTGAATGAAGAATCAGAGGTTCTCTGTATGGCAGGATGGGGATTGCGATGTGAAATACCCCCTGAAAGAGCCTGCAATATAATTTTTTTAAAATATTCATATTAGAACCTATTCTACGATATCCTTTGCGGAAGTATCAAGTATCACAATTAAGTCCGTCTTGATGAAAATCCAAGTTAAGTTGAGTATCTTTAGCTAGTCTTGATACGTACGATAAAGTCCGGAGCAACCGGTTTGTCCGTGTATATCAAACATTCGTGACCGTGGCTTATCCAGTTTTTAACAAGCCCTGTATCCGGATCTACAAACTGATATGTGTTGTCTTTAATTGAAATAATATCAGCACCTACGTATTCCAGTTCTGTTCCTGCATCGAGTTTGTTCATTGAATTATATTTGTAAAAATGAAAGTTCGCTTTTTTTTGTGGATATATCCGTATGTCGTTTTTTTCTTTCCGCGCTTTTAGGACTGCTTCTTTTTCCGATGGATACATTGCATCTAATGCCTGTTTATCTTCCTGTTCAGTTTTTTTTGCAAGTTCAAGAATTTTTTCGTCATTCTGCTTTTCACCGATTGTTCCCATCAGCTCGTAACGGCTTGAACTTTCGCCGGTTGTTGTTTTGTCGGCGTCTTCCCGGTTGTAGTAAAATCCTGTGGCAAATTCTCTGTGTGCCGCGTTGTACAGCTCATCGGCATATTTTTGCGCTTCATCTTTTGTTATTTTACCCTCAAGACAGTCAATTCCCTTACGGTAAGCGCGGGTAACAATCGCAACGTAATAAAGGCTTTTCATTCTGCCTTCAATTTTAAGTGCGTCAACACCGGCTTTTTTCATATCGTCAAGATGATCTATCATGCAAAGGTCTTTTGATGAAAGAATTGCGGTGTAATCATCGCCTTCAATAACGGGAAAATATTCTCCCGGACGTTGCTTTTCCTCAAGCAGCTTGTATTCCCAGCGACAAGCGTGTGAGCAGTGTCCGCTGTTTGCGCTTCGCGCTGTGAGGTATGCGCTCATAAGACATCTGCCTGAATATGCAATACACATTGCTCCGTGACCAAAGACTTCAAGTTCCATTTCTGGAACAGCGTCTTTTATTTCACGTATTTCGGCCAGAGAAGCTTCCCTTCCAAGAACAACACGTTTTAATCCAAGACTTTTGTAAAGCTTTACGGCTTCACGATTTATGCAGTTGGCCTGTGTGCTCAGATGAAGTGCCGTTGACGGGAAGTATTTTTGCAGAATAGGAATCATGCCTACGTCCTGTACGATAAAGGCGTCAAAAGGGTAGAGCTTGAAATAGTCAATATCAGAGATAAAATTGTCAATGTCCTTATTGTGAAAAGATATGTTAAGAGCACAAAAGAGTCGTTTGCCGGGATATTTTTGTTTCAGGGCTTTTATTTCGTTGTATTCTTCACCGTAAAAATTATCCGCTTTTACCCTGAGTGAGAACTTTTTAAGACCGATGTATGCAGCATCTGCTCCATATGCATAGGCGTATCGTAGCTTTTCTATGTTTCCAGCTGGCGAAACTAACTCCATAAGTCTCCTACTCCGTCAAACTCCATGGTGTCTTCCTGGTTTTTGATATTCTTTACGAACTGACCCACTTCTCCGATTGAAAGATGTGCCTGAGGAACATACTCATCCACAAACTGGAAAAAATGAAAAAGACCGTCCCAAATTTTCAACGTACAGTCAACACCGGCTTCCTTCATTTTATCAGCGAGTTTTTTTATTCCGGGCAGAATTACTTCTGTACTGCCTGCCTGAATAAAGACCGGCGGGAAATCACTGAAATGTGTGCTTGCTGCCTGCAATGGCGAAACAAGAGGATTATCGAGGTTTGCTGAATATGTATAATAAGCACCGCAATAGCGCAAGTTATCAACATTGTTTACGGGGTCTGTGGATTTTTCTGAAAAGTTGCCGCTGGTAAAAGACAAATCGACCCATGGTGAAAAAAGAATCATGCCTTTAAAAAAATGACGCAGTTGTTTTGGAAGGCTTAGTGCTGCTGCAAGTGCAATTGCTCCGCCTGAACCGTCGCCTGCTATGAAAATATCTACCTGATGATCGCACATCCTCTTGTAAACTGCCGTAACGTCTTCAAGCGCTGCTGGAAACGCGTATTCCGGAGCAAGCCGGAATTCGGGGACAAGAACTCTGGAGGAAGTTTCGTTTGCAAGCGAGGCGCAAAAATTCCGCCAGGACAGCCTTGAACCGCCCATAAAAGAGCCGCCGTGAATATACAGTATCATACGCTTGTTTGAAGAAACCTGCGGAATAAGCATATCGCATGTAAGACCATGAACCGTCGTGTTCCGGCAGTCCACCTGATTGGGCAGGACGAGCTTTGTAAACTGTTTTTCTATTTTTGTCCTGAAAACGGTCAGGTCTGATTTTTGTGAAAAAACTAAATTCCTTAACTTTTTTACCGCTGCACGTTTGTTTAAAACCGCCATAAATTCAGTATAGCAGAGCAGAACATAAAAGTCCATTAAGAATTTGACAGAAATCTGGGTAAAACTGCTATTAATTTTATAGTAATTTACTAATATTTTACTTGATTTATATCAGAAATATGTTAGAATTTTATTAGAAGGAAAGAGATGATAATATCCGAAAGTGCAAACCTGGAACTCAAGCGTGAATTCACCGACGAAATAAAAAAAGAAGTTGTTGCCTTTGCTAATACCGCCGGCGGTATTATTTACGTGGGTGTGAATGATGACGGAACTGTAAGGGGAATCGAAGACGTTGACGGCGAAATGCTGCGGCTTTCAAGTTCAATAAGGCAGTCAATCAAGCCCGATATTACCATGTTTGTTTCCTACGTAACGGAAATAATTGAGGACAAGCCCGTAATAAAAATAACAGTCCAGCGTGGCAATGCTCGTCCCTATTACTTGTCCGGTAAGGGACTGCGTTCTGCCGGTGTTTATGTTAGGGAAGGCTCCGAAACGGTTCCTGCTTCGGAAGCCGCCATTTTCAAAATGTCAAAGGAATCTACCGGAGAGCGTTTTGAAGAACTGCGCAGTCACAATCAAAAACTTTCATTTTCGGAACTGACAAGGCAGTTTGCCTCCCGGAATATAACTTTTGAAAAGCGTGACAAAAAGCGTCTGAACATAATAACCGAAGAAGGTCAATACACAAATCTCGGACTGTTGCTTTCTGACCAGTGTACGCACACGATAAAAGTTGCCGCGTTTGAAGGAACGGATACCTCTGTTTTTAAAGACCGACGGGAATTTGCAGGTTCTCTGTTCAAACAGCTTGATGAGACATATTCATGGCTGGATTTCCATAACTGTACCAATTCCAGCTTTGAGGGATTATACAGAATTGATACACGGGATTATCCTGCTGCTGCCGTCAGGGAATCACTGTTAAATGCTATTGTTCACAGGGATTACAGCATAAGTGCGAGTATTTTGATTCATCTCTTCAGTGACAGAATGGAGATAATATCAGTTGGTGGTCTTGTTGAAGGTTTACGTCGTGACGACATTATGCTGGGTGTTTCAGCCGCACGAAACGTTAACCTGTCAAAGGTTTTCTACCGGCTCCATCTTATAGAAGCCTACGGTTCCGGGTTACCGAGAATCTATTCCTGCTATGGCGATGTTTTATCACAAAAAGCAGGATATTCCGGGAACAAACTTATTTCTCCCGAAATTACTGTTTCGGACAATGCTTTTAAGCTTACTCTGCCAAATGTTAATTACTGGTTTTCAAAAAACGGAACTTCCGTTGAAGATGTTTCGCCTTTCCAGATACACAGAGAAACTGAAATACTGCAGATGATTGTTCGCAGCGGTTTTGTAACACGTAAAAATGTTCAGGAACGTCTTGGAATTTCACAGTCACTTGCTGTCAAAGTGCTTTCTGCAATGACAGAAAAAGGACTTGTCCGTCAAATAGGAAAAGGTAGATCTGTTAGATATGTAAAAGCGGGGTCTTGACGATTTTGCCAGCCTCTCTTAAAGTTTGCTTATGAAAAAAATATTATGTATTCTTCCCTTTTATGAAATACTCAGACTAGTTTTTATCCTGCTTTTCCCGCCGATGGAAAAGCTTGCTGCAATGCCTGTTTCCTGGTATGCGGCTGTACCGCTGCTCGTGATTGTTCCTCTTATCGCATGGCTTTTGTGTACGGAAAAAGAGTACTTTGATTTGATAAAAAAGCTTTATTGTCTTGTAAAGCTTGTACAAATTATAGGTTTGATGGTTTTTACAGTTTCAAATATTGTTATGTTAAAAACATCCGTGTTTTTTGATATTGTAAAATCTTTCAAAATAATTGTTTTTTCATTGGTAATTATTCTTATTGATGGTATACTGTCAATAATCATACTAAAAATGGGTGGTGAAGTATGCAAATAATCCCGATAGCAAGCGGAAAGGGCGGGGTTGGAAAAAGTCTGCTTTCTGCAAATCTTGCTATAGCACTTTCTAAAGCAAACAAAAAGGTTATTCTCGTAGATTTGGATTTGGGAGCTTCAAATCTGCATCTGGTTTTGGGACATCAGTCTCCCAAGGCGGGTTTGGGTACTTTCCTTACAGGAAACTCCACTTTTGAAGAAATCCTCGTAAAAACCGATTATGAAAATTTGTATTTTATTCCCGGTGATTCTGAAATTCCCGGCTTGACTGCGATGAAGGCGACGCAGAAAAACGCTCTCATAAAAAAACTCCAGCATTGTGAATGCGATTATCTTCTTATAGATTTGGGTGCAGGAACTCATTTGAGTATTCTTGACTTTTTCCTTCTTTCTCCACAAGGCATAATCGTTACAGCTCCAACGGTTACGGCAACTTTGAACGGTTATCTATTCCTAAAGAATGCGGTTTTCCGCCTTATGTACAATTCTTTCAAAAAAAACTCAAAAGCTTACGCCTATCTGGAAAAACTTAAAAATGATGCATCTTCCATGCAAAAGCTTTATATTCCTAAGCTTGCGGAAGTTATTTCTGAGATTGACCCTGTCAGTGCCGAAGTTTTTAACCGCAGGATGATGCAATTTCATCCGCGCCTTGTTCTTAATATGATTGATGATCCCAAGGACTTGGAAAAGGCGCAGAAAATCCGCCGTTCATGTAAAGAATATTTGGGGTTGGATTTGGAAAACATCGGCGTAATATACAGAGATGCACTGCAGGACATTGCGCTTTCTTCGAGGCTGCCGATTATCATCTACAAGCCGCAGTCTGTTCTGGCTCAGGCTGTTTACAGAATCTCCGAAAAAGTACTTGCTTCAAAAACCCTCAAATTTGATGAGTTTGAGTCGGTAAGCGAAGCAAGTTTTTCTGCCGCGGAAGAAGATGCTGCCAACGATTTTGAGGCAAAAATGTCTTATATCGAGGATTTGGTTGGAACAGGTGCTTTGACGTTGAGCGATGTTGCCGAAGTTATAAAAACGCAGCAGTATGAGATAACACAGCTTAAAAAAGAAAATCTTATGCTCAAGACAAAAATACTCGAAGCCCACCGTCAGGGATTTTCTTTGTAAGAGGTTTTATGTCACTGTTTATAAACTATCCTTCATGGATTCATCCTGAAATATTTCCTGGTATTCCGTTTTTGAGTGCAGTGCGCTGGTACGGACTTATGTATGTGTTCGCGTTTGCTACCGCCTATTTTGTATTTAAAAAACAGGTTGCAGAGGGCGCACTTGATACCAAAGACTATAAAGCAAACGAAGACGATATTTTCAGCTTTTTTGCATGCGGAATACTGTTTTTAATCGCCGGTGCAAGAATTTTTTACACATTGGTCTACGACACATCCGGTTTTTACCGCTCTCATCCATGGCTGATTTTTTGGCCGTTTGATGAAGCCGGAACTTTTACTGGAC
>JAEEGL015799833.1_pt1 | contig 27883 bp, 21 predicted proteins | sample 9134231 | NCBI WGS metagenome assembly JAEEGL01 (sample SAMN16246548, study PRJNA631951) | gut metagenome | biome: gut microbiome; feature: rumen; material: fiber-attached | host: Bos | place: Iran: Karaj | collected 2018-10
GTCTCCGTATCGGAGTCATACTGGTGCTTGGTCGGCTCCATCGGCTTGGGCTCGATCAGGAAGGTGCCCTTGAAGCCCTTGCCACGGGCGTAGTCCCGCGCCATGCGGAGCATCGTGGCCATGTGCTCTTTTTCCCGCTTCATATCAGTATTGAGCAAACTCATGTACCCTTCGCGGCCGCCCCAGAAGACATAACACTCGCCGCCGAGAGCGATCGTGGCATCCAGGGCATTCTTGATCTGGACCATCGCCCGCGCTGCAACGTGGAAGTCGGGATTGGTGCTGGCGCCGTTCATATAGCGCTTGTGGCCGAAAACGTTGGCTGTACCCCAGAGCAACTTGATGCCGGTCTCGGCCTGTTTCTGCTTCAGATAGGCAACCACCTCCTTGAGGTTGGCCTCATATTCTTCAATGGTCGGGGCTTCGTCCACCAGGTCCACATCGTGGAAGCAGTAATAGCCGATACCCAGTTTCTGCATGATCTCGAAACCGGCATCTACCTTATGCTTCGCGCGCTCGACCGCGGTAGCGCCTTCGTTCCAAGGGAAATGTTTGGTCCCGGGGCCGAACTGATCACTGCCTTCCGCGCATAGCGTGTGCCACCACGCCATCGCAAACTTGAACCAATCCTTCATCTTGCGGCCGGCGACGACACGCTCGGGCTCATAGTAATGGAATGCGAGGGGATTTTTGGACTCCTTCCCCTCGAAGGGGATCTTTCCGATAGTGGGGAAATATTCTTTGACTGCCATTTTATAACGATTTGGTTAATTGTTCTTTCCAATTCTGGTAGGCGTCCTCGAGGGCGTCTTCCCAATCCGCGCGAGGCGCAATTTCTTCGACTTTGGAGAGCGTCGCGAAGGCCGCTGCCGGAGACTCATAGAATCTGGCGCCCAGCGCACCGCCGCGGGCTGCCCCCAAGGAGCCGTCGGTATCGTAAAGCTGGATACCGGCGCCGCACAGGGTAGCGAGCGTCTCGCGGAAAAGCGGGCTCAAGAAGAGGTTGGCCTTGCCGGCGCGGATGACTCGCAGATCCAGGCCGAGATCCCGCATCACATCGATACCATAGCGGAAGGAAAAAGCGATGCCCTCCTGGGCGGCGCGCAGCAGATGCGGCGTACCATGGCGGACCAGGTCAAGACCGAAAAAGGCTGCACCGATGTTGCGGTTGCCCAGAACCCGCTCGGCGCCGTTTCCGAACGGCAGGACACGCAGTCCATCCGAACCGGCGGGCGCCGTCAGGGCGACCTCATCCATTTCCGCATAGCCCATCCCGGGGGTGATGTGGCGATGGACCCAGCTGTTCAGGATGCCGGTACCGTTGATGCAGAGGAGCACGCCGTATCGATGGGCTGCGGCACTGTCATTGACATGAAGGAAGGTATTGACTCGCGACTGGGCGTCCGCTTTCGGAACATCGGTCACGCCATACACAACCCCGCTGGTACCGCCGGTAGCGGCCACCTCGCCAGGCTCCAAGACATTGAGGGAAAAAGCGTTGTTGGGCTGATCACCGGCCCGGTAGGCAATCGGCGTGCCTTCGGGGATGCCCAGGCTCTGTTCCGTTGCCGCATTCGTACGGGCGGAAACACCGATCGACGGAGCGACGTCAGGGATCAGGGCCGTATCAATGCCGAAATACTCAGCCACGAAGTCTGCCCGACGGGCTTCCTTGAAGTCCCAGAGGATCTGCTCCGACAGGCCCGTCGCCGTCGTGGACACCTCTCCGCTGAGTTTATAGACAATATAGTCACCCGGCAGCATGAACTTCCAGATCTTCGCATAGCGATCCGGTTCATTCCGCTTCACCCAAGCCAGTTTGCTGGCAGTGAAGTTGCCCGGCGAATTGAGCAAATGGCTCATGCACTTCTCATATCCGATGCCTTCCAAGGCCTCGGCACCGATCTGCACGGCCCGGCTGTCGCACCAGATGATGGAGTCCCGGACGGGGCGGACCTTTTTGTCCACAGCCACAAGGCCATGCATCTGGTAGGTAATGCCGACGGAGACGACATCCCGCATCCGATAGCTGCCGGACAACTCCAGGACGCCTTGCCGGATATAGTCCCACCACATATCAGGGGCCTGTTCGGCCCAACCCTTCTGCGGCGCACGGATGGGGGCTTCGGTTTTGGGGTTGGTGACGGATTGGACACATTTGCCGGAGGCGACATCCAGCAAGGAAACCTTGACGGAAGAAGAACCGATATCGATGCCTAACGAGTACATAAGCGAAAGGTTTTATATTCTTACAAATTTACGGAATTAATCTGGCTTTTCAAATTCCGTTCCGGGAGTTTGACAAGCAGAAAATATGCTTATCTTTGTCTTCGTTTAAAACATTGAGACTATGACCGGATCCAGATCCCTGATGGCGGCTCTGTTGGCCGCATTCCTTTTCGCCGCGGCCGCGGTACTTCCGCTTTCCGCAAAAAAAGGCGACCCTGTCGTCAGCGCGGCTTCTTCCAAACTGAGCAAAACAGCCCCTCAGGAGCGTCATTTCGACCAAGTCCTGACCTCCGTCAAGGAGCACGGCGGCGCCTATGCTTGGAAGATGCGTCAGATCGGCGAAGTCAAAGACGCCCCCGAGCAGGTTTCCGCTCCCGGCTATGACGACAGCGCCTGGATGGACGCCATCGTGCCCGGCACGGTGCTCCATTCCCTGGTAGAAAACGGCGTCTATCCCGACCCCTACCATGGCGACAACAACCGGCTCGAAAAGGGACTGATCCCCGACCTGGCCAAGGCCGGTCGCGACTTCTATGCCTACTGGTTCCGTACTAAACTGGACTTCCCTGGCGAGAAGGATCCCGGCAAGCATACCTGGCTGCAGTTCGACGGCATCAACTACCATGCGGAAGTCTGGCTCAACGGCCGCCTGCTCACCACCTGGACCGGTATGTTCTGGCAGGAGAAGGTCGAAGTATCGGATTTCATCCGCCCTGGCGAGGAGAATGTCTTGGCGATCAAGGTGTTGCCCATCGACTCCCCCGGAACGCTGATGTTCCGTAGCTGGGGCCCCAAGAATGAGTTCCACAACGGTGGCGACGGCTGGATCGGACGCAATGCGGCGACGATGCTGATGTGCGCCGGCTGGGACTTCACCTTCTATGACGGCGTCCGTGACCGCAACACCGGCATTTGGAAAGACATTAAGGTTTATACCACGCGCGAGGCAGCCCTTGAGTATCCCTTTGTGCGCTCGGAACTCAGCCATCCCGGCTATGATACGGCACGCGAAACTGTTTCCGTAGAGGTGCGCAACAACACGATGGGCGACCTGGCCCTGACGGTTGAAGGTGAGATTGAAGGCACAGGCATCGTGGTCTCCAAAGACATCCGGCTCGTGCGTTGCGAGAAGCAGGAGATCGTCTTCACGCCCGAAGAATTCCCCCAGCTCGTCATCCGCAACCCGAAGCTTTGGTGGCCAGTCAACAAAGGCCCGCAAAATCTCTACACCCTCAAGGTGCGGGCGAAGATCCGCGGCACCGTGGTGGATGAGTTGACCCAGCGTTTCGGCATCCGGGAGGTGCGGGCAGACCGCAACACTCCTGACCAGTCCAAAACCTTCTATGTCAACGGCAAACAGATCTTCATCCAGGGTACCAACTGGATTCCGGAAGCCATGTGCCGCAGCAACGACAAGCGCATGTACACCGAGCTTCGCTATACAGCCCAAACCGGAATCAACATGCTCCGGCTGTGGGGCGGCGGTATCACGGAGTCCGACTATTTCTACTCGCTGTGCGACGAGCTCGGCATCCTGGTCTGGGAAGAGTTCTGGATGACCGGCGACACCCAGCATCCGGTCGATCAAGGCGTGTATCTGAAGAATGTCGCGTCGGCTGTCAAGCGCACCCGCGTCCACCCCTGCCTGGCGTTCTATGTTTCCTCCAACGAATCCACTTATACCCAGGGAGCTCCGGAGTTGATCCAGGCCTTGGACGGCACCCTCCCCTACCAGATGCAGAGTGAGTGTGACGGTATCCACGACGGCAGCCCCTATAAGCAGGTCAATCCCATGACTTATTATGAGAATACGGCCTCGGAACGTGGCAGTCACATCGACGGATTCAATCCCGAATATGGCGCCCCTTGCCTCCCGACGGCCCAGTGCCTGCGGGAGATGATGGACGAAAAGGATCTCTGGCCGATCAACCAGGAAGTCTGGGATTACATGGATGGTAACGGTTTCGACAAGATGACGACCCTGTATAAGCAACTGACTGACCAATACGGCCAGTCCAACTCCATCGACGAGTACGCCGAACGGGGACAGTTTGTCGGCGCAGTCAATTACAAGGGTATCGCCGAAGTCTGGCGCTACAACAAACTGAATTGCGGAGACCGTTTCACTTCCGGTTATTTGTTCTGGTATCACAACAGCCCGATCCCGCAGGTGCAGGGACGAATGTGGGACTGGACCCTCGAGCCGACCGCGGCGCTTTTCGCCATGGCCAATGCGACGGAGCCGGTGCACCCGCAGTTTGATTTCATCAAGAATACGGTTTCTGTCTCCAACGACTGCTTCCGTCGCTACGACAACTGCAAGGTCATCGTCGATGTGATCGACGTGCTCGCCCGCAAGGTCTGGCACGCCGAAGAGCGGGTCAACATCCCTGCAGACGAGACGGTCTGCGACGTTGTGAAGGTCAAGTTCCCGCTGGATGTCTATCCGGTCCATTTCATCAAACTCCGCTTGCTGGATGCAGCCGGGATTGAGATAGGAAGCAATTTCTACTGGCGTTCGACCGACAAATACCGCGGCCGGGAGACGGTCAGCGGCCCCTGTGCTGCGAGTTTCAACGCCATCAACCAGCTCCCTTGGATCAAGGTCGGCGCTTCGGTCTCGACAGGCAAGGATACGACGGGAGAGCATGTTGTCACGGTCAAGCTCCAGAACAAGAACAAGGGCGTCGCTTTCTTTACCCGCCTGCAGTGGCTGGGGCCCGACGGGAAGCCCGTCCGTCCCTCCTTCTACAGCGACAACTTCTTCAGCCTGATGCCGGGTGAGAGCAGGACAGTCCAGATCAACAACGACCTGTCTGACCTGCCTTCCGGGACCTATACTTTGGTCGTCGGAGGCTTCCACCAGACGGAGCAGCGATTCAAAGTCAAGATCTGATCCGGGTTTCGAAAAGTTTTGAAAATCGGATAATTATCCCTATCTTTGCAGCCCTTTGCGGAAAGTCCGCAGGGGCTGTAACTTTATAATTAATTATCAACCAAAATGTTAAAGCAGTACGAAACCGTTTTCATCGCTACTCCCGTTTTGTCTGATTCTCAGATGAAGGAAGCGGTTGCCAAGTACACCCAGCTGATCAAAGACAATGGCGGCGAGGTTGTGTACGAAGAGGATTGGGGGCTCAAGCAGCTCGCGTACCCGATCCAGCACAAGACATCAGGTTTTTACTACCTGATCGAGTTCAAGGCTGACCCTGAGTTCGTGGCCACCTTGGAGACCCAGTATCACCGTGACGAGCGGATCATCCGTTTCCTGACCGTCGCCCTCGACAAGAACGCTGCGGCTTATGCCGAGAAGAGAAGGGCTGGCAAGAGCGCCAAGTCCGTTGAAACCGTAGAAAACAAGGAGGACTAAACCATGGCAGACAATCAGAACAGCGAGATCCGTTATCTCAACCCCCCGACCGTCGAAGACCGGAAGAAAAAGTATTGCCGCTTCAAGAAAGCCGGCATCAAATATGTCGATTACAAGGACCCTGAGTTCCTCAAGAAGTTCCTCAACGAGCAGGGTAAGATCCTTCCCCGCCGTATCACCGGTACTTCCCTCAAGTTCCAGCGCAAGGTCGCGCAGGCTATCAAGCGTGCCCGTTCCCTCGCCCTGCTTCCGTATGTTACTGACCTTCTTAAATAATTGAGCGTTATGAAAATCATCCTGAAGAAAGATGTCGCCAACCTGGGCGACGCCGGAGATATCGTAGAGGTCAAGACTGGCTACGCACTCAATTATCTGGTCCCGCAGGGATACGCCGTCCTCGGCACCCCTTCCGCTATCAAGCAGCACGAAGAGACCATCCGTCAGCGCGCCCACAAAGAGGCTCGCAACATCGCCGAAGCTGAGGCCCGCGCCGCCAAGATCGCCGCGACGCCCGTCGAGGTGAAGGTCAAGGTCAGCGAGAGCGGCAAGCTCTATGGCAGCGTGACCGCCATCCAGGTGGCCGAAGCCCTCGCCGCCGCCGGCATCGAGGCTGAGAAGAAGGACATCACCGTCCCCGAGATCAAGGAGTGCGGTGAGTACGAGGCCAAGGTCAAGTGCTACAAGGGCGTTTTCGCCGACGTCAAGATCAACGTCGTCGCCGAGTAATTCCCTCATGAATACAAAAAAGGCTGACCCCAACGGGCCAGCCTTTTTTTATGCATCGGTGCGTCTTACGCCGTTGCTGCGTTGAGTTTCTTGAGCATCGCAAACATCACGACACCGGAAATGACGCAGAGCGCCATCAAGACGGTCCAGTTGATCCAGAGAGGCACCTTGTCCCAGAGCATCGAAGGGATTGAACTGAGGTAGTTACCGATGGCCGTAGCAGCGAACCAGCAACCCATCATCAAGCCCTTATACTTGGGAGGAGCAACCTTCGAAACGAAGGAGATGCCCATCGGGCTGAGCAGGAGTTCGGCGAAGGTCAGGACCAGATAAGTGCTGATCAGATAGGTCGGGACGACCGGATCGGGAGAAACGCCACCCACGTTGACGAGGCTGGACGGGGCCGGCTGGCCCTTGGAAGCAGCCAACATGATCAGGTAGCCAAGGGCCGCCACGAACATGCCGAGACCGATCTTCGTCGGAGCCGTCGGCTCCTTGCCTTTCTTCGCCAATGCGGAGAAAATGGCCATTGAAACGGGCGTCAGTGCAACGACAAAGAAGGGGTTGAACTGCTGGAACTGCTGAGGCAGGATGTGCATCACCTCAGGCATGCCGCCATAGAGGCCGATGGCGCCCGCCCAAAGGGCCGCCGTAGCAAGACCGCACAAGAGTCTGCCACGCGTCGTTTCAGACTGGAAAATGCCGAACAGGGTGTAAACGGAGACGGCGATCAGGAAGAGCGGCCAGATGCTGAAGCCGATGCGCAGGGGCCCGCTCACCTCAGCCTGGGTGTAGTCGCGCGCAAAGTAGGTCAGCGAGGAGCCATTCTGATGGAAGGCCATCCAGAAGAAGATGACAACGGCAAAGACCAGCAGCAGCGCCACGATACGGTCGCGAGTCTGCTTAGGCGTGAGTTCAACGGCACCTTCGCTCGATGCGGCAGCCTGCTTGGCGTTGACATCGGTATGCTTGAACCAGGCGCGGAAACCAAAATAGATCGCCATCGAGAAGATCAGGGACACGCACGCGACCGCAAAGCCGAGGTTGTACGCCGTGGAAAGCTGGGTGATATAGAACTGGCTGAAGTCGCCGAGGCTCATCTGCGCAGCATCCGCGCCCGGCATCATCGCCTGGAGTTCAGTAAGTTTGTCCGTATTCTCCAGCGTTCCGTTCAAGAACTGATGCGCCAGGGCAGGAATGTCGGCCTTGTAGATGAGGCCAGACTTGGCCAAATGACTGTTGGTCAGGGCTGTGGCTGCCGTAGGAGCGAACATGGCGCCGATATTGATGGCCATATAGAACAGGCTGAAGCCGGAGTCCCGTTTGGCCGCATACTGCGGCGAATCATACAAGTTGCCGACCATCACTTGGAGGTTGCCCTTGAACAGGCCTGTTCCCACCGCAATCAGCAGCAAAGCGCCCAGCATCAAGGCCAGGGCAAGTCCGCGGCCCGCGAACGCATTGGTCGGAATGGCAAGGCAGAGATAGCCGATGAACATCACACAGATGCCGGTGACGACGCACTTGCCGAAACCGATCTTGTCGGCGAGCCAACCGCCAATGACCGGCATGAAATACACGGCCGCCAAGAAGCCGGCATAAAGCTGTCCCGCCGTTGCAGCCGGGAAGCCGAACTTCGCCTGCAGGAAGAGCAGGAAGATGGCCAGCATCGTGTAGTAGCCGAAACGCTCTCCCGTATTGGCAAGGGCGAGCGCATACAAACCTTTGGGTTGTCCTTTGAACATATAATAGGATTTTATAAGATTGTCCGAATGACAAATGTAGTAAAAAATGGCGAATTTGACTATATTTGTAGTTGCACCTTTCGAAAACAGTTATGGCAAGCGTTGGCTACTACATAGTGCATGGCTTGATGCGGGCGCTGGGCGCGCTGCCGCTGGGTTTTCACCTGGCTTGCGGCAAGGCCCTGGGCTGGCTGGCCGGAAGCGTGTTCCGTTATCGGAGGGATGTGGTAACGGCGAACCTGGCGCGAAGTTTCCCAGACAAGAAGTACGATGAGCTCGCCCCGATCCGGAAGGACTTTTACCGTTATCTGGGGACGGTGTTTGCCGAAGCGGTCTGGTTCTGCGGCTGCCAAGGCGCCAAGGGCGGCGAAAGGCTCCGCAAGGAGGGCATCGTACGCATGACCAATCCCGAGACCCTCAACGCGCTCTACGAGCAGTCCGAAAGCATTATCCTCCTGACCGCCCACAGCGGTAACTGGGAGCTCTTCGGCGGATTCATGTTTTATTCACCGGAGCTGCCGCTGGTCTTTGAGGAGAATGATGTCCATGTGATCTATAAGCGTCTGACTCACGCGACCTGGGATGAAGTCATGCGCCAGAACCGCGTCGCCCCGATCGTGGACAAGCCGGCCTACGAGGGGCTCGTCGAGTCACGCAACGCGCTCCGGCACATCCTGAATCGGCGGGGACAGAAGAAGATTTATGCCTTCATCACGGACCAGCATCCCTACCAGGGAACCGCCGCCATCGATGTCGGAGAGTTCCTGCATCAGCCGACGACTTCGATGGACGGAGCCGCCAAGCTGGCCATCAAGGGCGGATTGGCGGTGGCCTATCTCAGTTTCCGCCCGGCTGGTGACGGCCGCTGGACGATGACTTTCGAGCCGCTCTGTGCCGACGCTTCCTCCGAGTCTACGGAGACAATCATGAAACAATATTATCAACGGCTCCAGCGGGATATCGAGGCTGCGCCTTGGAACTACCTCTGGACCCACAAACGATGGAAATAAGATGAAAAAGACGATGCTCCTGACAGCCCTGGCGCTGTCCTTGTCCAGCATGATGGCCTTCGGGCAGGCTGCCCGGCCGGATTTCGATCCGGAAGGCACCGTGTCCTATGCCTTGCCGATGACCTCCTTGAGTTTCGACGTGGAGGCCATCCAGGAGAAATTCTATGCCGGCCCTTATGCCCGCTTCGCCCAGAAGTACCTGGGCATCGAAGCCCGCCAGCAAGACGAGAAGACCTACCAGTTGTCCAGCGTAAAGATCAAGCCCTGCCTCGAGGCCGATCAGAGCAACCGCTACCTCGCGACCCTGTCTGCCAAAAACGGCTCCGCCAATGCTTTCCTGCAGATGACTTCCCAGGGCCTGGTCGCCACTCAGGAAGGCCACTTCGGGCAGGAGTCCATCTGGCGTTTCCCGGTCCAGACGAGCGGAGACTTCTCTGACAAGGGCGTAAGTTCCAACCTGACCGCCGAAGCGACAACGCTCTACCAGGGTGTCAAGCAGGCCTCCGCCTACAACAAGGTGGCCATCCAGCAGGACATGGTCGTCGAGAAATCCCTGGAGCGGAAGGCCCAGGAAGCGGCCGAAATGATCTTCAAACTCCGAAAAACCCGCGTCCAGATCATCACGGGCGACACCGACGCCAACTACAGTGGCGCAGCCATGTCCTCGGCGCTGGAAGAAATCTCCCGTCTCGAGAAGGAATACATGACTCTTTTCACCGGTTACAGCGAGTTCCAGACCCAGGCCAAGCACTTCGAGATTGTCCCGGCCAATGACGAGCGGATGAAAGTACAGGTCGTCTTCCGTCTCTCCGACGAGGAAGGCCTGCTGAGCGCGGACAATATGAGCGGGAAGCCCTACTTCGTGGACATTTCGCCCGAAGAGATCGCCGGCAATGCTGGCTCCAAGGCCGGAAAAGGTGCCGGAACGATCGTATACCGTATCCCCGCCATCTGCTCCGTGAAGCTATCCGACGGATCTGACGTCCTGCTGACAACCCGCCTGCCGATCTACCAGTTCGGCGTTGACAAGACTTATCCTATAAAATAAAAACTCCACGATATGACCATCTTAGATCTTGAGCCTAGAATTGTGTGGAACAATTTCTATGGCATCACGCGCCAGCCGCGTCCCTCCAAGCATGAAGAGAAAATCCGGGCCTACCTCCTCGACTGGGCCAAGAAACATAACGTTGAAGCCTTCCCGGACGACACCGGCAACGTCATCATGCGGGCGCCCGCTACGCCCGGGTATGAGAATCGCAAAGGTGTCATCCTGCAAGGCCACATGGACATGGTCCCGCAGAAAAATGCGGACAAGGTCCACAATTTCGAGACGGACCCGATCGAGACCTGGGTGGACGGCGAATGGCTGAAGGCCCAGGGCACTACGCTGGGTGCGGACAACGGACTCGGCGTCGCCATGGCACTTTCGATCCTGGAGTCTCCGAATATTCCCCACGGCCCGCTGGAGCTCTTGGTCACCTACGATGAGGAGACCGGCATGACTGGTGCCAGCCGCCTCAAGCCCGGCGTACTCCAGGGCGACATTTTGATCAACCTGGACTCCGAGACCGAGGGCGAACTATACGTCGGCTGTGCCGGCGGACTGGATGCCACAGCCCATGGGCGCTATCGCCGCAAGAAAGAGCCCGCCAAGCACGAGTGCTGGAGCTTGAAAGTCAAAGGCTGCCAGGGCGGACACTCCGGCATGGATATTATCCTTTGCCGGGCCAACGCCAACAAGCTGGCCGCCCGTATCCTCCTGCCGCTGCTGACCCGCAATAATGTCAAGTTGATCGACCTCGAAGGTGGCACCTTGCGCAATGCCATTCCTCGCGAAGCGTTCGCAACCGTATATGTGCCAGCTGCGAAGGTGGCGGCCGCCAAACGCACCGTCGCCCGGGTCGCCCAGGAGCTCAAAGCCGAATATGCTTTGACGGATCCCAAGTTGAAGATCACCTTCGAGCCGTACGTCTGCCCTCCCGGAGAGCCTTGCGATCCCGAAGAGTGCCTCTATGTCAGCGAGAAGACGGCGGAGAAGTACATCCGCGCCATCCTGGCTTGCCCCGACGGTGTCGAACGGATGAGCGACAACATGCCCGGCATGGTCGAGACCTCCAACAACATGGCCATGGTCCGTATCTGCAAGGGTGAATTCTTCGTCAAGAGCCTGCTGCGAAGCAGTGTGGACAGTGCCAAGAATGCGCTCGCTCAGAAACTGCAGAGCGTCTTTGCCCTGGCCGGTATCCGCACGAAGTTTACGGGCGGTTACAGCGGCTGGGCGCCGAACGCCGCCTCACCCATCCTCCACACGATGAAGAAGGTTTACAAGGACTTGTACGGAGAGTCCCCCAAGGTGATGGCGATCCACGCCGGCCTGGAGTGCGGTATCCTCAGCGGGGCTTATCCCCACTGGGACATGGTCTCCTTCGGGCCGACACTCCTGAGCCCTCACTCCCCTGACGAGCGGGCCCACATCCCTTCGGTCCAGAAGGCTTGGGACTTCCTGAAGGCGGTCCTGGAAGCCATTCCGACCAAATAAGCAGGCTTTGCCGAATCTGTACATCATATCGGGCTGCAACGGTTCCGGCAAGACGACAGCATCTTATACGGTCTTGCCGGAGATGCTGGACTGCTTCGAGTTTGTCAACTCTGATGAGTTCGCCAAGAGTTTTTCGCCCTTCGATCCGGCGGCGGCGTCCATCTCCGCCGGCCGGTTCATGTTGCTGAAGATCCGGTACTTGCTCCATCACAGGCAGGATTTCTGTATCGAAACGACGCTGGCCACCCGCTCTTTGATGCGGACGATCGAGGAAGCCAAGGAGAACGGATACACCATTACCTTGCTATATTTCTGGATCCAGTCTCCCGAACTCGCCGTCCAGCGAGTGAAGGACCGGGTCGAGGCAGGAGGGCACAATATCCCCGAGCATGTCATCCGACGCCGGTATGACATGGGCTTGAAGTATTTTTTCAACGATTACATGCCCGTCAGTGACCGTTGGATCCTGGTAGACAATTCCCAGTCCCCCTTCAAAGTCATTGCGGAAGGGAACCATCAGCGAACCACCATCAAGATCCCGGAAGAATACGAGCGAATCTGGGACATCGCCCATCCGACTGAGTCGGAAAAGGATATATGATCAACGACAAACAGTTGTACCTGGACCTGTTCTCCGTCAGCGAGAATGAACTCCAGCTCCTGGTGGATGAAAGCCGGAAGAGCGGAGGCGACTATGCCGACCTGTATTTTGAGAACACCACCTGCTCGGACCTGTTGCTCCGGGACGGAGAAGTCAGTTCCGGCGGCTTCAACATCGACTACGGCGTCGGGATCCGGGTCCTCAAAGGAGAAAAGACGGGCTATGCCTATTCTGAGAGCACGGAGCGCAATTCCATGCTCGCAGCAGCGCGCGCAGCGGCACTGATCGCCGATCGCAATGCTTCCGCCGGAGCCGTTGGGACAGCTACTGAGGAAGCCAGCGCGCCGAAGTATAAAGGCCGCCCCAATCCGGCGGCGGACCGGTACCCGATGGTCCAAGACTGGCGTACCGTCGAGACGTCCCGGCTTGTCCCCTTTCTGGAAACGCTCCACAGGGACATCTGCAGCCGGGATTCCCGCGTCATCAAGGTCATCGCCATGCTTTCCTCGCAAGTGACGGACCTGCTGATGTTCAATTCGCTGGGTGAATTGAAATACGAGACGCGCCCGCTTGGCAGCGTTTCCATTTCCGTCGTATTCCAGCAAGACGGACAGATCGAGAACAAATCGGTATCCCGGAGTTTCCGCGCCGGCGTTGAGATGCTTACAGATGCCCTGGCTAAGGAATTGAGCGAGATGGCAGTCAAAGGGATTGACGACCGCTTCGCCGCCCGCCGGCCCAAGGGTGGAAAGATGCCCGTCGTGATGGGAGCCGGCGCTTCCGGAATCCTGCTCCACGAAGCGATGGGACATGCATTTGAAGCTGACTTCAACCGGAAAGGGCAGTCGATTTTTTCGGACAAGATGGGCCAGAAGGTCTGCGACAGCCGGATCACCATCGTGGACGACGGCACGATCCGGGGCAACCGGGGCGCGATCAATTTCGATGACGAAGGCGTCCCCGGGCAGCGGACAGCGCTGGTCGAAGAAGGCGTCCTTGCCTCTTACATGCACGACCGCATCAGTGCCAAATACTATGATGTAAAGCCGACCGGCAACGGACGGCGTGAGTCCTTCCGTTACCACCCCATCCCCCGGATGCGGGCGACCTACATGGAGGGCGGCGATGCGAATCCCCAGGACCTCATCGCCTCCGTCAAAAAAGGGATCTTTGTGGATCAATTCTCCAACGGACAGGTCAAGATCGGAGAAGGCGATTTCACCTTCTATGTCCAAAGCGGCTACCTGATCGAAGGCGGACGCCTGACCCAGCCGGTCAAGGATATCAACATCATCGGCAATGGCCCGGAGGCCCTCGCAGACATCGTTGCAGTCGGCAACGATCCCACTATCGACGATGGGACATGGACCTGTGGAAAGGACCAGAGTGTCCCTGTCTCCTGCGGCATTCCTACGGTATTAATCCAAAAACTGACGGTAGGAGGAGAATGAGATGAGCCCGGAAATCCTGACCTCGGAAGAACTCGCCCTGACGCTGAGATGCATGGAACTGGCCCTCGCCAAGGGGGTCCAGAAGGTTCGCGTCTCAGCCAACAAAAGCGTGATGGACCTGGTCGGCACCCTCAACGGGGAGATAGACAAAGTCACACATTGCCTGGACCGTTCCCTCAGCGTATGCCTGTTCGTGGACGGGCGCTTCGGCTCTTTTGCGACCAACCGGTTCGACGAAAAGAGCCTGGACGCGTTCCTGGACCAAGCCATCGGCGTGACCCGTATGCTTGCACCGGACCCGTTCCGGGACCTGCCCGCTCCCGAGCGGACCGCCCGGGATGCTGTCAGCGGCACGGAGCTCAATCTCTATGATGACTACTACGAGCGGATGACCCCCGAACTGCGCTTGCGTCTGGCCTTGGATGCCAGCATTTTTGGCAAACGCAACGGCGAGAAATGGACCCTGGTCTCCGAAGAAGCTGAATACTCGGACAGTATCTACGATACCTTCCTTGTGGACTCGCAAGGGCTCCGCTGCCGCCACATCGAGACCTCCTTCGAGTATGGGGTCGAAGTGACCATCGAGGACAAGAAAGGCAACAAATACAGCAAATACTGGTGGGACGGCACGCCGATGCTCAAGGACTTGGATATCAACAGTTGCTGTCCCAAGGCTTTGGACCTGGCGATTGAGATGCTGGGGCCCAAGCGGGGACGCAGCGGCCGCACCCATCTGGTAATCGACACGGAAGTCGCCGCCAAAGTGGTCTCCCCCATCCTCCGGGCCATGAATGCATACTCCATCCAGCAGAACAACTCCTTCCTGATGGATTCGGTCGGGCGGCAGGTCTTCCCCGAGGGACTGACTATCCTGGACTGCTGCCGCAATCCCGGCGAGACCGGTTCTCGCTATTTCGATTCCGAAGGCGTGGCAACCCGCCCGATGCCTCTCATCGAAAAAGGGACGGTCTGCCAGTATTTCGTCAACACCTACATGGCCGGAAAAATGGGCATTGCGCCCACTGTCGAAGACGCGCTCCGACCGAAAGTGATGCCCTATCCCCGCAGGAGACTGACTCGGAAAGACATCCTCACCCTCTGCGGCGACGGGATCCTGGTCACGGATTTCAATGGTGGCAACAGCAATTCTGCCACCGGCAATTTCTCCTATGGCATCGAAGGCTTTGCCTTCAAGAACGGACAGATCACCCACCCGGTCCGGGACATGGTGGTAACCGGCAACCTGCTCAGTTTGTGGAGCCACCTGCTCGCTTGCGGAGAGGATGCGCGCCTGTGCCATGCCAAGTTGGTCCCGACCTTGGCTTTTTCAGATGTAGATTTCAGCGCATAAGATATGAAGAAGATTGTCTGGCTCCTGGCAGCGGTGCTGCCCCTTCTCTACGTCCTGAGTTCCTGCCGGCAGGAAAAGGATCTCACCCGCTATGTCGATCCGTCCATCGGCACCGAGCGAGGGGGGCATGTCGTCGTCGGCCCTTGCTGCCCCTTCGGCATGGTCAAGCCCTCCCCCGACGTCCAAGGTTGCAATCCGGGCTGGGGTCCGCTGGATCAACCCATCCACGGCTTCAGTCAGTTGCATGTCAGCGGCACCGGAGGCTCCCCGAAATACGGGAATGTCCTGCTGATGCCCTTCTCTGAGGGCATGTATCTGATGGACCATCTGGCCTTCCGGCAAGAAGAGGATCTGGAACTGGGGTATTATCGCGCCCTGCTGGAAAAGACGGGAATCCAGGTGGAAATCACCGCCGCCGAACGGGCCGTCCTCTATCGCATCCGCTACCCGGAGGACGGGGGCCGAGGCTTGGAAGTCGATGCGGGTTTTGTCTTGAAGAATCGGAGAGGGACGGGCCAGGAAAACTTGGATGGAGCGGTCTCTGTGGTATCCGACCATGAGATCAGCGGTTTCACCACCGCCCGTGGCGGCTGGGGCGGCGGCGCTCCTTATACCGTCTATTTTTACATCCTCTCCGACACGCCCATTGCCCATAGTAAAGCCCTGTATCGCCAGGTAAACCTCGGCTTCGGGGAAGGCAAGCCGGAGGTCTGTCTCAAGGTCGGAATCTCTTTCATCAGCATCGACCAGGCAAAACAAAATGCTGATTCTTATCTTCCGGACTGGGACTTCGAAGCTGTACGGAACCGGCTGCTCGCGCAATGGGAACCCCTGCTGGAGCGCGTCCAGATCCATCCGGGCGCTTCCCTGAAACAAAAGCGCATGTTCTATACCGCGCTATACCACTCCCTGCTGATGCCCTCTGACCGGACCGGAGAATGGGAGAAAGCCCGGAGCGACGAGCCTTACTACGACGATTACTTCACCCTTTGGGACACCTACCGTTGCAACCTGCCCCTGATCACCCTGATCGACGAACAGCGAGAGGCGGACATCGTTTCCTCTTTGATCAACATCTACCGCTACGACGGGTTCATGCCTGACGGGCGCAGTGGCAACAGCAACGGATCCACGCAAGGTTCGTCGAACGCCGACATTGTCATCACGGATGCTTTCGTCAAAGGCTTGCAAGGGATTGACTATGAAACCGGCCTGCAAGCCATGCTCAAGGATGCGACGGTCTCTTCGGAGCGGGAGCGCAAGGAGGGACGGGTCGGTCTGCAGTGGTACAACACCATCGGTTACATCCCCTGGTGGATCTCTCATGCCGGCAGCCGCACCGTAGATCACTGTTTCTGCGATTATGCCATTTCGGTTCTCGCGGCAGGGCTCGGCCACCCCGATCTGGCTGAAAAATACCGGGAGCAATCCCATAACTGGCGCAACCTGTTCCGCAAAGACGTGGAGGATGATGGCGTGCGCGGCTTCATCCTGCCCCGGGATGATAAAGGACAGTGGCTGGACGAAGCGACAGTGGACCAGGACGGCGACGGACGTCCCGATACGACCTTTTTCTTCCGTCCCGATCAGTCTTTCCGGGGGCATTGGAACAACTTCTACTACGAAGCCAATGCGTATGAGACTTCCCTTTGCGTCCCGCATGACATCGATCTGCTGATCGAAGAGTGCGGCGGGCAGGAAGCATTCCAGAGACGCCTCGACCAACTCTTCCAGAAAGGCTACTGCGACATGGGCAATGAGCCCTCTTTCCTGACCTCTTGCTTGTACCACTGGATCGGCCGTCCGGACCTGACATCGGACTTGATCTGCAAGCTGATTGAGGAGAACTTTGACGATACGCCCAGCGGCATCCCCGGCAACGATGATTCCGGCGCGATGTCTTCCTGGCTGGTCTTCCACAGCGCCGGCCTCTATCCCTTCGCCGGGACGGATCTGTACCTGATCCACAGCCCACTGGTGAAACGGACCGTCTTTACGGTGAAAGGGAATCACCGCTTTGTCATTGAAGCGAAAGGACTCTCCCCGCAGAACAAGTATATCCGCTCCGCCAAACTGAACGGAAAAGACTACCCCTATTCTACGATCCGTCACGAAGAGATCGTCCGCGGCGGGCGGTTGGTGCTGGAAATGAGTTCCCAGCCAGGAGACTGGGGCAAAAAAATGAGTGAAAACAAACTGTTGCCATGATAATAGAAAAGAACAAAGTTGTCGCTTTGACCTTCACCGCCCAGGCAGACGGTCTTACCGTCGATCAGGCACTTGAAGACCAGCCACTGGAGTATATCCACGGTTTCCACATGCTGCTTCCCCGCTTGGAAGAACAGCTGGAGGGAAAAGAAGCCGGAGATAGTTTCTCCCTTGAAATCGGGCCGGAGGATGCCTATGGGCTCTATGATCCGGCGCACCGTTTCGACATCCCGAAGAATTCCTTCTCCGTCAATGGCCAGCTCCGCGAGGATCTGCTGGTCGAGGGCCGGGTCATCCCGATGCTCAACGGAGCCGGAGAGGTCTGCATGGCCCAGATTATCGCGGTCAAAGACAATAGCGTCACCGTGGATTTCAACCACCCGATGGCGGGCAAAACCCTCCTCTTCACCGGCCGGATTCTGTCGCTGCGAGACGCGACGGAGAAAGAACTGACCGAAGGCCTGCATGGCGAGTTCCTCCCACCGGAGGAGCATCATTGCCACCGGCATGGAAAGAGTGGCTGCTGCCACCATCATCATGAGGACGGGGAGTGCTGCCATGGCGAAGGCGGAGGTTGCCACCATGAAGAAGGCGAAGGATGTTGCCACGGCGAGGGCGAAGGCTGCTGCCATCACGAAGATAATCTCTCTTAAGCCATGAAAACGGCCGTAGTCATTCTCAATTGGAACACGAAGGATTTCCTGCGGCAATTCCTGCCCGGGCTGATTGGCAGTTGCGAGGGGCAGGACGCGGAGGTCATTGTCGCCGACAGTGCCAGCACGGATGGCTCGATGGAGATGATGGCCGCGGAGTTCCCGGCCGTACGCCGGATCCCCCTGGATGCCAATTACGGTTTTACCGGCGGCTACAACCGTGCCCTGGCACAGATCGAGGCCGATTATCTGGTCCTCATCAACTCGGATGTGGAAGTGACGCCCGGCTGGCTTGCACCGCTGGTTCACTGGATGGAGACGCATCCTGACTGCGGTTCCTGTGCGCCCAAACTGCTCTCTTATTTCGATCACGATTCCTTTGAATATGCCGGCGCGGCCGGCGGCTTGATCGCCCGTTGGGGCTATCCTTTCTGCCGGGGCCGCGTCATGAAGCGCGTGGAGCGGGATGCCGGGCAGTATGACATCCCGGCCGACGTCTTCTGGGCTACAGGCGCCTGCCTGATGGTCCGGCGCCAAGTCTGGGAGCAACTCGGAGGTTTGGACGAGCGTTTCTTCGCCCACATGGAGGAGATTGACCTGTGCTGGCGGATGCAGCTGGAAGGCTGGCGCGTGCAGGTGGTGCCCAAATCGGTGGTATATCATTTGGGTGGAGGCACGTTGCCCGCGGACTCGCCTTGGAAACTGGAGCTCAACTTCCGCAACAACCTGCTCCTGCTGGAGAACAACCTCGCCCGGACTTATGTTGCGGACGGGCTGAGCCCGTCGAAGGCCCTGCGCCGGGCCAATCGCAAGATCGGCCTCCGGATGATGCTGGACGACGCTTCGGCAGCAGTATATGCCCTCACCGGGAAGTGGGCCTTCGCCAAGTCTGTCTATAAGGGACACGAGTCTTTCCGCACGCTTCGACGGCCCGTTTCCCTGACGGAATTGGAATCCTTCCGGAAGCGATCCGGCGGTCGCATCCGCGTGACCGGACGCTGGCACGGGAGTATCATCTTGCAATCCCTATTGCGAAAGGACGGCATTTTTGCTTATCTTCGCAGTCAGAAGTATTCATAACCAATCACTACGGCCGTATGAAGATCGTTATCGTAGGGGCAGGAGAAGTCGGTTCGCATCTGGCCAAGATGCTCCGCAATGCGTCCAATGAGGTCACCGTCATCGACAATGACAACGAGCGCCTCCAGCATGTCGCCGGCATTGTCGATGTCGGCACGGTATTGGGTAGCCCGACCTCCATCGAAGTCCTCCGGAGTGCAGATGTCTCCAGCGCGAACCTGTTTATCGCCGTCTATCCCCGGGCGATGCAGCACATCAACATCGTCAGTGCGCTGATCGCCAAAAAGATCGGCGCCGAAAAAGTGGTGGCCCGCATCAATGACGAAGGCTATCTCAGCCCGGAGAACAAGCTGATGTTCAAGGAGATGGGCATCGAGCTCATGTTCTATCCCGAGAAAGTGGCGGCCGACGAGATCGTGGAGAGCCTGCGTCACGCCTCCTCTGCGGAGTCCATGGACTTCGCGCACGGAAAATTGCAGGTGGCCCTGTTCCGTATTGATGAGGACTCCCCCATGTTGGATGTCAAGATCGGGGAGTTTGCCGCCCTGATGCAGCAGGAGCACGTCGATTTCCGGGTGATCGCCATCAACCGCAACGCAGACACGCTGATCCCCCGCTTCGACACCAAATTCCAGTTCCATGACCTGGTCTTCATCATCACCAAACGGGAAGGTGTGCCCGTGCTGATGCGGCATTTCGGCATGAGCGACCTCAACGTCAACCGGGTCATGATCTCCGGGGGTGGCGTCATCGCAGAAATGCTGGCCAAAGCCCTGATTCACCAGGTCTCGGACATCAAGATCTTGGAGATCAACAAAGATCGCTGCTTCGAGCTGGCTGAAAAGCTGGGCGATCAGGTGCAGATCGTCAACGGAGACGGGCGTAACTCGGATTTCCTGCTGGACGAAGACATCAAGAATTACGATGCATTCGTCGCTTTGACCGACAGCGACGAGACCAATATCTTGTCCTGCGTCGCCGCCCGGAAATTCGGGGTGGGAAGGACCATTGCCGAAGTAGAAAACATCGAGTACATCCACCTGGCGGAAGACTTGGGCGTCGATACGATCATCAACAAGAAACTGATCACCGCCGGACGTATCTTCAAGTTTACCCTCAGCGGCAAAGCCCGTCTGGTCAAGTATATCAGCGGTACCTCCGCCGAGATCCTCGAATACACAGTCTCCACGAATAGCAAAATCACGAAGGGAGCCCTCAAGGATCTGGATTTCCCCAAAGAAGCTATCATCGGCGGCGTGATCCGCGGAAAGGATTCGTTTATCGCTGTCGGAGACACCATCATCGAGGCCTACGACCGAGTGGTTGTTTTTGCCAAGAGCAGCGCCGTCAAAGAAGTGGACGCATTCTTCAAGTAGTGTCCGATGGCCAGTTATCTCCAGATCGAGCACATCTCCAAATCCTACGGAGAAAAGATCCTGTTCGAAGATATCGGATTCAATATCAATGAGGGCGACAAAATCGCCCTCATTGCGCCCAATGGCACTGGTAAGACAACACTGATGCGCATCCTGGCCGGTAAGGACAAGTCCGACTCCGGCGGGCAAATCAAGTTCTTGAAACAGATCCGCATCGCTTTTCTGGAACAGGATTACGCTTTCGACCCTGAAGCCTCGATCTGGGAGCAGATTCTGGATGATTCCGCAGAAGAGATGCGCCTGCTGGATGAGGACGGGCGTTTTGCTTATGAGCTTCGCATCCGCCAACTCCTGACATCCTTCTCCCTCGGAGACGGAAGCAAAAAGATGAAAGAATTGTCCGGCGGCGAAGTCAAGCGCGTGGCCCTGACCCGGATGCTCGCTACGGAGGCCGATTTCTTCATCATGGATGAGCCGACCAACCACCTCGATACGGATGCCATCGAGTTCTTGGAAGGTTACCTCAAGCGCGCCCGGTGCACGTTGTTCATGGTCACCCATGACCGTTATTTCCTGGATCGGGTCTGCAACACCGTGATGGAAATGGACCACGGCGCGATCTACATCTATCGGGGCGACTATGAGAACTACCTGGTCAAACGGGCCGAGCGGATTGACAATTACAACGCCCAGACCGACAAGGTGCGCAACATTCTGCGTCGGGAGTTGGAGTGGATGCATGCGACTCCCTGTGCCCGCACGGGCAAGGCCAAATACCGCAAAGACGCTTTCTACGAACTCAAGGACCGGGCGGAGCAGGTCTATCGCAGTTCGCGCGTGGACATGGGTGACCTCGCCGGCGCCTCCCGGCTCGGGACCAAGATCATCAACTGCAAGGACGTCAGTTTCTGGTACGAGGACAGCTGCTATCTCTCGCACTTCAGTTATAACTTCCAACGCTATGAGCGGGTCGGCATCGTCGGCCGTAACGGCGTCGGAAAGAGCACCTTCATCAACCTGCTGACCGGAGCGGATGTCGGAGCCGGGCGACTCAGCGGTGTCATCGAGCGCGGCGAATCGCTCCGGATCGGCTATTACCACCAGGACGGGATCCGTTTCGACGAAGACCAGACCGTCCTCGAAACCGTCAGCGATACCCACCTGCTCTCGACCTTCCTTTTCCCGCACGACATGCTGTCCAACCGCATTTCCAAGCTTTCGGGTGGCGAAAAGCGGCGGCTCTATCTGCTCACCATCCTGATGCAGCAGCCCAACCTCCTGATCCTGGACGAACCCACCAACGACCTGGATATCGTAACGCTGGATGTTCTCGAAGAGTACCTGCTCGCGTTCAAAGGGACGCTGATCATCGTCTCTCACGACCGGCATTTCCTGGACCGGCTGGTGGACCACCTTTTCGTCTTTTGCGGAGACGGTATGGTCAAGGATTTCATCGGCGGCTATACCGAATACCGGAGCTATATCCGGGACTACGAAGCCGAGCAGAAACGGCTGCGGGAAGCAGCCCAGAAGGCAGCACGGCCTGCGCAGGACCGCACCAAAAGCACCGCTCCCGCCAAGAAAAAACTAAGTTGGAAGGAGCAGCGGGAGTTCGAGCAGCTGGAGGCCGAACTCGAAACACTCAACGCCGAGAAGGCCACGATCGAGGAACGTCTCTCCAGCGGAGCGCTTTCCTATGAGGACTGCGAAGAAGCCTCCCGTCGCTTCAGCGAAGTGAAAGCGCTGATCGATGAGAAGGAAACCCGCTGGCTGGAACTGTCCCTTTCTTGACAAAACCGATTTCTTTTCTTACATTTACACAATCGATCTGCCACTCTGTCAGCGTGGTGGAGATGGCAGATTTTTTGATGCGATGGAAAGAAAATCCATATTGAATCATGGCAGAAGAAACTGAGAAGAAAGCTCCCAAAAAGGAAGCGAAAAAAGAGGCCAAAGAGGCCAAGAAACTGGAAGAACTTCAGAAGCAACTTTCTGAAAGCAAGAAACAGTTGGAGGAAAACAAAACCAAGATACAACAAGAAAAGGATGATTATCTCCGCTTGATGGCGGAGTTCGAGACGTTCCGCCGCCGCAGCGCCGAGGACCGGCTCAACTTGATCAATTCGGCTTCCGCTGATACGATCAAGGGCTTGCTGCCGGTGCTGGACGATTGCGAGCGGGCGCTCAAGATCCTCGAAGGCAGTTCCGACGAAGCCGCCAAGGAGGGTACCACCCTGATCTATGAGAAACTGATGGCTTATCTCAAAACCCGCGGCCTGGCGGTGATCGAGGCCCAGGGGCAGAAATTCGACACGGACTTCCATGAGGCCGTGACCCAGTTCCCCGCCCCGGAGGAAAGCCTTAAGGGAATGGTGATCGACGTCGTTCAGACGGGCTACACCCTCAACGGAAAGGTTTTGCGATATGCCAAAGTCGTCGTAGGAGCATAAGACGGATATGGCAGAGAAAAGAGATTACTATGAGGTCCTGGGGCTCTCGAAAGGAGCCTCGGCCGATGATATCAAGAGCGCCTACCGGAAAGCGGCGCTCAAGTGGCATCCGGACCGTTGGGTTGACGGGACAGCCGCAGAGAAGAAGACCGCTGAGGAAAAGTTCAAGGAGGCATCCGAAGCCTACTCGATCCTGAGCGATCCCGACAAACGGGCCCGCTACGACCAGTTCGGATTCTCCGGCGTCGATGGCGCCGCGGGACAGGATTGGAGCCAGGGCTTCGGCAACCTGGAGGACATCCTCAACAACCTCTTCGGAGGTGCGTTCGGCGGGGCTTTCGGCGGCTTCGGTAACTTTGGCGGTTTCAGCGGATTCGGCGGCGGCAGCCGTACGGCCCAGCGCGTCTATCGCGGGCAGGACATCCGCACGCGGGTGAAATTGACCCTGGAGGAGATCGCCACCGGTTGTGAGAAAGAGATCAGCATCGAGCGCAAGCGTCCCTGCCCCGATTGCGGAGGACGCGGCAGCAAGAATGCTTCCGACATCAAGACTTGCCCGACCTGTAAGGGATCCGGCCAAGTCCAGCATACGACCAATACCCTCTTCGGCCGGGCGATGTCCTACACCACCTGCCCGCAGTGCCACGGTGAAGGTCAGATCGTCAGCAATCCCTGCCGCAGTTGCGACGGGACGGGGCTGGTGCGGCGGCGCGAGACGGTGAAAGTCAAGATCCCGGCCGGTGTCGAGGCCGGCATGGTGCTCACGATGCGAGGCGAAGGACATGCCGCCCAGCATAACGGCACCAACGGAGACCTGCAGGTCGTCATTGAGGAGATCGAGCACAGCAACCTCAAGCGCGAAGGCAACAACCTCTTCTACACCCAGATCATTCCCGTCACCGATGCCATGCTCGGCTGCGAGATTGCCGTCCCGGCCCTCGGCGGCACGGAGCGCGTCAAGCTCGATGCCGGCACCCAGTCCGGAACCGTCGTCAAGCTGCGTGGCAAGGGTCTCCCCTCCGTCAACAGCTACGGACGCGGCGACTTGTATGTGAAGGTCCTGGTCTGGATTCCCCGCAAGCTGGATCGCAGCGAGAAAGCCGCCATCGAGTCAATGCGTGGCAGCCGCTCTTTTACTCCGGATCTGAGCCGGGACGACAAGGCGCTGTTTGACAAAGAGAAAACTTTATTCTAAATAACACTCCTTCTTATGGACCAAAGCAGAAGATCATTCCTGAAGAAGACCGGAGCAGGCATCGCCCTGTTTACGGTCGCTCCTCGGACTGCCTTCGGCAAGATGGGCGGAGACAATGACTTCATTGCCCCCAGCGACCAGCTTACCCGAGGCGTCATCGGCGTCGGCGGCATCGGTAATTCCAGCAGCCACTTCGCCAGCGACCAGCACTGCCGTCTCGTTGCCCTGTGCGACGTGGACAGTGAGCATCTCAGCAAGACCCTCCAGCGGGCCAAGGATACGTTCGGCGAAACGCCCAAGTCCTATACGGACTGGCGCGACCTCGTCCACGATCCTGACATCGACATCGTCCACATCGCCACCCCTCCACACTGGCACGGTATCATGGCCTGTGAGGCGGCCAACGCCGGCAAGGATATTTTCTGCGAAAAGCCCATGACCCGTACCATCGGAGAAGGAAAACGGGTCCGGGAAGCAGTCAAACGCAATGGCAGCATCTTCCGGCTCAACACCTGGTTCCGGTTCAAGGACACCTTCTACGGGCTCGGCACGACCGTCAAGCCCTTGAAGAAGCTTGTCCAGAGCGGTCTGCTCGGCTGGCCGCTGACTGTCCGCATTTCCGGCGCCACGGGCTTCGCCTGGAAGTTCTTCTGGACCGGTAAGGAAAACCTGATCCCTCAGCCGGTACCGGAGTGCCTGGACTACGACATGTGGCTCGGTCCGGCTCCCTTCAAGCCGTACAACCGCCACCGTACCCACAGCACCTTCCGTGGCTATTGGGACTATGATGGCGGCGGCTTGGGCGACATGGGTCAGCACTACATCGACCCCGTGCAGTATTTCCTCGGCAAGGACGACGAATTCCCGGTCCGCGTGGAGATCGACGCCCCGCAGCAGCACCCGGACGCCATCGGTATTTGGCGCAGCATCACCTACACCTATCCTGACGGTTGCAAGATCATCCTCGAAGGTGAAGGCTATGAGAGCGCCGGCAAGGTCCCGTACATCGAAGGCCCGCTCGGCAAAGTGTACAAGGGCTTCGAGTGCACCATCCCCTATGTGATGGATGTCATCAACGAGCTTCCGGATCCGGAGCCGACCAACACGGACTTCCTGGAGTGCGTGCGCACCCGCCGGAAATTCTCCCTCAACGAGGACAACGGTTATCACAGCGCCACCATCGTCAACATGGGCGTCTGCGCCCTGCGCCTGGGACGCGACCTGAACTTCGATCCCGAAAGACAGCGTTTCATCAACGACGATGCCGCCAACCTGCTGATCCACCAGCCGATGCGCGGCGAGTGGGGTAAACTGTTAAGATAATTAGGAGGAAGCCGTTATGAAAAAGATATTTACCCTGATCCTGACTGTCCTCGCCCTCAGTTTCGCCCTGCAAGCCCAGGATGCGCGTCAGAGGACCGTAGAGACCATCATTGGTGACGTTCTCGCCCAGATGCCGGCCCAAAATGCCGCCGCATTGGAGAGCGACATGCTCGACCTGGCCAAGGCCGCCCCTGAGAGCGTCGTCAAACTGGCTGCGATGCTGCAGAGTGCCGACAAGGGCGCCAACAGCCGCATCGAATACGCTTTGAACGGACTGACCAACTTCGCTTCCAAGCCAGGCAACCAACTCTGGCAGACCACAGTCAAGGAAGGATTGGAGCAGGCCATCTCTGCTTGCGAGGATCCGGTCAACCAGCAGTCCCTCCAGAGCCAACTCCGCCTGCTCGGGAAACCCCGGGGCCGGGCATTCGATGTCCCCTTCGATCTCCAGGCGCTGATGGAGCGTGCCAAGACGCTCGCGGCCGGCGATGAAGTCGATCGCTGCAAGTCCATGTACCTGACCAACATCGCGCTGGGTTCCGTGCCGGAGAAGACCTTGCTCAAGGCAGTCACGGACAAGAGCCGCAGGGTCCGTACCACGGCCCTTCGCCGTTATGCTCCGGCTACGGAAGAGTTCGCGGCTAAGGTGGCGAGAAAGTTCAAGAAACTGGATATCGATGGAAAGATCGATGTCCTGAACTGGCTGGGCGACAATAAGATCGCTTCCCAGTTGCCTTTGATTCTGGGCCAGGTCGGCGCTGCGAAGGAACTCGGTGCCGCGGCCATCGAAGCTGCCGGCAAGATCGGCGGCAATGATGCAGCCAACGCGCTGATCGCACAGTTAAGTGGCGAGAACGCCCCGGCCGCCCTGAGTGCGCTCAAATCCTTCCCGGGTCAGCTCGGCACCCGTATCGCGGCTGCGCTGAACAACGCTTCCGGCGCCCAGTTGGATAACCTTGTCACGCTCGCCGGAGCCAAGAAGCTGAGCGGCACCGCAGACAAGGTCTTTGAACTGGCCGCCCAAGGCAATGAAAACGCACTCAAAGCCCTCTCCGGCGTGGTTAAGCCCACGGACATCGGCCGTCTGGCTTCCCTGCTGGACAAAGCCAAGGCCTCCGAAGTTCCGGACTACACCAAGGCCCTGTCCTCCGCTCTCAAGACCCTCGCTCCCGCTGAGCAATATGCGACCGTCAAGAAGATCATTGACGGCGCTGCCAACAAGGCCCGCTTCTATCCGGCCCTGGCGCTCTCCGGGACCAACGAGGCCGTCAATGACCTGATCGCTGCCGCCCAGAACGGTTCCGATGAGGCCGTCAAGGCACTGGGAAAGACCGGCAACTACAAAGCCGCGCCCGCCCTGCTCGCAGCCGCGCGCAAGGGCAATGCCGATGCGCTGAAGGACTACATCCGCTTCGTGGATAATTTCGAGAAGGACATGGACCGCAAATGCGATGCGTTCGCTGACGCGCTCGCTACCACGCAGGATGCGGCCGTACAGTCCAACGTCCTGGCCAAGCTCGCCAACACGCCGACTGCCAAGGCTTTCGCCGTGGCCGGCTCCTATATCGACAAGCCCGAGACGGCGATTCCCGCCGCCGAAGCAGCCAAGAACATCGCCGCCAAGTGTGTCGATGACTTGGACGCCGACATCAAGGCTTTCGTGCTGGGCAAGGCCATCCAGGCTTTCCAGGCCCGCGGCACAGCCGATGACGGATATGCCATAGATGAGATCAAGAAGATCCTGGCCGAAAGCAAGGCAGCCTCCCCTATCTTTACCCTCAGCGACGAGGAAAAGAAGGCTGGCTTCGAGCTGCTCTTCGACGGGGCGAACCTGGACAAGTGGACCGGCAACAAAGACGGCTACCGCATCACCAACAACGAGATCTACGTGACGGCTGGCTATGGCAACGGCGGCAATCTCTACACAGAGAAGCAATACCGTGACTTCATCTTCCGCTTCGAGTTCAGTTTCGTACGTCCGGGTGCCAACAACGGAGTCGGTGTACGTACGCCGCACGGCGTCGATGCCGCCTTTGATGGTATGTGCGAAGTCCAGATCCTGGACCATAATGACCCGATCTATGCCGGTTGGCTCAAGGACTATCAGGTCCATGGCTCCGTCTATGGCGTGATTCCGGCAAAGCGCATTATCCACAAGCCGCTCGGCGAATGGAACTGCGAAGAAATCCGCGTCCAAGGCGACCATGTCACGGTCACCGTCAACGGAGAAGTGATCCTGGATGGGGATGTGCGGGAAGCCTGCCAGGGCCACAATGTGGCACCCGACGGCGGCAACGTCAATCCTTACACCGTTGATCACCGCAACCATCCGGGCATGTTCAATGAGACCGGCTACATCGGATTCCTCGGCCACGGTCCGGGTGTCAAGTTCCGGAATGTCCGTGTCAAGGACCTTACACCGGCTGCAAAAGGTAAAAAGAGATAGTTTTTTGAAAAAAAGTTTGCTATCACCAAAAATCTTCCTGCATTTGCAGTCCCAAAACGCAACCTCTCACGTGTTTTATGGTTTTTTATTGTTTTAGTGACGTTGCGCGGTTAATATTTTGAAATTA
>JAEEGL011981814.1_pt1 | contig 27882 bp, 17 predicted proteins | sample 9134231 | NCBI WGS metagenome assembly JAEEGL01 (sample SAMN16246548, study PRJNA631951) | gut metagenome | biome: gut microbiome; feature: rumen; material: fiber-attached | host: Bos | place: Iran: Karaj | collected 2018-10
AGCGTGCGGGGGGCCGAGAGTTTTAGCGTTCGGTGAACGGTAAAACTCGCAGAGCCCAGTGAACAAAGGCTAATCATGAGTCGATTGCCGATAGGCAAAAGAGACGATATGAGTAGCCTATTGTGAACTGTGTAGGGGGTGTTCACAATCGAACACCCCCTGCCGCGTAAGCGTATAAGAAAACAATCATCGCGCTGCCAAGCGCGAATATGCTCACGATTGATATAGCCACAATTAGAGAGCAGTGAAAACTACACGATAGCAATCAGTTCGACATCAAAAACGAGCATACCGGCGGGCGCTCCCGGCATGCCTTTATAGGCAAGATTTTCCGGAATCCACAGCCTGCGCTTTTCGCCTTCGACCATTAACTGAACGCCTTCCGTCCAGCCTGCAATCACCTGATTCAGGCCAAAATCGATGGGCGTTCCGCGCACGACACTCGAATCGAACATCGCACCGTCCGTCGTCCACCCTGTGTAATGAACGCGAACGCGACTGGTCGCCGTCGGATGGCGCGTTCCCGTCCCTGGCTGCAGAACTTTCGACGCCAGTCCGGATGCCGTCACTTCGGCATCAGCAGGCGGCTGTGCAACATCATCCGGTGCAGCTATCGCCTTTGGTTCCGGCTTCACTTCATGAATATCGATTGTGAACACGAGCGTTCCCGACAATTCCCTGCCTTGCGGATCGACCCCCAATTCCTGAGGTACCCAGGCAATCAGGCTGTCACCTTCGTGCGCATGCATCAGCACTTCGCGGAATCCCGGAAAAAACGCCTTCACAGGCCCAATGAGCGGCTCGCCCATCTCGATCGAGGAGTGAAAACGGGTTCCGGTCTTTTGATGCCATCCCGTAAAATCAATTGCGACCACATCCGTCGCCTTGATTTCATCTTTCCCCGCACCGCGCCGGACGATTTCGAACATCAGTCCACCATTGAGCTTCACAGCTCCCGGCGTCGGTTCCATCGCCGGCTTTTCCGGCGTCACAATATCCAGAATTTCGAATTCAAAGACGAGCGTTCCCTGCGGTGCATCCGGAATCCCTTTGTAGGCGAGTTCCTCCGGAATCCATACGCGAAGCGACTCTCCGGTACGCCCGAGCTGGAGTGCTTCACTCATTCCCGGAATGAGCTGATCAATTGGGAATGTCGCAGGTTCACCTGTTGGAATGCTCGAATCGAACATCTTTCCGTCCGTCGTCCAGCCGGTATAGTGAAGCTTCACCCAGTCTTTGGCTGTGATGACTTTTCCATCCGGATTCGATTTCAATATGAGATAAGCTATTCCGGATTCCGTTTTCTGTGCTGTCGATGGCGCTTTCTCGACATCTGCTGGCGCCTTAATCTGCTGGGTCATAATCCTCGCTTTTTAAATATACAAAAACACCAATGCCGCCAAAGGCGGCTAAAATGCAGCAAAGGCGTTGCCATCAACGCCTTTGCTTATCTTCTGATACGATTAATGGAAATCGAGGAGCTCGATCTCAAAGACGAGCATACCTGCCGGTGCTCCCGGCTGACCTTTATAGGCGAGTTCTTCCGGAATCCATACGATGCGCTTTTCACCGACGACCATCAGCTGAACTGCTTCCGTCCAGCCGGGAATGACCTGATTCAGGGCAAATTCTATAGGTTCACCACGTGCAACGCTCGAATCAAACATCGCACCATCTGTCGTCCACCCGGAATAATGCACTTTGACCGTGCTTTCTGCGGTAGGATGCGTCGTTCCGGTTCCCGGCTTAATAATTCTCCAGGCAATTCCGGATTCTGTCTTCTGGGTATCGGCACCCGGAGCTGCAACGTCCGCAGGAGGCTGCGGCAATGCGGTTGCACTGTTGACAGTGACCTCAAAGATCAGCGTGCCGGCCAGTTCGCCTTCGGGTGAAATACCAAGTTCCTGGGGAACCCACATCTGAACGACATCCCCCACCTTGACTTTGGGAAGGATCTCTTTCCACGCCGGGAACATCGAACTTACGGGAGCTTTGATGTCTTCGCCCATTTCAAGCGACGACTGGAATCGCTTGCCATCGTTCTGCGTCCACCCCGAAAATGCCAGTGAAACCAGATGATTTTCCGTCAGCTGTTCTGCAGCGGGATCCGTCTTGATGACGCGATAGGCCAATCCCTTATCGAGTTTAATGGCATCCGCCGGAATATCCTTCGGAGGCATGACCGGCGTAATGACATCGATAATATCGAATTCAAAGACGAGCATTCCAGCCGGTGCATTTGGGCTGCCGTTATAAGCCAGTTCCTGAGGAATCCAGACACGGAGTTTCTCACCGGACTTTGCCAGAAGCATGGCTTCCTTCATGCCGGGAATCAGGCTGTCCGGCGTGAAGATTGCCGGATTTCCGTCGATCGTACTCGTATCAAACATCTTTCCATCTGTCGTCCAGCCGGTATAGTGCAGCTTGACCAATGAATCCTGAACAACGGGCTTTCCGCCATCATTGGCTGTCAGCTTTTTATAGGAAAGACCCGATTCTGTTTTGACTGCATCGGCAGGAGGCGCTGCGACATCGGCGGGAGCCGGTACCGATGGCGGAACAATTGCATCGGCAATATCATTGGCTGCTGCTTCAATTGCCGGATCCGTAGGTGCTGCGGCACCATCGGCAGCAGGAGCCGCGGCATCTGCCGCCGGCGCTGCAGCGGCATCTGCTGCCGGGGCGGCAGCTTCTGCAGCGGGAGCTGCGGCAGGAGCAGGCTGTTCATCAACTTTTTTCTTACATCCTGCGAACCCAAAGAGCATCAACCCTGCCAAACACAAAACGAGACTTTTTTTCATATTCACTCCAAAAATAAAACAAGTTCTGTTTCACGCCTCAAATAAAGCGTACGTTTTGACGATTCTCAATACCGCGATTTATGCCAACTGGCAAGCGTTCCAAATGCCGAATATGCAATGAATCAAAATACTTGCAGGCGGATTGAACAATTCACATCCAACTCCCCGGACCTTTTGTGCACTCCGGGGGGAAAACATGCATAAGATATGGTGAATCCTCAATGATTCCGTCATCGAATAAAATGAAAAAATCCCCTTCTCAACCGGAGAAGGGGATTCGTGACAATCTCAGCACAACGGCTGAATTCTATCGGTAAATTGCGTACGTCAGATTGTCCGCAAGCGACAAACCGGCATCATAAGCCATGTAATTGAATATCGTCACGACATCTTCGTCAGTCAGTTTAAAGAATGCCGTCAGATTTGCTGCTCCGCCAACCAGACGCGATGTATTGTCGGTAATCGTACCTGCCGTCATACCGCCACCGATGTATGCCGCATCGGTTGCAATGGCTCCTGCGATGGCAGCCGCATTCGAAAACACCGTCGATGCCTCGCGCATAATCGTGGCACCATTGCTGTAAATCGTTTCCATCGTTGCAGAATCAACAACGCGAATTTCCGCTTCCATATAGAAATTGATGGGCGACAGCATGGACTCTGACCACAATCCAAATCTGCGTACTTTAAGAGAAATGCGCAGATCTGGGTTTTGATCCGCATTGACTGCGACCAGATGTGTCGTACCAACAAAACCATCATCAAACCCCTTGGCAACCAGTCCGATAATCCCATTCGTATTGATCAGCCTGACCAGACGTTCCTGCTGTTCATGGCTCACAGCCATCGCGCTCACGGATGATGCCAGGTTGACTGCAGCACCAATCGCCCCAAGAACACCTTTTCTCTTATCCGATACGACATCGTTGGATTCGATCACGACGCTCACTCGCGTTGCTGATGAAATCTGGCTATAATAATTACTGCTCTTGGCAACGTATTCCTTCAGGCTCGGACCGCATCCGGCCATGACCATCATCATGAAAACCAACGCCAAAACTGTAATAATATGTCTCTTCATATGAATGTCCTCTATGCAAACACCACACGTTAACTGACCACCCCCCGCCACTTCCAAGCAACATAAATGCCAAAAAAAAGACAGGACAATATATTGCCCTGTCTTTTACATAAACGCAAACGAAATGCAGTTCATGGAAACAAGAATATTCCCATATTAATCGTTATCTTTGCATTCCTCGCACTTATCGCATTTATCTTCCGAGCAGCAGCATGATTCCTGCTCACCGGACATATCATCTTCAGCCTCGGAATCATCAGCATACAGCTCATTGAGGGCTTCGATATATTTATCGCAGCACTCCGGAAGCGTCAGTTCATCGCGTCGAACGAGTTTATAAACTTTTTTGCCGAGCTTCTGGTAAATTCTGTCCGCATCATAATCGCGTTTTTTCTCTTCGACGAATTCCTTGCCCTGTTTTGCTGTTTCTTTCACGGTTTCCTGGGCTTTATTCAGAACATTTTTGCCGATCGCGGTTGCATCTGACAAAAAGGAAGAGAATTTATCTTTCATCGTCGGTTCGTTTTCTGCCATTTCTATTCTCCTTTTGTAATTTGCTGTACATACAGCACGTTATTGACAGGCCTTTGAATCAGCCGATTTGATTTCCTTGATGGCCAGATGATAGCGCTCAATTCTTAGCTTGTCGCTCTCTTCTGCCGTCGAAAGTGCTTCCTGGATCACCTGACAGGCATCCCAGTATTTATGACCGCGCACCAAAATAACTGCTTTGGCAAATGCATAATCGTATGGCAAATGTTCTGTTGCCTCCGAATGCATCAGTTTTTCAAGCTTCACTTCATCCGACAAAGATGATTGTTCAATCTGCCATCTGAAAAACGTCAAACGCTCCTCGGGAGGCTCCAGTCGTTCCCTAGGAAACTGACGTGACGCCACCGAAACCCACAAATGCCGGTGCAAAAGCTGAACAATGCGTTTCTTTTCGGCAACCAGCTTTCCGGAATCGTTCACGAATCCTTCACGTACTGCCAGTTCATGGAATTTCTGAACGCCGGTATCGATGTGCTTTTCAAGTTCGGGTTCGAGCTCTCCGCATTTCTTAAGAATTTCAGCTCTCTTGCCATCCTGGCCGTCATAAAGTGCATAGAGCTCTTCAAATGCTTCCTGCGACGCCCAGTAATCAATTTGAATATTATTTCTGGTTACGAGTTCCATCGCATTGGCATTGAACTTGTCAGACGCATCTCGCCAACCATCCTCACCAGCGGCAGCAAGAGCGCTGTAATTCATCCAGTCACAGATAACCTGTTGACCAATATCCTGCCCCTGAACATCGACCTTCTGGCCAAACCAGTTCGCATACGTCTTGTCCAGGATCTCCATCTGAGCATCAAGCGGTTCAAACTCCAGCGTCTTTTTGGAAACTGACTCCACAATCATCATCACTACAAACGCCAAAATAATGACGATTCCAAGAATGATCATGACCCGCTTGCTTGTATTCATCACGTTCCTTTTAACATGAAAAACGATACCAACCACCCTCCATACCATATCATATCCCGATATAAATGACTAGGAGATCTCTGAATAATGCAAGATTGGGGCGTTGCGGGGCATAGCCCCGCATCGGGGGGGCCGGAATGAGTGCCATCCGGCGAATGGCACGAATGAAGAGCCCAGTGAGCAAATCAAATGCGCAAGTCGAAGCACTTTGTGCGAAAGACGATGCGTATTTGATATTGCGAACTGAGGATGGCGCGTATTTGCGCAGCAAATAGCGCCGCAGGGGGCTTGCCCCCCTGAATATAAAGCAAATAAACGTGAAAGCTCCGGTTCGCGAAAAAAAAATCGTACACCAAAGTGAAACAAACACACCCTCGATGGCATCATTGATGTGAAGGAATCGTCCTTCCGATTTTTGGAGGTGCCATGTATTCATCCGGATTTGTCTGACGCTCACTGCCCAACATAATGTACAGACAACCGAGGGCCGGTCTGCAGCGTCATCGATTCCCGGACGCGGGACGAGATGCTGAAGTGCTGTACATGCCAGCACATCTGAATGCTTTTTTTTACGACATCCAAAGTCGGAAAGGGATTGGTGTGCAAATTCGCTGGAAATTTTGGGTTGGACGGCGAGTCGGCGGGTGGGAAGGGAGAATGAGGTAACCCTGAGTTACCTCAAATAACACAAAACCACATTATACCACATGCAGGCGTTAAGCATAATCACCGGTATTCACATGAACAGCGAGTTATGAGCTGCGGGTTTTGATTGGGGAGTTATCCAGGAGTTGCGTAAAAAACCATTATCGAAGCAACGCATTCACCGCTATAAGCTAAAACCTCCCCCAATTCAGGAAAAGCCCGGCTCACTGCCAAAGCAAAACGTCGTTTTCGCTGGAAATCTGACGAATGATGCCGTCACGAATTTCGTAGGATTCCCCCCAAACTGTTTCTTTGCCATCGATCGAGAGCAGATAACTGCCATCCGTCAGAGCGAGGAAACGATGGCCATAGCTGTCGACACAAGTGACGTCGGCAAACAGCTGCATGCCATCGATCATTCTGTCCTTAACCATCTGGTAATGTGGGAGGATGTTTGTTTCTGTAAGCCCGAGGCCGGGAATCCATCGCTGATAATCTGGATCGATGGCTTCGCCGTCGAGCTCCGGCTGAGCATAGACGATTTTGGCTGAATTCATGGTACCGGCACTGATTCCGATGACAATGCCCTTGAATGCCTTGATTTTGTCAGCCAATGAGAGCTGATGAAAAAAGTAATTCTGGGTAGGGACATGACCGCCGCCGAGCATAATGACCTGATAGGACAGGAGTTTTCTGGCTGAGGTGTCCTCTGTGCGGTAATCCCAGAGATCCATTCTTTCGAGCGGCAAGCCGGCATCACGTATGGCTTCAGCAAAAAAATCAGTCATCTGTTTATTGGCAGGTTCATCGTCTGGAAAGGCCGTAATCATCAGGACCTTGGCCGACTTTGGCCAATACTTGTGCAGATTGTCGACGAATTGGTTCATCGGATCGAGACCGAGGACCTTTCGGCTGTTGTCGAGAGGTCCGCTGGGGCTGCTCGTAAAAAATCCTATCATAAAGAGATCCTTTAGCCAGATGATGCATCTCCTGAACACATTCAGATCAGGGCTTAAAACCTACAATAAGGAACGACACCGATTGACTGCCTGACAAACTGCATCCGATTGTCTGGCATGTTCAGAGTATTTAAGTGCCTCATCGTATTTTTTCAGATTTGTGCATGCGATGGTCAAAAATTCATAGGCTCTTTCGAGCTGATCCTTATCGCTGGCAGCACGTTTCATCTGGTGACCGCATCTTTCCAGCACAGTCCATTGATGATCGCGAGCTGCAATCAGACCGCGTTCGTAAGCCTTTTCTGCCTCTAGGCTCACGCGCTCAAGATTCTTCAGGCTTTTGCTGGAACCACCGCTGAATGCTTCCCGTGCGACCTGGATATTCGCCATGATAAAAAATACCGAGATGATGATCATCCACACACTTTGCTGCCATATCGACCAAGCCATGATCAGCAGGACAAAAACGATGCTTATCGAAGCCGATATTTTGAGGGCAGTCTGAGGATTCTTGCAAAAACGAGCAATAATATGATTCAGCACCTTGCTTCCATCCATGGGAATTGCCGGAATCAGATTAAAAACGCCCCAAAACAGATTCACCATGCTCAGGTAATAAATAAACACGCAATAATATGGCGTAGGCTGACCAGCCTGAAGCACATAAAGTTCCAGCTCATGTAAAATGCCGTAAGCTATTCCGCCAACGATCAAACCAGCCAATGGCCCTGCCAGCGTTATCCAGAAATCCTGTTTGGGACCCGCAGAACGTGGATACTTCGTTATTCCACCCATAAAATGCAGGACGATCTCAGGATTCAAATGATAATGCTGCGCCACCAGTGCGTGGCCGAATTCGTGAATCAACACACCCAGAATCAGGCAGATCGCAAAAATAAAACTTTCGGCAACGCCGCCGATGCCAACGCTCAGAATGAGGATGAGCACGATAAACATCGGCTGAAAACTGACCGGTATGCCTTTAAATGTAAATATATGTATTCCTTGCATAAGCATCCCTCCATGCAAACAATCCATGCGTTTACACCAGAACGCATTTTTTGTCCGATTTCTTTCCTACTTTTTCTAAAACCATCCCACTGAATTGCTTCCAGCTCAAAATTTAATGCTCAATTTTATTCCGTGGGTTTCACCCACGGCTAATCATATAGCGCCCCGCCGGGGCACCGGCGATTACGACCCGATGGGGCGCTGGCTGATTTTATTATGCATTAATCCAATAATAATCTGTACAGACGTGTCGCGACACGTCTCTAACTATCATTAAGCATTATGAATTAAGCATTATGAATTAAGCATTATGAATTAAGCATTAAGCATTGCTCAATACCCCCAAAAAATGACCTGCCCCGAATATCCGGCTATAATCAGGATCGTGTGCACAACAGCACCCCAATAAAGCCAATCACGGAGGAATGGCAATGAGCATGGAACGGGAAGCGGAAGTCCTTGAAATGCCTACGCACGGCAATACCGATGTCGCCCACGCAAGACGTATCGCACAGGGCCGCGCTGCAGTTGAACGATATGTCGAAAGGCTCGAAAATGCCACCGAGCGACTCAAAATCGGACCTGAAGCATCTGAGCTCTATTGTGCACTCGCAGAACTGCGCGAGGGCATGATTGAAAATGATCCGCAGCAGGTTGAAAATTTCTACCACAAGGCCCTGGAGTCATTCAAACTGAGTCACTCCGCCAATCGCGGGCTCAGACGGCTGGCACGTTCAAATCATAATATTGACGAAATTACGGCCTCGCTTGAACGTGAAATCGCCACGGCAACCGATAAGAGATCCCTACAGCTCGAACTGGCAAGAACATGGCTGTACTGCGCCAAAGATGCCGAAAAAGCCATCGCCATTCTCGAAATGCTCGAAAATGCCGATTCCGATGCCTCCACACTGGTTCCGGAATCCGAAGCACCTTTCGATGCCGAAACTTTCCTGCTCTGGGAAGACGCGCTTCTGGCTACAGGTGCCTGGGATCGCTACGAAGGCAAACTCAGGCAAGCTCTGCGGCAGCTCAGGGATACCGGTTCCATCACCCAGCATATCGAAGAACGACTCTGGATTTTGTACCGGTACATTATGCCGGACGAAGACCAGGCCAGCATGCTGTGCAGACATCTCACATCCCTGCAGCCCCTCGACGACGAACTCGTTGCCGATGAACTTCAGCGTTCCCAAATCACCGACAACCGCGATGATGTCGTATCCATTCTCAATCGTGCGCTCGAACGTCTCGAAGGCTCTCCGCGTTCCCATTACTACCGCTCCCTGCTCGTCGATGTCGCACAGTTCCAGTTCGATGATCGCGAACATGCCATGGAATTGCTCGAAAGCGCAAAAAATGAGAGCGATCTGATCCTGCTCCACCAACAAATATGCCTGCTCGCCGACTGCGGTCGTTCGGATGTCCTGCTCGATGCCCTCGCCAGAAGTCTAGAATTCGTCTATACGCCGGCACTCAAAGCCGAACAGCTCTATCAAATTGCATGCATCCTGCGCGACGAAATGGAACAGGAAGATGCCGCTATCGACGTCTTTAACGAAGCAAACGAATTGTGCCCGACACATGAGCCGACTATCGAAGCTCTCGCCGAATACTACGAATCCAGACACGACTGGGAACATCTCGCTCAACTGTACGAATACGAAATCAGTTATGCCACGGAGCATCAGCTCGCCGAATACACCCCGGAAGTTCTCGTCGCGCTCCATGAACGCCTCGCGCACCTCTATGAAGACAGACTTCACTTTGCCCTCAATGCATTCAACCATTATCAGGCAATGCTCAAGGTGCGCGCCGACGATATTGCCGCACTCAAGGGTGCCAGCAGGATGTCACAGAATATCGGCAACTGGACTGAACTCCTGCAGCTCTATGCAGCCGCCGAAGGATGCACTCAGGATACCCACGAACATATCTATTTGCTCGAACGCATTGCACACATTGCCAACATCTATCTCAATGATGCCGATACCGCATGCACTGCACTCGAAGCGCTCAGAACCATCGACCCCAGGCACGATACAACAACACCTTCGCTCGCAAGGCTCTACATCAAGCTCAAAAAATGGGATGCACTCATCGCATTGACGGATGAAGAAATCGAAGTCACCAAAAATCCAGAATACAAGGTGACGCTGCTGTGCCGAAATGCTGAAATCTCCGAAAATGAGCTTTCCAACATTCCTCAGGCCGTCCTCTATTACGAAAAAGCGCGCGCCGCTGTCCCTGCCTGCCGTATGGCATGCGCAGCTCTCGAACGCATATATACACTCCAGAAATCATGGGAAAAGCTCGTCGATCTTATCAAATCCGAAGCTTCCCTCACCTCCGATACCCGCCTAAAATGCGCGCATTTGCGCCACATGGCCGAAATCCTCGACACCGAACTCGACTGCGAAGAAGAAGCCATCTCTGTCTACGAAAATGCCCTCAGACTCAATCCTTCGGATGCAGTTTCCCGCCAATACCTGCTCAAATATTACAGAACGCACGAAAACTGGGAAGAAGTTCTGCGCATTCTCAATGTTGAACTCAAATCCGGCGGCACGCTCGGTGAAACATGGCTGACCCATTTCTGGATCGGAAGAATCGAACTCTATCGCCTCCATGATGAAGCTCGCGCCCTCGAATCCTTCGGCAAAGCCTTTACGGAAAATCCGAATGACCTGACGCTTCTCATGACATGGCTTTCGCTGAGCCAGCGCACCGAATCCCCCAAAGATACCATCCAGAGGCTGCAGGAAGCTCTCGAAAATGTCACCGATGAACAGGCTCACGACGAAATTGAACTCTCCATCGCCGACCTCACTTTGCGCAACTCCCACGATCCCAAATCCATCGAATCCCTCATCACACCTTACGAGAATTCATCCAAATTCAAGGGACGCGGTGCAAGATTCCTCACGACCATGCTCGTCGCCGTCAACTCATCCAACGGACGATGGACATCCAGACTGTCGCTGGCACTGCAGCCGCGGCAACCACGGGAACTCCAGAGACATGCTCTGCACGCCAGCATCGTGCTCGATATTCCGGAAGAAATCCGCGAACGTACACTCGACGTACTCTGCCAGCTCCAGGATCTTGAACTCGCAAGGAAAATCTGGGCTTCACTCAGCCCGGCAAAACGTCCGGATTACAACAAACTCCCCGCAGAAATCCTCAAACACCCATCCCGCGAAGGCCAGGACCTCAGACGATGGTGCGCCATCTCACGCCTTCTCGCCGGAGATACAAGCGACCCCACGGATCGGCTGCTGCCCGACGACCGCGATGACGCCATTTCCTACAGACCAGACCTCGAACTCCTCGCTGCTTACTTCGAACGGTTCGAAAATTGGGACAAACTCCTCCAGGTACTCAACGTTCAGGAAGAAACACTCAATCAGCTCGAAACGATCCAGATTACGCTGCAAAAAGCATGGGTCCTGTCCAAAATCCGAAAACCCGAAGAAGCTCTCGCCGCCGTCCGAAAAGCATGCGCTCAGTGCCAGTTCGACAACCCCATGAGACTCTCGCTCTACGATTACCTCGGAAACCAGAATGACTGGGATTTCCTCCAGGAACAAATCCGGCAGCACCTCATGCACTCCGAAGACAGACTCGAAAAATCCATGCTCTGGATGAGACTGGCTGAAATCAATAAAGCAGGACTCAACAACCTCGTCGAAGCGCAAAGATGCCTCGACAATGCCTACCACGAAGATCCTTCAAGAGGCGAAATCCTTTGCGAAATCTCCGATACCGCCGAAAAAATCGGAGAACTCGACATCGCAAGGCGCGCCCTCGATGACTACATTCAGTACCATAATCCGTCACTCGAAGAACAGCTCGAACTCGAACCCCGCCTGCTCGAACTCCACTTCAAGTATCCCGGCGGCGAAACGACCAGAATGCTCAACTATTTCGATGAACTCGTCACCAAAACAGGACGTTCCCGAAATTGTCTCATCATCCTGGCAAAAGCAAATGCCAGTGCCGGTGATCCCAAAGTCGCCGCCGAACTTCTGCTCCAAATCGTCAACTTCCCCATCCAGAAAGACGATATCGAATTGTGGCTCATTCTCGTCGATCTCTTCCTCGATCGGCTCAATGAACAGAAAAAAGGCGAAAAACTCCTCTGGGAACTCTTCAAGGCATTTCCCAAAATCGAATACGTCTTCGAACGACTCGACAAACTCTATCATTCGCCCGCTGAACGCCGCATCTTCGTCGCCAATATTCAGCAATTTGTCGGAGAAAGCGAAGCCATTTCGAAAGAACCCGCGCTCATCCGGAAATACCTCGGTTTTGCCGCACAAATTCTCGGTTCGGAACTCGGCGCATGGCGCGAAGCTCAGGAACTGTATTCACAGGCTCTCGACGCATCTGCAGAACCCGCACAGGATCTCGTCAAAAACAGAGCTTACGCTAGATGCCGCATCCCCGGCGAAGCCCTGAGCGCATACCGCGAATTCTGCGATCTACTCGTCAGCAACCCGTTCCAGCCCGATATCTATCGCGCTGCCTTCGATATCTGCAAACGAAACGACGCCCGCGACCGCGAACGCATTCTCAGACAACTCGCCACCGTCTTTATCCCCGATGAAGGACTCGGTGACGATACCAATCTGCGTCCAAAACTCATGGATTCACGCGTCCTCAATGACGAAATCCTGCTCAAACACCTGACGCATCCCGATCTGCGCCCCGTCCAGGTTCTGCTCCACGAGGCCATGCCCATCCTCAACAACTGTCTGCGCGATATCGTTCCCAAACGCACGAGCCTCGGAAGCGAAAAACTTCGTTCACAGTCCATCACAAATCTCTTCACCATGTGTATGACCGCGTTCGGCATCACAAGCATCAAAGGCCTCAACAACCACGACGTCACGCCTGTCCCCATCGTTCTTGATGATCCCGACACCTACTGGATCTCCATGGAATCCTGGGAAACCATGAAACCTGAGGTTCAGCGCCATTGGGCTGGCTACGCCAGCGGCATGCTCTGGACCGGAATCTCTCGCCTCGTATGGCTCGAATCCCGCGAACTCTGGCAGCTCCTCGACGGCATCTATTACCTCGCCACCGGCAAAAGCATCGGCGAACGAAACGCATATACCATCGAAGCTTCCGAAAGAATCAACACGTCATTCTCTGCTTTCCAGCGCGGAATCCGAAGGGATGTCGCCAAACTCATCGACGAAATCGGACCCGAAAACATCCCCTCACACAAAGCTCAGTCATGGATCGACGGCATCTATGCCACCGCCGATCGCGCCGGCCTGCTCTTCTCCGGAAGCCTCACGGCCTCCATCCCCGCCATCCTCGAAGCCGAAGGCTGGAACCCAAACAAAACGGATGTCAGCTACCTGTCCGCGCGCTTCAAACACTCCGTACGACTGCCTCAGCTCATCAGATTCGCGCTGAGCGACGATTATCTCGAACTGAGATTCCACGCAGGTCTCTCTATGCAGCCAAGCAAAATCAGCGGATAACGCTTCTGGCGATGATGGGATCTTTTTTGGACGGGGGGAAGCCTCCCCCCGCGCGTCTATTGGGCTCACAAAGCCCAATACGCCGCTCCCCCCTCTCAAACATGCACGTCAAAATACAAAACCTCTCGTTCCAGTACGGCAATCACACCATCTTCAGGAATTTCAGCACACAATTCCCAGCGCATTCCCTGTGTCTTGCCCCCAACGGTTCCGGAAAAACTACTTTGCTCAGGCTCATCGCCGGAATCCTCGTTCCCCAGCAGGGAACGATTACGCTCAGCGACGATGAAGGTTTTCGGGCATCCCTGTTCACCACCAACAAACTCATATTCGACAACATATCGCTGCGCTCACAATTCAAATGGATTCAGCACGCTTCAAACCAGGATGATCCGTGGCTCGAATCGCGCATTGCCCCCTTCGAACTCGATGCTTTCCTCGACAGAACCCCGGAAACCCTCTCCGAAGGCGAAAGACAATGGGCCGCACTGGCCGCAGTCTGTACCATGCCGGCCGATATCTATCTGATCGATGAACCCCTCAAATCACTCGATCAATCCAGAATACGCCAGTTTATAAAAATCCTGGCCGAGCGCATCCATCTCGGAGAACGCTTCGTCGTCGCCGGACACGACAATTCCCACAAACCACTCGCCGAAATCCTCGAAATCATTTCCCTGCCATCCCCTGTTCCGACAGACGAATCCACACCATGATGCGCCGCTTTCCCATGCTCACATATCAGATGGCCGTTTTCTGGTCGCGAAGGCTCACCCTGGCTGTCGTCTGTTTCGTATTCACCATCTTTATTATCGCTCTCGGATTCGCAGGCTATCTCGCAAATCTGCAGCTGATGAGCCAGACAGGATGGGTTCTGCTGCCGTTGTTTTCCTATGCATCCCTCTATATTCTGATAAGCGCAGATCCAGGCCGAAGCGAATACTTCAAGGCCCTCGGATTATGGAATCGATGGTGCCGCTCGGAAATCCTTGCTCATATCATCATTCAGGCAGGCTTTGTCCTCCTCTGGTGCACACTCCAGATCCTGATGTATGCATCCCCCCTGAATGCTGCACACCAATTCGGCATCATGACCCTGTTCGCCGCAATATTCTCCCAGTCGACGCTCTCCGGTATTCAGTCACGCACGCTCGGATTGACTGCATACAAAAAACTTGCCCTCATGGCCGTCGTCTCGAGCCCATGGGTACTTGCTGCATGGATGATCGGTTTCCTGGCCTCACGGGCATTCATGCTTCAGCAGCCATCATACATACAAACACTGGCGCTGTTCATCCTCGGAATCAGCCAGATCCTCATACACTTTGCGCTTGATCCCCAAAAGAAGAACAAAAAATAGTATTATCAGACACAATTCAAGCATACGATCCAGCGTCACATCCCGAACTAAAATACCAACACCGCGGGAAGCATCGTACTCAATGACCCGCAGCTGCTCCATTCTGCCATTTCCCCATACTTCCAAAGCATCAACGGGACGAATCTCATCGCTGCACGCATCAAACTTCACTTCTTCAAATTGCCCGTCCCGCTCAAGAATCGCAGAATAACGCAGGCACTCTCCTGCAGATTCCGTCTGAATGCCGGCAAGTTTCCACACAGTTTCTGTATTTCCGGAACCCTCCAGCTGCGCCCACTGCGTATGATATCGCGTCGGCAACGCCGTCACACTTATCAGAATGACGGCGCACGCAATACACGAAGCAATGCTGTGTTTGGTCCGGCCTGCCGACAGCAGAGCCCAGATGACGACAAACACCACACACGACGCCCATCCGGGAATCCGCAGACCACACGCGGTTATCCCCAAAACGACCACGGCAGAACACACAAACTCGCGCGTATCCCTTTGGGGAATATTCTCATTCCGGTAATGCCTCAAATGCCTCAAATGCCATATCGCCAGACATACCAGCCATCCCAGCATCCCCAATCCCACGAACAGCGCATGTTCATTATCGGCATAACGATGGATCGACGAATTTCCAAAATGAAAAAGTCCATACACCAGCGCATTCTGCAATCCGATGAGCAGGATCGATCCCCAGGCCCAGCACTGCGTTCCGCCAGGAGAACGAAGCCAGCCATACAGCATAAAAACCATGCATAATGACAAGGATTCGATGGCATCCCACTGCCAAAGCGATCCCCAGCTGCTGTCATCCAATGCCCAGATCATCCCCAGAAGCACCGAAAGACACTGACAAATCAGAGCCCAGCAAACCCCGATCACGCGTTTTTTCTGCGGACGCATTATCGCTGCCGCAGCCACGCCCAGAATCGATATTTTCGCGCACCATGATATCAAAATATGTGCGACTGCCGCTTCATGCTGCATCGGGATCTGCGACATCGCTGCGGGATCTGCAAAACACAGCAGCCAAATAACTAACCAGCCCCCCATGAATCCGGCGGCCTGACCATTCTTCCTTACCGCCAGAATGATGATCACGACGATCATCCAGATGATCTCAAAAAAGGGCAGCAGCGTACTCACGGTTCACGCTCCCCGTGACATCGGGTCAAAACCTCCGATACTTCCAAAATACCATTTTTCCAGGTGCCGGTTGCAATAACCTGCTTCCCCGACAGTGCAGCGATACTGGCCGGACCTGCTGCCGACACACAGCAGCTGCCGTCGCAAAGCTCGAACCGAACGCCCTGTTCCGACACACCGACGTGAGTGACAATCCCATCTACGCGATAGTTTTCGTTTTCAACCCTCGAAAACTCGCAGACCGAAACGGAATATTGTGACGCCCCATGCCCCATGACCAGCAAAAACACAATCAAAAGGCCAGCCAGGAGCAGGGGAATCAATACAGTGGATTTACATCCATTTATTCGTCTTACAATTGTACACAAATGAACTCGTCTTATCTGCCTTTACTGTGACATTCCTCTTCACAACATTACCGGTCTTGCCATCTACCATGCAGCGGAACTCAATTGTGTGGTTGCCAGTCTTATATTTCTTGACGACCGGCGAGTTCTCCCTTGCATTTCCGACAGTAGCGGAATCGATCTTCAGGGTTGCCCACGGAATAATTTTGACTGAAATCGTTCCCATCCCGGAACCGGAAGCCGCTGCAGCCTTAGCCGTATTGGTATCCTGAGACTTGGTATTCTGGGTCTTGGCCGTATTGGTCTGAGTCTTGGCCGTATTGGTCTGAGTCTTGGCCGTATTGGTCTGAGTCTTGGCCGTATTGGTCTGAGTCTTGGCCGTATTGGTCTGAGTCTTGGCCGTATTGGTCTGAGCCTTGGCTGTATTCGTATTCTTAGCCTTGGCTGTATTCGTATTCTGAGCCTTGGGAGCAGGCTCATTCTTTGCAACGACCTTCTCAGGCGCGCTTGGCTTTGGCGTTTCGGCTGGAGCAGCAGCACCTTTTGTAGCCTTTTCTGCGACGATCGTCACATTGCTTTCACCGCCCCTGGCTACCGTAATCACCTGAGAAGCCACACCATATTCCTTGCTGTTCGGAACCGTTACTTCCACATTGATTTCGGTACCGAATTTGACATCTTTCAATGTCACAGGGCTGTTCCCCATTTCCTCGCCATCGACTTTTACCAGTGCCTCCGCAGGCTCTGTGTTAATGACGAATTCAGGCACACCATCCATCTTTTCAGCATTCGCCTCTTCGATGGTTTTCATGGTCACTTCAATTTCCTGACTGAGGAGAGCGATATCCCGCTCAATCTCAACCGGCTCGTAACCTTTCTTTTCGAATACGATCTTGTAATGTTCTCCCAGTTTGACGGGATACGAATAGATAGGTGTCGTGGCAACACTGCCATCTTCCTTTCTTACGACCTGGCCATTGACCGAAACAGTCGCATTTGCGTCCACCGGATGCGTTTTCAAAACGATATACGCAGCCGGCATTTCAAACGTCGGCAAAGGTGTCTTTTCTGCCAGCGTATTCTTGATTGCGAGCAATGTAAAAACTATCGAACCAATGACGAGAAGCACAAAGAGGATAAAGTAAAAGAAAGGAACTCTTTTGCGTGGTGCGATCTGCAATCCAAGCGAAGGATCCGGAAACCCTGGCGGCGGCGCAAAAGGAATCGGCTCCGGCGCTGCAACAGGAACTGGGGCGGCACTTGCCGCAGATTGATATGGTACTGTCATACGTGGTCCCGCCGGCTCTGCGGCATTTTTGCGAATAAAATTCCCGTCTTCATAAAGATACAGCGATGCTCCCGGAACATAATCCCGGATTTCATTTACGGAATGCCCCTGCTTGTTCATCAGGGCAAGTGTAAACGGCCCAAGATTGGCATCAGATCCATCGCCGTTGGCCAAAATCCAGTTGTCCAGCGTACTGGCAAGAACGCCGCATGTCGCGTATCGCAAATCGCGATCGCGCTCAAGCGTTTTCATAATAATATCGCCAAGCGAACGCGGAATATTGGAGTCGATATCGGAGGGATGAATCAGCTCCGATTTCAACACCTTTGTCAATATTTCAAAGTCACTTCCGGCCTTGAAAAGCCTGTACCCCGTCAGCAGCTCCCAGGCAACGGTTCCCAGCGTGAACATATCGCTGCGGCCATCGAGAAGCTTGCCTTTGGCCTGCTCGGGACTCATATAGCTGCTCTTGCCCTTGACCGTACCGACGCGCGTCTTCGTCGCGCGTGATGCAGCCTTGGCAATGCCAAAATCCATCAACTTTACTTCACCCTTGTACGACACCATGATGTTGTGCGGCGTACAATCGCGGTGAACGATGTTCAGCGGCGTACCGTCATCGGCTGTGCAGGAATGAGCATAAAACAGCGCCTTGGAAATCTCGCACATGATGCGCGCCACCTGCGTCGGCGTAAACCGCTTGTTGTTGCGTTCACAGGCATCGCTCAATACCCTCATATCGGTACCATGGATGTATTCCATGGCAATGTACCAGTCGTTATTGACTTCGCCGATCTCAAAAATGTTCACAATGTTCGGATGTTTCAGACGAATCGCAATATTGCCTTCATCCTTGAACATCGTCACAAAGCTCTCATCTTCCGTATAGGACGGAAGAATGCGCTTGATGGCTATGTCTATCTGCGGCATCCGCGGATCTGCATAGCGAGCCTTGTAAATCTCAGCCATACCGCCGATGGCGACCTGACCAAGCAAAAGGTAATTTCCAAATGGTTCCGGCTGTTTCATCTCAAATTCTCATTTGCCGTTGCTTCGTCATAAAGCAAACAAATCAATATGAAGGTATAAAAACCCAATCTTATTCTTTAACATATTATGCGCATTTATCGCAACTTAATGACGATGCATTCGTTCCAAACGGCATGAATCCTATAAATGCAACCCATCTCCCCAATCATGGAGCTCCCCAAATTCCAGTTCTCTGTTGCCGTTCACCAAATGAACATGCAATAGTGCAAAAGGGATTCGGGAACTTCCCACCCCAGGGTTCACAGCCAAATCCCTGATTCCGCATTCGCAGAGCCCAGTGAGCAACGGTCAGGCACGAGCCGAAGCGCCGACAGGCGCGGGAGGCGAAGTGAATGGCCCCTTGCGAACTGAGGCGAATTTTTTGGATTGGGGGCGTTGCGGGGGGCCGAGACTCTTACCGTCCAGTGGACGGTAAGAGTCGCAGAGCCCAGTGAGCAACGGACAGGCACGAGACGGAGCGCCGACAGGCGCGGGAGACGAAGTGAATGGCCCTTTGCGAACTGAGGCGAATTTTTTGGATTTTGTGTTACGGGGCGTTGCGGGCTCCCCCGCAGTGGGGGTAGATGCGTATTGGCGCGCCGTTTCATACGGCGCGCCAATAGCAGCGCAGGGGGCGGCCGCCCCCTCAAAAAAAATATTCAATAACAACAGCATTTAACATTCATCATGAGCAAAGAATCCATCTCCATGTTCGGCGTCATCGTCCACGATGCACAAAGACTCGCCACTATCGCAAATGTCCTGCGTAAATTCGGCTTCGGAAACCTCGTCAAAGCCATTCGTTCCGGACTCGGCGCCGATTTCCAGTCCTCAAACGAAATTCTGCAGAACTTCAAGGTTCAGCCTTCCGATATGGCCGTCAATCTGCGCGCTGCCATCGAAGAACTCGGCACCACCTACATCAAGTTCGGACAAATGCTCTCGACGCGCTACGACCTGCTTCCGCGCGACATCATACAGGAACTGGCCAAACTCCAGGATGGATCGCCGCAAATGGAATTCGAAACCATCGAAACCATTCTGAACAATGCCTACGGCGATTATCACGAGCATTTTCAGGAAATCACCAAGGAACCCATCGGCTCCGCGTCCATTGCCCAGGCGCACCGCGCTCTGCTCAAGGACGGCACCCCCGTCGTACTCAAGATTCAGCGGCCGGGACTGCTGCCGCTCATCCGCAGCGATATCGATATCCTCAATATCATCGCAAAAGTCCTCGACTACAATATCGAAGAAATCGCCTACTTTAACCTGCCGGCGCTCATACAGGAATTCGAACGTTCCATCATTTCGGAGCTCAATTTCAATCACGAACGCGAAAATATTGACTACTTCGAACAAAAATACGCCGACCTCTCCATGTTCGAATTCCCGACGCCAAACCCGGAACTGTCGAGGCCGAATATCCTCGTCATGAAGGAACTCACCGGACAAAAAATCACCACCATACAGCCCGATACGCCGCAGGCACACGACATGGCGAACGCGATCCTCGACATCGCCTTCGACATGGTTTTTCGCGATGGCGTATTTCACGCAGATCCGCATCCGGGCAATGTTTTCGCAACGACAAACGGCAAAATCGGACTGCTCGACTTCGGATTGGTCGGCCGTTTTACCCCCAGGCAAAGATCTGAATTCACGCGCATCATCCTCGCCGTCCACTTCGGAGACTGTGCGGTCATCGCACGCACGCTGCTCAACCTGGGACATCCCACAAAACGCGTCATCCTGGACGATCTCGAAGCTGAAATCTCCGCCATCCTTCAAAAATACAGTCAATCCTCGCTGCAGAAAATCGATATCGCAGCATTTGCCGCCGACTTCGTCGCCGCAGGCCAGAAATTTTCCGTCCAGATTCCTTCCGAATTTACCAACGCAGTCCGTGCGCTCATCAACATCGAAGGTATCATTCAGTACCTCAATCCCAACCTCGACGTCATTCAGACGCTCACACAGTTCTCGCAAAAGCTGCTGGCCGATACGCTGCGCAGGGAAAATGCTGCAGCTCAGATTCTGCAGGCCGGTATCAATCTGGCCGAACTCGGACATTCGCTGCCATCGCACTTTACGCAGATCATGCAGGATCTTGAGCACGACGGCATCTCGGTCAATCTCTCCCCCAATGCTTCAAATGAACTGTCAGATGCCATCAATGGGTTCGCAACGCGAATCGCGATCTCATTCATGATCCTCGGACTGACTGTCGTCATTGTCCTCTTCGTCCCCCAGAATACTCTGGCCATCAACATCGCCGTCCTCATTTGCCTGCTATGGATTGTCTTCCTGTGTATCTGGCACATCAAAGCCCGCACGACACACCGCAGGATTCGTATCAATCCCATGATCTCACAGTTCAAGCGCCGCAATCAGTGGTTCTGATCATTGAGCACCGGCAGATCTACAGACTGTCCCGGCGACGGCGGATCAGCACAAAACCGCCTAAAAGAAACGCTCCGCACACGGCAAGCGGATATTTTCCGGCATTACCGGCCAAACGGCAGCCGCATGAACCGGATGGATCGAGTTCGACCACCGGATTCGTGTAATCGCTTTTCGATATCACAACGTCTTCAGCACAAACATCATCTTCGTCCACTTCGCCGTCGCAGTCATTGTCTTTTTGATCACAGACTTCCCTCGATGGTTCACACTCATCCGGAACCTCGCAGACATCGTCCTCATCCACCTCTCCATCGCAGTCATTGTCTTTTTGATCGCAGACTTCCTCCGATGGTTCGCAGCAGACGTTGTCTTCGTCGATCTCCCCATCGCAGTCGTTGTCTTTTTGATCGCAGACCTCCGGGACACAGCAGACTTTGTCTTCATCCACTTCGCCGTCGCAGTCATTATCAATTTGATCGCAGACTTCTTCCGACGGCTCACAGCAGACGTTGTTTTCGTCAATCTGACCATCGCAGTTGTTGTCTTTTTGATCGCAGACTTCCGTCTGCAGCGAACACGGCTTGACAACGGGCCCGCCGATGCGAAGCGTGCTGTAATACTGAATATTGCCCCATCCGGAATCATTTTTAAAATCGGGCCCGGCAATCACATCAAACCCGCTTCCATTATAGGAATAACACTGAATTCCCGAGGCACTTCGGCCACAGACATCCATCTTACCGTCGCCGCTGACATCCCCCAGACGAATTGTGCGATACTGATTCGGCTGATTCCAGCCATTTTCATCGCTCATGTCGGCGATCGAGACGCCTTCACCAAATCCCGTTCCCGTCGACAGATAGCACGAAAGCTGGGCATTGGCGCGCACACAGAAATCATCCTTACCGTCGCCGTTGATATCGCCGAACCGGAACGTCGAATAGTTGTCATAATCATTCCATCCGTCTTTATCCGCAAAATCCGGTCCTCGAAAAGCTTCCCCCATGCCCGTTCCCTGCGACAGCAGGCACGAAAGTCCTCCGGAATCGCGCGCACAGATATCCGCCTTGTGATCGCCGTTGATATCGGCGAGCCGAATCGTTTCATAATACTGCGGATGATTCCAGCCATTCTCATCACTCCAGGCTGCTGCAACAAAATCCTGCGCGAACTTGTCCCCCTGCGACAACCAGCATCGGAATCCCGCAGAACCACGGGCACACACATCCATCCTGCCGTCCCCATCGATATCTCCGGTGCGAATCGTCGAATAATACTGCGGATTTCCCCAGCCCTGCTCATCCGACATATCACCAAGTTCTACCGGTGTTCCCCAACCGTTCCCCTGCGATGGATAACACCGGAATCCTTCCTTGAAACGCGCACACATATCGTCACGGCCATCGCCATTGATATCGGCAAAACGGATCGTCGAATAGTATTTGACATCATTATATCCATCTGCATCCGCCATCGGGATCGTCTCGGAGGACACGCTGAAATTCTCGCCATCGAATATCCAGCACTTCACGCCGGAATCATCGCGTGCACAAATATCTGCACGGCCATCGCCGTCATAATCCGCAAAACGAATCGTCCCGTAATTCGAAACATCATTCCAGCCGCTGTCATCACTCAAAGGCAGAACCACCCTGACTGACGTCAAATCCACCGATTCCGATAATGCGCAATATATCCCTGCCGCTCCGCGTGCGCAGATATCCGATCGCCCATCGCCGTCAATATCGGTATTCTGCGGATCATAAATCATCGACTGAACCGACGGATCCTCTGCAGCTTCACACACACCTTCTTCATTCACGAGCTTGTCGCAGTCGTCATCAATATGATTGCACACCTCCTCGCTCGGCGTGCATTCCGCGCTCGCAAAAAATCCAAGATGCGATGCAACCGGTCGCTGATACGTCCCACCCTCCGGACGATTCATCAGCCCCCTGCCCGCAATGACCATCGTCGATGAACCTCCGCCATCCATATTGATGCCGTTGTATACCCCCAGACGAATCATATTTTCTGCCAGAGTCTTCAGCGACATTCCTGTACTCCAGCTCGCTTTCCGGCCATCGACGACGACCATAAAAAAATACCTCCCCGTCTGATCTATACCGGCTGCGGTCCGCGGATGCGTCGTCGTCGAAAAACTGCCGCTCTTCTCTACCACCTGGCCATTGCTCACGATGACATCCGATCCCGAACAGGCATTGAACATCGCTGCATGATTCTCAACCCCCTGAAGATACTTGTTTTCTTTCGTAAATCCGAGCGTTGGATAACCGTCGTTCGCAATATGGTTCGAATAGGGAACACCATCGCTGGCAAAATATCCAATCGCCTTGTTCGATCCCCCCATATCGAAAAATGCCGTGTTGATCCCCACCTGAACGCCATACGTCGAAACAAACTTCGACGTGTTCATCAGCGAACCATTCAGCTCTGGCGTCACAAAAGGCCGCACGCCCTTGGCCTGCAAATCGACCTTGATAATAAACAGTTTGCTGGGTTTGCCGTTGCTCTGAACATTCTCCTGCCAGTATTCTATACCCCAGAATACCTGTTCGCCAAAGCATTCCGATGCACATAAAAAACAAATCGCAAATGCTATGAATCTAATCAGAGAACGCATCATCACCCCCCAAAAAGGTCTTTCGACCCAACACAACACATATGCAGTGTAACGGTTACGTGTCCTGCTTTCAAAATTTTTTCGGTTGGGGCGCGGGCTATTGCATACGCCCCGCGCTGGGCGTCTATTTGCGCTGCGCGCAAATACGCCGCCCTTCATTTTATTCTTCCTCCACCAAATACCATGCCCTAAAAGCCAGACAAGTTATGAATTATGAATTATGAATTGCGGCATCCTCACGCCGGCAATACAGACTTAATATCAGGCTTTGTTATACGAGTGTGAATATTTTGTTCATGAACACTTGCAATTCCGGGCTTAGAACTTAGAGCTTAGGGAATCTCTGAATAATTGTCTGGTGCGACCAAACTGTGTTGTAAAAACTACTCCCCTTGCCCCATTGGGGAAAAGGGGATGGGGAAAAGGGGCCAATTGATCAGAGATTTCCTAATATTAATAGTCATTATATTAATACAATTGTCATCAAACTCCGGACGATATATTCATTCCACAATGCTCATCATATCCATACAATCTCATCAAATTTCCCCAGAATCGATTCGATATCCGGCAATGCATCATCCCTGACCGAAGCGATCAGATGCCGGGGATACATTTTCAGCGAACGACAGAGCATGGGCATCCACCCTTCGTTTTGAGCTTCGATCCGTCCGAGCTCATCCACAATCAGTACATCATACCCTTGCGAAATCTTCAGTTTCGATTCCGCCCACACCCAGGCTTGATCAAAAAAACAGTATTCCAGGGATTCCGTCCGGTGAGCAACCGCACATGTTTCTTTTGTAAAAAGATCCATAAACTCGTACCCCACGCGGCGTTCTCCGACAAATACCGCATTCTCAACGACCCCATATATGCTGATGCCCATCCGGCAGCCTTCGGCATAAAACAGCTTCAATGCGGTCGTCTTGCCGACATGACGCCCGCCGGTCACTGCAATCCGGAGCGGTTGCGATGCTGTCTCAAGCATCTCCAGGCACGAAAGATAATTCATATCCATAACTGCGTCCTAACCAAAGAAGCCACATTATCCTTTCACACGATCACCATCATGTATACAAACGTTCCCTAAAGCACTCTTCCCGTTCGCAACGGCTGTATCTGATTTAATACTTACCAATTTGCCAAGAATATGCTAGAAAAAGTCGTTGGTTTTGCCGAATCCGCCAACAAAAAAATACATGACAGTCATTCTGAGCTGTCGCAATAAAGAGAACCCAAAGCACCTACGGCACCCAAATGCCTCAGTTACCTCCAGCATACCCAATAAACAGCAAAACGAGCGGAATTGCCCCCAAAATTGGCAATCCCAGCAGCGTTGCCCCAAGGATTGGCGGCAATCCAGGCGTTAGTGCCCCTAAATTCAGTCCCCCAGGCAGCTCATTCCCGGGAGCGCTTCCTCCCAACCGATCGACATCGCTTCCGTCGATCCCTCAAAACCGCAGTATCAGCACCCAATATCCGCCGGTATATCCGCGCAGCAGCGTACAGCAGACCTCTGAACCGGACTTTCCAAGTACCACCATCGTACAAGAGTATAATGATTATATTGACGATGACATGGATGACGATGATGACACCAAAACAGAGCAATTCGAACTGGATCAGCTCGAAATTGATGCATCACGAACGACAGAATCTGACCCCATTGAGTTCGAAGAAATAACAAACTGCGAGCTGCCGGCTTACGAAGAAAAAACCAATTGTGAAATACCGGCCTTCGTATTTGAAGACGATGCAGATGATAATATCTCTTTCAATGAAATCAATGAAAGAACAAATAGTGATCTGCCGGCCTACGGAGATAAAACAAACGTCGAACTCAATGCACAAACGACGCAGCTTCCCGTCGGTGCCCTTGTCAATGGCCGCTACGCAATCCTCGGTGTCATCGGAAGCGGCGGCTTTGCCACCGTATATCTGGCACGGGATATCACCAACAACAGAAACATCGCACTCAAGGCGATGGATTTTCAAAAAAGCGATGATCCCAACTATTCCGAACGCCTGTTCCGCGAAGCAAAGATAGCTGCAAAAATCAAGCATCCCAATGTTGTGTCCATCTTTGACTTCGGACACATCAAGGGAAATGGCCAGCCGTTCATCGCCATGGAATTGCTCAAAGGACATACCCTGAGCAAGGAACTGATCGAGTCCGGCCCCCTCAGCCCAAGACGAGCATTCAGATTGTTCAGTCCTGTACTCGACGCACTCGCTGTGGGACATCGTCTCGGCATCGTCCACAAGGACCTCAAACCTGAAAATCTTTATATCGTCGATCCCGGCGGACCGAATGAATTCATGAAGATTCTCGACTTTGGCGTTGCTCGCATCCAGAGCGAAGCAGCCAAACTCACGAGCGATGGACTGCGCTTCGGAACTCCAAAATATCTGGCACCGGAATATATCCGTTCACAACTTGTTTCTCCGGCAATCGACGTCTATCAGATGGCTCTCATCATCACGGAAGCCCTGACCGGTGTCCCCGCTGTTTCAGGCGAACCGTACCAGGTGATGATGCTTCATTGTAATGGTGAACTGAGAATCGCGGATTTCCTGCTCGAAGGTGAAGTCGGTGCAGTCTTTAAAAAGGCTTTTGCCAAAAATCCCGAAGATCGTTATTCAAACTGCGAAGAATTTGGACTGGCTCTCGACAACGTCAGCAACTATTTTATCAGTGATGTACCGCTTCACAATCCTTTCAAAAATAGTGACTTAAAACATATACAACAAGCCGCACAACCTGCAGCATCATACAAACCTGCAGCATCATACAAACCTGCAGCACAGCTCCCTGCAAATCAGCCAACCAGATATCCGACAGATCTATCAGCCAATAACTTCAGAAACAGTTCCAATAAACATAGATCAAAACTACCGGTTATCTTTGGTATTCTATTAATTATATGCATCATTACTGTCCTCTTTGTCTATATCTCAAAACGAAATGATTCAGAATCAAAACAGATAGCTGAAATTCAGGTCCAGGCACCGCCGGAAATTATTCAAAAACCTGAAATTCCTATCAGCTTTGCCTTCAGAACCAATCCCCCCGGTGCGCGGGTTATGAGCAATGACAGCCACCAGATTTGTCCTTCCACCCCTTGCGATGCTGAATTCAACCCCAGCGAACTCGATCCTCCGCTGCAGATCAGCTTTGAACTCGAAGGTTACAACAAGGCCTTCTACGAACTCAAAGAATCTTCTTTCGATGAAACAAATGGTGTCATCGATCTGCCGCTTAAAATAAATGACAATGTCGATCTGAAACTCGTCTACGAACCAGCAAAGGCAAAAGTTACAGATGTTGAATTAAAAACTGTCGTATGCGAGTCCTCTCCATGCACATATCACTACGATACAACCAGAGGATACGTTGATCTTAAATTTGAGGCCAAGGGATATCAGGCAAAAACGGAAACCATTACACCTGTCCACTACGGAAAAAATAACGCAACCGTTAATATTTCATTAAGGCCATCAACAAATACCAGAAAAGGTACCCAAAAAGGCAAATCAAATAAAAAGCGATGACAACGCATTGCTTGAACATTCATTTGTCGTCTGCCCACCCTGCCGAATCAGACAACTGAAGATATTGTTGAACAGTGTTCATGTTTGCATATTATTCCGGTAAATCTCTGAAGGAAGAAGGACAGGAAACATCTTTGGCTAAAAATGCTGCGCAGATGCGACAGATTGGATTCCGGGAAGATCGCAGCTCATCAGACATACCTTGACACACCTAAATAATTACCAAATTACCCTGAATATGTTATTAATAATATAGATGATATGGTGAACTGATAGCCAATGGGACCCAATGACAGTCATTTCAGAAGACAACGCACACATTACGGAACATTCAAAATTCCAGAGCACTGAAATGCCCAAAGTGTTCCCTGCGACCACATCACTCCCCCAAAACAGCAGCAAGCATAAAAGCGATTCCGGTGCCCATGCCGCCAAATCTGCATCATCTTCTGCCCCACTGCCCGTTGCGCAGCTCAATCACAACGATATTTCGCAGCTCGGTTCAAGAAGAAATGATGCCTCGCAGCTGGGAACAAAGAGAAATAACTCTGCTGCGGCCATACCTCCGATTCCGATCAATCCAAACGAAATTTCGCAGCTCGGTTCAAGAAGAAATGATGCCTCGCAGCTGGG
>JAEEGL014502617.1_pt1 | contig 27882 bp, 24 predicted proteins | sample 9134231 | NCBI WGS metagenome assembly JAEEGL01 (sample SAMN16246548, study PRJNA631951) | gut metagenome | biome: gut microbiome; feature: rumen; material: fiber-attached | host: Bos | place: Iran: Karaj | collected 2018-10
CAATTGACGGCAAAATCGAAAGCAAAATGAGTTTAAGCGCTTTTTTTTGCTTCAGGAGATTCATTTTTTTCAGGAACAAAATCGAAATGAATATGCAAAGCGCACCGAGTATGTTTCCCTGGTCCAAAAGATTTCCGCATCCATAGAGATAGAAAATCACAAAATAGATGCCGAAATGCGTCGGAGTGAAAATCAGCACCACGAAACAGAAAAAAGAAATCAGGTTTATAAAAAGGGCGATGTACCTTTCTATGAAGAGCGGCGCAGAAATTTTGTAGACAAAATACTGCATAATGCTTATCACAAGGCAAAGCCCCATAAAAACCGTACCGATTATAGCCGTGATAAACCATCTTTTTTTTTCTTTGTCGTCCAAGGAAATCACCTCATGCAGAAAACAACTCTCCCTTGTTTGTGCTGATTATTCATTGTCAGGCATAAAATCTAACGCTTGTCTTCCATTACTTTGATGATTTCTCCTATGTACATCGTGTGGAAATCATCGTTTTTGTAATTTTGTTTCAGCATTTTCTCTTCGATAAAGCAGTCCGGGTCAAACGGCTGTGCATAAAGTTTGCGGCAGAACAGAACGAGCCTTGCTTGTTTTATCCACGGGGTTCCGTTCATGTATTGAACTTCGAGCTTGGATGCCTTGAATTTGTCTTCGTCGCGTCCTGAGTGGCTTCCGCAATAATTAAGCGCAGTGCGGTATTTGTCGGAAAGCACGCTCAATGAAAAAGTATCCGTTGCATCGATCAGCTCTTTTGTATATCTTTGCGGACGCAGGTAGATTGTGGCGACCGGTTTGTTCCACAGTTCTCCGAGTGCACCCCAGCTTGCAGTCATTGTATTCGGGCGGCCTGTGATAATTTTCCCTTCGGCATCATAAGATTTCGTGCATGCAGAAACCAAAAGCCAGTCCTTGTTGATTAGTTTGATTGCGTTGTCGGAAATCTGCTCCGGTTTAATCTCTTTGAACATAAAAAGCCTCCATCGGCTGATTGTAGCATACAAGCTTTTGTTTTTCTACAATTTGTCCCAGATAAAAAAAAAGCCGCCTTGAATTTTCCGGGCGACTTTGCTTTAGCTTAAAAAAGATTTTGAGATTGGAGATGACCGGACTTGAACCGGTTACCTCTTGCATGCCATGCAAGCGCTCTAGCCAGGTGAGCTACACCCCCGAAGTATGTATAAGAATAGCAAAATCAAAGATTGTGGTCAAGAGGGTGATTGCGGCGCTGAACAAAGATTGCGGTGCTGAATAAAAATTATGGTGGCTGAAGAAAAATTATGGTGGCTGAGCGAAGTCGAAGCCACAAATAAAAAATCTTTATTTTTAAATTTTTCTCTTGTTTTTCGGCAAATTTTTTTATACCCTTTTAGTAATGGATGATTTATATCAAGTGCTTGGCGTTGATCGAAATGCCTCGGCGGAAGAAATAAAGAAAGCATACCGGACTCTTGCAATGAAGTACCATCCTGACAGAAATCAGGGGGATGCAGCTGCTGAAAAAAAATTCCAGCAGATAAGCAATGCCTACTCGGTGCTGTCTGATGAGCAAAAACGCCGTCAGTATGATATGTACGGCTCCTATTCAAATTCAAGCGCAAGTTCTTCATCCGGCACAAATTCTTCCTATGGTTACGCAGGAAATCCGTTCTGGCAGTTTTATGCGGAACAGGCCAGAAATGATTCTAAGACGGACGAAAACACTGAAAATCAGCAGCAGAATGCTTATTCTTGGTTTTTCACACGGAAATCACGACCTGTTTCAAGGAAAGAGGGTGTCGGGATGTTTTTCACCGGCATAATCCAGGGAGCGCTTTGTTTCCTGGCTTTACGCGCATTGCTGTTCTTTTTCCCGCTGAATATCCTGCTTGTCGTGGGCGGTATAAAGGGATTCATGAGAACCGTCAATTCGCTCAAATACATCTTCCCGTCAGGCAGTACAGAAAAAAAATAACCGGATCCAGCGTTTTTGCATGAATCCGGTTTTAGGCAGAAAACTGATGGTTTAACGTTCGCGGAAAATAATACGTCCGCGGTTCAAATCATAAGGAGAAAGCTCGACCTTCACTGTATCGCCTGGAACGATTCTGATGTAATGTTTGCGCATTTTACCGCTCAGATGGGCAAGAATCACATGTCCACCGTTCTGCAATTCTACGCGGAACATTGTATTAGGAAGAGCTTCTTTTACAACGCCTTCAACCTCAATAGCTTCGTCTTTGTTTGCCACAGATTCCTCCAAAGAATCAAAAAAATACATTCAAGTGCCCTAAAAAAGACTTACGAATTTATTTGCTTTTTTTAAATTCTTATAATAATATGTACAAAATACTTCAAATTGTCAATAAAGGGGATTTAATATGAAAAAAGACTTCATAGAAAAAGCCAAGGAAAAGATGCTCGCCAAAAAGGATGAGCTGGTCACGTCCATTTCCGACAGAAACGCTGAAGTCACGGAACTTACAAGCGGCTCCGAGCCTGGAGATGAAATAGATGTTGCCTCATACGCGGTGGATGGAAACCTCCTGAACCAGCTTGGGGCAAGGGATGCGGAGCTTTTGAACCAAATCAACAGCGCGCTGTCCAGAATCAACCAGGGGACTTATGGAATATGCCTTGACTGCGGCCAGCAGATTCCGGAGCCACGCCTGACATACATTCCTTGGGCCGCCTACTGTGTTGACTGCCAGTCCAAGCACGACCGACAGGACCACTAGTTTTTGCGCAAAAAAATGGGGGAACCGTCCGGCTCCCCCAAATCTATTTTTCTACAGGTCCAGTCTAGAATCCAAAAGAGAATCCCAGGGACACTTTTGCGCCGGAAAGGTCAAACGACTTCAGGAAGGAGCCGCTTCCTACTCCCAACTGGAGCTTGAGTTCCATAATCCTCATGTTCGCGAATATTCCCAGCGAGTGCATGAAAACCTTGTCCGTGTACTGTGTGCAGAGGTTCAGTCCAAGCACGTCAAACAGGGATGCCTGTAGCTCCAGACTGTATTCCGGGTATATGCTTGCAACGCTGAAGTCCTTTCCAAACGGATTCCGCATGGCCAGCCCCACTTTCGGATGGATAAAGAGCCAGTTGTTTCCGAAGGGTCTGAACGCAGCCTCGATACCCGCCCTGAACGGCCTGTTGATGTAGAATTTTTCGGACGAGTCTGTTTTGAACCCTGTGAAGATGTCCTCCATGTTTTCCGGATTCATGTGCCATGGATTCTGTCCCTCTTCGTTTTGCTTGCCGCTTGTGTAGTAGTCAAGAATCGGGTCCACGTCCACTGAAAATTTCATATCCGTCGAGAGCCTGTGTTTTAGGCTTCCTGGGTAGATTGGCACGTTGACATAACCACCGACATCCAGGTTGTCAAAAAGTGCGTATTCTGCCCGCGCCTTCAGGTCAAATCCTGCGGAATCGCTCAATATCCCCATTGGGTCGCTCTTTAAGTCCTCTATCGGGAGTTTTGATGAGTCAAATCTTGTGTTGCCGCTTTCATCGGTCGAAACACAGTTTGCCAGGTCCAGAACCGAATAGAAATTCAGACTGGCATTTGCTTCTGCAGTCACGGAACCGTCATCCCTGGTTATGATTGACACGGCGTACTTTGTGTTGGGAAGATATACAATCGGGATGTAGTATGAAGGTGTGGCGGTGATTCTCAGCTTTCCAAACCTAAGGTGTACCGGCACCGAAATATCGGTATACGCTTCAACCAGCACCTGCGAGTCTATTGTGGTGGTGGAATTTGTGTCCCCATAGTTTCCATAGGCGAGGAATCTGAAAAGGTCCTTCCCGATGCTGAATGATGTCGAGACGCTCTCCCCAATCATCAGGCCACCGCCGCATCCGTTGATGTTTACATCGACACAGAAGTTGAAGTTCTGGTTCACATTGAACACGGCCCCCTCGTCCCCCAGTTCGTCGCAGATTTTTGGCAGGTCTATGACCAAATCCTTTACAAAGAGATCCTTCGCACCAATCAGGTTTTCATTTGCCCCAACCGAAACATTCCAGCCAAAATCAACATAGCGGTGAGGAAAATAGATTTCAGCGTAGAACGGCAGTGCTGCAAGGGCTACGGCAAACAGTGTCAATAACTTCTTCATGGTCGTCCTCCTTATTTCTGCCAGAGTGAGATTGGCTTGTCGTCGGACATTTTTACGCCCACGGCCAGTCTTGCGCTGAGGGAAGTGGAACCGCTGTTCATTCCTTCGCGTGAAAGATAGAATCGTTCTGGAGAGGCATAGGATGTGCTTTCGCCGGTCTTCAGGTCACGTCCAAGCTGTACCACAATGTTCGGGTGGAACGGGTAGCTTGTCATAACGCCCTTTATTTCTTCCCGTGTGAATTCCAGATTTCCGTCGCCATTTACAAATGTAATTTCCTTTGGTTTACCGTTTTTCCCAAGACCTGAGGCTTCATCCGTCACCTTCACGGCCAGACTGAAACCAGTGCCTGGAATCAGGTCGTTTTTGATGCCGTAGCTGATGTAGCATTTTTCAATAAAGTCCGCATAGTCCGCGTACTCGGCAAAACTTGATGGCTCCGTGCGGTTGAAAAGGTCCTTGTACTGCCCGTTCTCGTTCTTTGTTTCGTAATCCTTGTCTACAATCTTCATTACGTCCACGGATATTGGCGCGCTCAGTTCAAAATCAAGGGAAAGCAGCATGGCCATCTCGATGTCAATCTTCAGGTCGGACGGCATTTCATCCAGCTTTGACCTGTAGATTATGGATGTTTCCCCGCTTCCGCTGATGTCGTACATGAGTTTTAGCTCCTCGGCATCGAACATGGAGAACAGGTCTCTCAGGTCCGTGCATACGCTTGCATGGGCATTGTCAAGATAGTATGCGATGTTGTTTGTGTCGCTGCGGTTTGCAACAACTGTGGAATCTGGATTTTGCGGCCAACTGACAGGCTGTACCGTGCTGATTGGCTTTGAACCCGATGGTTCGCTTGAAGATTCGGTGCTGTTGGCTGTCAGAAGGTCCTTGTACTTGGTCTGCTCGCCCTTTTTGTACTGCATATAGAATTTTCCGCCAAAACTTATGTCACCCAGGACTGCCGGAGCTTCTGCAAAGAGATATATCGGAAGTGCGCGGAACTTGAGCTTCTTGAGTTCGTCCGTGAGGTTGAGTTCATCCATGTTTCCCATGCCGCTCATAAGCTCCTTGATGGACGGTATCTGTATTCCCTCGCTGTTGTTCAAGTTAAGGTCGTTCATAAAACTTGACAGGTCCAGCTCTATCCTGTCCCAGTCGCACACAATCTTTTTCACGGCAAACTTTAGGCTGTAGCTGTCGCCAAGGGTGATGTTCGATACGGAAAAACTGTCTGCGTTCGGTACGTCCACCTTGAAGTCCAGTGTGTCTCCGAACTGGATTGTCTCGTGGCATGTCCAGTCCACTGTAGATTCGGTCGCGCTTGAAGGAATGGACACGTTCTTGTCAAGGTAGTACTGGGATGCGTTGTTCTTATTTTTGAGAGCCTGGATGTGGATTGGAATGTTGCTCGGGAAAGTGTTCTTTATTTCACACCTGAGTCCAAATCCGTCAAGCAATGTTGAAGTTGGATTTCCATCGCTTCCTGTCTTGGTGTCCGGGAAAGAGATGCTTTTAATTATGTCGGTGTATTGCTTTGTCTCGGCAGGGATTTCGATGCTCTGGTTGATTGTGTCCAGCCCCAGCTCCGTCAAATCCACCGTGGCGTTTTTGATTTTCGTGAGGGCAAACGATATGCTGCATGGAATGGAGACGCTTGTGCTTCCGTCTTTAAGCTCAATGGTCGCGTTCTTGATTTTTCCGTCCTTGAATCTTGGGCTTACGTTTACGGTCATGTTTCCAAGCTGCGATGGATCCAGAGTCGCTCCCCACGTGAATTCCTTGTTGATGAGATAGTTTCCGCCCTTGTCCGTGCCGCTCCATGTCTGGGAAGAAATGCCGTCGCCGCTAATTTCCGGGTGCCCACCGCTGTTGCTTATCACCAGCTCGATTCCGGACCATCCCTCTGGATTTGCGACCTGTATTGAGAGTTTCGCATCATCGAAGGTCGCGCTCTTAATCATTGAAGGAAGATTTCCTCCAAGCGAGACTGATTTTGACTGGTCAAAATTTGTCTGGTCGATTCCAAGGTCGCTCACGTTTGCCGTTACATTTGTAATTTTTGTGGGCATTGGATTGTCAACTGTTGCGGAGAGTGTAATGTTGTGGGGGGCCTTTGCAGGGTCTCCACCGCTTGCCACAACATCAAATTTTATTCCGAACTGCTGCGGCAGACCGTTTTCCTTGTTGATTGGAATAAGAAGAATCTGGTTTTTGGTTATGTCCTGGAGCGGACTCTCGGAGATTGTGACATCGCCCTCCATGATTTTTGCCCTGACCTTAAGCTCGAAATCGCTTGAATAATCAGAAGTTCCAAATGTCAGCTTGATGTTGCCCGAGGAATAATAAATTCTATCAAACGAGACTTCTGTTCCGCCCGCCCTTACATTGACATCCGGCATGAGAGATGCGGCAATACCTGCTGTTCCTTCTGTAAATGGGGGGAATGGAATGGTTCCCAATCCGGAGCAGTTCGTCAGCTTGTCCGAAAAATCCGGCAGAGAGATGGGTATCGACTGGTCGAACGTTACCGGGCTTCCCGCTGTGACAGTCTGGTTGACTTCCGGGAATGAGAAAGAGTCGCCAATCATGCTTTCCAGATTCAGGTCGCCAATCTTGTCGCTAAAGTCCCCAAGACTAAATCCGTCGGTCATCTTCATGCGGAGAAGAAAATTCTGCACGCTGTTGTTTTCCGGGGATGGGTCCTGGTAGTCGTACATGGAAACCTGAAATCCTTCGAGGTTCTTTGTCGCGTCGGTAAACATGTCCTTCAGGGACTTCATGTTGACTTTCTCAAAAAACTCGGCAGGTGGTGTCGCCGTCCCAAGCGGAACCTTAAACTCTGCGTTCGTCCTTACGGAAATACTCTCTGGCATCTGGAAATTGCCGCAGGAAACCATAAGTCCCGCCACAGCCGAAAAAGCCATGCCAATAATATATTGTCTTTTCATAGTGTCCTCCTGTCAAACCCATGTTGGGCGGAGAGATTTTATAGACGATTTTATCCTACAATAATTATAACGTATAAAAATGTTCTGGGAAACAATGAAATTTGAAAATTCAAACAAATTTTTAAGAATTCGCCAGATTTTATCCAAATTTTTTTACATTTTTGATTTCCATGGAACATATATTATATATGAAGAAAATATTTTTGTTGATTTTGCTCTGTCCGCTGTTTTTTGCCTGCTCCATGTTTTCGGAAAGCCGGGAGACCCATTTTTTCCTTGATTCCGATGGATTTTGCGACTGTGATTTCTGGCAGATTTCCGTTTTTGACGGTGAAAATGAGACAATTTTTTCTATGGAAAACGGTGCGGACTCTTTTTCGCTGGACCTGCCCAAAAATGTGGCTCTGGGAATCCTTGCGTATCCTGTCAAAAATGGGCGCAGACAAAAGCCTTTCGGGGCAATCTACCCATATTCCGTGGAGATTTCATGTAAAGATGGTTTCGCGGCGTACATCGTTGACAGACTCTACCGTGGAAGCCGAAAGTCCGTTCCGCAGACCCAGGATTTTGTCTCACGCTTCAACTGGCCCAGATTTGTCGAATCCTGTGCGGCATTTGAGAATCCATGGAACCTCGATGGCGACAGAATTGTAAAATCAATAGCGTCCGGCAGATTCAAAAAGTCCGATTTCAAGCTGAGAACTGCCCCTTGATTAAACAGAGGTTCCAAAAATTCCGATAATCTATATAATATGGGAATGTTCAAGTCGAGTTTTCTTAGGAAAAGTTTGTTTGTTTTTTGTGTTGGAGCCATTTTTGTTTCATGCGCCAAAAAAAATGGTGATGCCGGGACCTCATCCACTGAGCAGAGTCTGGGGGATGTCCTTGAACTTAAGGCCGTCCAGAAAAATCACCAGTGGTATTATTTTACCGAAAACTCTTTTGAAAAATGCGAGCTGCCACAAAATTCGCCGGAAACTTCGGAGCTTCCCTGGACAGAAACTGTGCGTCTTGCATCTGCGGGAACTGTTCCCCATGGCGACTCATCCACGGCCTATGCTTTGGTCAACAGGCTTGGGATGCTGACTTTTACGGAGGACAAAATCGACCTGCACACGGACGCATCAATTTTTTCAGGTGTCACGGCTGATTCAATCGTTTTTTGCGAGGGAAATCCAGTTTTCTACCTATATAGAAGCAGTTTTTTCAACACTGATTTCGAGGATTCCATATCAAATGCGGTCCAGCCATCGCGTCCATTTTTGGTGGAGTATGACACACGTGCAAAGATTTTTTATCCGCTGGTCTCATACGGCAACCTGGGACTTGATGACGAACAGCAGATTTCCGGATTCTTTTGGGATGGAAAAACATGGTCCTGCTCCGCAAAAAAAAGTGAAGTGGGGAAGCGTGTGGAGTTCACATATTTTGACTGGGAAAGCAAGGTCCCCATCACCGAACTGACCCCGGCAATCTCCAAGCAGTCCGATTTTTCTTTCCGCCAGTCAAGCGAAGAAAACTATCGTCTCCTGAACATGCCAAAGTTTTTTAATTCCGCCCCACAGTCTCTGCGTGATTTGGTCGCGTCGATTCCAAGCGAATTCACTTTTAACATCACATGGAAAAATGGAAGCGGAACATCCCCGGTCCAATACTACCAGCAGGGAAGCAGCACCGTTCCCCAATATGCAAACGCGGGTGCGAATGAAAAATATGTCACAGCGGTTTTTGCCGATGGAACCACATACATAAAGCCCGTCGGAAGTGATGATGTCATGGCATTCCGTCTTCCGCTCTTGCCGGCAGGATATGTCTACGGTGATTTTGCTGTCGCAGGGAACACGCTATACGTCGCATGGGAGCAGACCAATTTTTACAAAACAAGCCGTGCAGGATTTTTGAGCGTAAATCTTTCCGCAATTATTGGAAGCGCAGACTGATTCCTGCAATTCAAAAATCGATTTCCGCGCAGGCAATGTCCTGAACAATGTCGTCCAGCGGAATGTGCTTTTGTTTTTTCTCGCCACCCATTTCGACGGTCAAAATGAATCCGTCTTCAACGCTTTCAAGTTTGCAGATTGCGTCCGGATATTTTTTTGCTGTGAACGCTTTTAAAAATTCGGATGCAACCAGATGCTTTTTGTTTCCGCGTATTGATTCGGTGGATATTTTTTCAAGCTGATTCAGATAATTGTTTTTGTTCGCAAAAAAGTTTTCGATTTCCGGAAAAGGATTGTTTGGAAATTTTGCGTCGGCGATTTTAACAAAGTCGTTTCCATTTTTCTGCAAAAAACTTCCCTTGATTTGTGACTGGATGTAGAGCCTAAGTTTTATTGTCGCGGTGATTTCCATTTCGCACGTCGCGTATGATGAGGCCATTTCAAAAGTCGCCTTTACATTGGGATTGTTTTTTGAGAAATCGTCAAACGCTTTTGCGGCTCCATCAAAATATAGCGGACTGCCATCTTTTCGCACCATATTTTTTTGTTGCATTGTGATTAAAATCTCTTTCCAAAAATCCGCTTCCACATCTTCGTACATTTTTTTGCCTCCAGTAAAAATTAAAATGGCAGATAGCTTGCCGCGCATTGACCGATTTTTTCAATCCAGTGTCTATTTTTTTCGTAGGACTGTCTTGTGTCCAGAATCCACAGAATATTTTTTTGCGAAACAATTTTTGGCATTTCACCTTCGCCGTCGGTAAAAATTATCATGCCGCTGTATTCGCTCTGATGTTCCTCAAAAAAGTCTATCGCGCACTGGAAATTGGTTCCGCCCTTTCCCTTGATTTCGGACAGCTTGATGTTTTTTGTGAACCGTACCGCGTGTGTGTTTTTTAAATTCACGTCAAAAAAAATCAGGTCGATTTTTTCAATTATTCCCAAAAAGAAAATGTTTTTTATCGCCGTGTAGAAATGCGAAAAACTTTCTTCCTGGATTGAACCGCTGGAGTCCACCGCAATCAAAATGTCTGCCTTTCGTTCGTACCTGCTTCCCATTGCCTTGAATCCATAGCGTCTGCTCGGTCTCATCCGTGTGAGTCTTCTGTTTGCGCTTACAATGTTTTCCCGAAATCTGTTTAACGCGCGTCTGTAGTCAAAAGAAAAATCGGAGGAGGATTTTAATTCGCGGCGTGTGTTTCCACCAAGACTGCCCCATCCTTCATCTGCGTCCGCCTTCTGGATTTGCGATTGGATGTTTTTTTGTGCATCCTCATTTTCTTCCCAAAGCTCCGAACTTTCCTCGAACGCGCCCATGTCCGCAAGGGAAAAACCAACGCCCTCGCCTCCACGGGATTCTTTTACCATATCCAAAATGAATTTGTACCATTCCTCAAAACTCATGTCGGGAAAGGTCGCAAAAGTTCCGGCCATGCGTTTTAAATATTCCACACCCCTTAGTGGAACAGAAATTTTATAAAGCTGGTTTATAACCGCATCGCTCGCCATTGCAAGAATTGAATTCTGGGCGTTGTGCGGTTTGCGTGAGTATGGATGCATAAACAATATTCTCAGCGACTCAACTTTTAGGTATTCCTCAATCTGCGTGGACGAAAATTTTTCAAGAATCTCTTCCGAAAATTCAATGCACATTTTTCCTGTCCGCATCGGGATTGAGAGTCCATCATTTTTTAAAAGCGTGTGACCGGAGATAACGGAAAAAAGAAGTGGCTCCGTGTAAAACCATTTTTGAGAAATCTCGCCCAATATTTTTTCAACAGATTTTTTTTCCAAAGTCAGATTGCCTCAAAAATTTTTTTGTACATTGATTTACATTCGGTCGAAATAAAAAAAACTGTTTCCGGGTAAACGTTCGCACTGATTAGTGAAATGAAGTGCGAAAGAATCTCCTTCTGTTTTTTTTCAGAAACAAAATCAAAGTATTTTTCAAGATTAAATGCGACAGATTTTTTTTGTCCTTCGCTGTATTTTTTTGACTCAATAAAATTGAAGAGCGAATTGTTAATCTGTGTAAAATCTGTTGGCGACAGTTTTTCAAGTTTGTTTTCAATAGAAGAAAAATCTGAACACAGAATGTTTTTTGCGGACGGAATATTGTTCTGGTTCACAAATTTAAAAAAGAGTGCGCAAGTTTTTGCCCCGATAATTCCCGCAACAATCGCTTTGTGGATATCCTGAAGCTCCGGGAACTTTTTTATAATGTCGCTGGTCCGTTCCCAACTTCTTCGGTCGGGAGTTCTTTCAAGCGGGTCTGCGTCCGATGATTTTTTGTCGCCATCAAGCTGCTCGGGATTTTCATCGATAAAATCTATTATCCTTTTGTCCACTCCAGATTTTTCTGCCCAGTCCAGCCAGTCCTGAACGGTCGGCGCAAATTCGTAGATGTTGAATCGGCTTACAAGGGCAGGGTCCAAATCTGTGAGCTGGTATTCATTTCCATTGTTCACCGCGCTTATAATTCTGCTTCCATCCGGGAGTGATTTTCCAGCAAGTTTTCGGTTCAGTGTCAAATCCATAATCGTCTGCAAAACTTCGGGGCGCGCACGGTTAAGCTCATCCAAAAAAAGGACGACAGGTTTTCCATCAACAGGAAACCAATACGGAAGCATGAAATCTGTTTTTCCTGTCGCCTCATTTTTTTCGGGAAGACCAATCAAATCTCCGGGGTCGCTCATCTGGCCAAGAAACAAAGTTACAACCCTTTCGCCCCTTTTTGAAAAATAGTCCTCAAGAATCCGGCTCTTTCCAATGCCATGTTTTCCGACAAGCATGATGTTCTGTTCCGCAGGCGTGTTGTCCAAAATAAAAGCCAGCTGATTTGAATCGACAGTCATAATCTTCCCTTTGATTTTAAAGATGCCTCAATTATATTGAATGTTTGATATTTTGTCATGGGTGTCTTTCGGGTTCCCAAATCTTTGTAAATATATTATTCTTTTGGAATGGAAAATGAAGTTGAAAATAAAGTTGAAATTGAAAATCCACCGGCGCAAAGTTCCCGCAAAAAATCTTGGTTCAATAATTTTGTCCGATGGATGAAGCTGAAGCTGAAAAAACTTTGGCGGTATATCAAGTCTGAAATCACGGATGTAAAAACTTTTATAATTTTTGCAATTGTTGTCGCGGTGATCTACTCCCCGGTCTGGCTTTGCTACATTCTGTATTTTGTGTTCAAGTGGAAATGGTGCTTTGTCGTCGCATCGTCGTGTCTCGCATTTTGGGCTGGACCGTTCACACCTTTTTTCCCATTGTGCATTGCGATTACGCTTGGAATCAAAAAGATTATGAGAAAGGTTTTTCAGAAAAAGGCAGAAAAATTGGCGGCGGAAAATGTTAAAACCGAAGAATAAAATTTTTCTTGCGGTCCGTAAGCAACTTGTGTAAAATATAGGTATGTATTCAGATTTATTTTTTAATTTTTCACAGATGACTCAGGATGCCGGAATTGACTACGGTGCGGAAATTTTTTCGCAGATGGCAAAATCAAAACCGCTTTTTGCTTTGGACACCGGTATGAAGGCTGACGACATCTGGCAGCGTGCGGCCATGGTCGGTGAGGCGATAGATTTAATCGAGGACGAGAGCGCAAAACACAATGCCCGGCAGATGGTGTATTTCAGCGCGGGAATAATGGGAGATTTGGATTCCATAGAAAATCGTTACGACTATATCGAGCGGCTGGAGGACAGCATTAACTCTTTCAAAAATTCCGACGAAGATTTTGCCGACCGACTTGTTGCGATTGGTCCATGCGGAATTGACCACGACTGGGAATCTGCGGAATACGAGGGACGCGACCATGAGTATTTTGATGCCCGCACAATTTCTGACGAGCGTGATCTTTTTGCTTTGGAAATGACTCTTGGAAAAAAACTTTCCATGCCGGTGCTTGTCCACTCCCGAAAAGGATTCCGCGAAACTTCCGATGTTCTTAAAGCTGTGAAATGGAACAAGGGCGTAATCCATGGCTACGCGTACGAAAAATCGGAGCTGGATTTTTTTCTTGATTTGGGATGGTACATCAGTTTTAGCGGCGCTGTGACATATTCCGGGAAAAAGGCCGCGCAGGACATGGCGGAGATTCTTGACTATGTTCCGAAAGACAGAATCTTGATTGAATCGGATTCGCCATACTATGCCCCGGTACCCCTTAAGAACACGTTGAACACTCCACTGAACATAACTTACATCTACGACTACATTGCATCAAAGCGACATGTTCCCGTATCTAAACTTTCCGCTGCGGTTGATGAAAATTTTAAAAAGCTCTTTTTGGATTGAGACTGAAAATGAAAAAACATTCCCTGTTGCATTCCTTCCCGCATTGCTTCATGTCTTATGTCTGTTTCCCAAACGCCCATGCTCAAATACTCCTTGCGGAAAATCTCGTTCCGCTTTTGAGGGGCAAATATCGAGCCGTTAGATTCGACATTTGCCCTGGTTATAACGTTGGGATTTCCCTATGTGTTGATGACTTTTAATCTTTTTCTACATCGTAGCAGGTGATATGCAAATCTTTTAGCTGCTGCTCATCAACCACGCTCGGGCATTCGTCCATCGGGGAAAGGGCAAGGTTGTTTTTCGGGAACGCGATGACCTCGTGGATTGATTCTTCATGCCTCATCAGCATAATCAGGCGGTCAAGTCCCGGTGCGATTCCTCCATGTGGCGGTGCTCCGAATTTGAATGCCTGAACCAAAAATCCGAATGCCTTTTCCGCGCGCTCGTTTGAGTAGCCGACAATCTTGAAAATCCTCTGCTGCAATGCCGGGTCGTTGATACGCATTGAACCGGATGCAAGCTCGTAGCCGTTAAGGACCAAATCATAAAGGTCGCCCTTTACTGCTCCTGGGTCGGACTCAAGCGTGTCCCAATATTTTTTCTGCGGAAGTGTGAACATGTGGTGCTCAGTTTCCCAGCTCTGTGTTTCTTCGTTGAATGCAAAATACGGGAAATCGATAATCCACACAAAATGGAATTCGTCGTTCGGGTTGTACAGGTTCAAATCTTTTCCGAGCTGCTTTCTTACCGCACCCATCGCGACACATGCAGTCTGCCATTTTTCATCGCTCACAAAAAGAAGAAGGTCGTTCTTTTCCGCACCGAGCTTTGAGCAGATTTCATTTTCCTTTCCCGCAAAGAATTTTGAAATGCCGCCCTCGAACTGTCCTTCTGCGTTGACCTTCATCCATGCAAGTCCCTTCGCGTGGTTGATTTTTGCTACGGTCTCAAGTGCTTCAATTGATTTTCTTGAATATTTGTCGGCGACATTTTTAACGACAAGAGCTTTGAGTCCAGACCTTTTGTGACGCTCTATGCTTTGGTCTGAATTTGCAGCCCCAGCTTTGAATGCGTTGAAATCGGAAAGCTCCGCCATAAAAGATGCGTCCTGCATTTTCAGGTCGAAGCGTAAATCTGGCTTGTCGGAACCGTAGTAATTGAATGCGTCGTCCCAACTCAGGCGGTCAAACTTTGCAGGAAGATCATAGTTCATGGTCTTTTTGAAAATGTGCTGCATCATTCCTTCGGTTGTCGTAAGGACTTCCTCGCGGTTGGTGAAAGACATTTCCATATCAATCTGCGTGAACTCCGGCTGGCGGTCTCCACGAGCGTCTTCATCACGGTAGCAGCGTGCAATCTGGAAATATTTGTCGAATCCGGAGACCATCAGAAGCTGTTTGTAAAGCTGCGGTGACTGGGGAAGGGAATAGAATTTTCCCGGGTGGACTCTTGACGGAACCAGATAGTCCCTTGCTCCTTCCGGCGTTGATTTTATGAATGTCGGAGTCTCAATCTCCAAAAATCCTTTTGACGTAAGATACTCGCGTGTCGCAAAAGTTACCTGTGAGCGGAGGATTATGTTTTTCTGCATCGGATCGCGGCGCAAATCAAGGTAGCGGTATTTAAGGCGCAGGTCTTCATTCGGGAGAACTATGGAGCCGTCTTTCTGGCGGACTTCTTCAATGCTGAACGGAAGTTCCTGTGACGTTGTGAAAATCTCTATGTCGGAGGCTTCCACTTCGATTTCACCGGTTGCCATGTCCTTGTTTATGTCTTTTTCCGCACGGGCTGCAACAGTTCCCTCAACCGCAATGCAGTATTCGGATTTCAAACCGGCGGCAATCTTTTTTACTTCATCCGAAGCCTTGTCACCGACCATAACCTGTGTGATTCCATAACGGTCGCGCAGGCGTATAAAAACAAGACCGCCCAAGTCACGTGTGCGGCTGACCCAACCATTTAATACGACTTTCTTGCCGACATCAGCTTTCGTAAGCTCACCGCAAGTTACTGTTCTCTTTGAGTTTTCCATAATGCCAGTATTTTATTCCAAAGCAAAGATTTACTCAATGGCATGGATTTGGCTGGACAAAAAAAAGACCGCCCGGATTGGACGGCCATAGATTTGCCTTGAAAAAATCACACCTTGAATCCTGTAATCATTGAGATAACCTTGTCCGCTGCTTCCTGATTTTTTTCCGTGGCCTCAAGGGTTGCCTGTGAAGCGTCCTTCATTTCGCTGATTGCAAATGAAATCTGCTCGGAGCGTTCCATGGTTTCCTTTGAGACTTTCTGGAGCAAATCAATTTTGTTGAAAAGATTCTGACTTTCGTTTTCCATCTGGTTGGATGCGTCGGTAATTGCCCCGGCTGCGTTGTTCAGAGTCTTTACCATGGTCAAAATGTTCTGCACCGCCTGGTCCTCTTTGTTCATTCCGTTCTGGACTTCCTTCATCTGGTTGTCCATTGAGGCAATACGGGAACCGACGCTCTGGAATGATTTTGTCGAGGTCTGTGATGAATCGACAATCTGGCTGATTGACGCTGTAACTGTCGCAAGAACTTTTTTGATTTCCCTTGACTGCTTTGAGGAAGTTTCCGCAAGTATTCTGATTTCATCCGCAACAACGCCGAAACCTTTTCCTGCTTCCCCCGCATGTGCCGCTTCGATTGCCGCATTCATTGCAAGAAGGTTCGTCTGCCGCGCAATGTCCGCAATGGCCTGGTTCGCAAGTGTAAGGCTCTTTGATTCGTCGGCGATTGTGAGAACTTGGGAGTCAACTGTTGCCTGGTTTTTTACACCAAGCTCCGATTCGTTAACAAGCTCGTCAAATTCGCGTGTGATGTACTGGACATTCATGTTCACCGACTTGATTGTGTCGGATATTTCATTTACTGCGGTCGAAGATTTTGCGATGGCTCCGTTCTGTTCGGAAATCCTGTCGCGCAGATGCTGAATCTCTTTTTCGACAATGCGCACGCTTTCTGAAATCTGCTCTATGTCCGCTGACTGTTCGCTGATTCCACTTCCGATTGAATCAACCTTTATAACAGCATCGTCAATCTGGCGGATGTGGTCGTTCATTTTTTCCTTTGTGCGGGAACTTGTCTTTGTGAGGACATCGGTTTCGTTTTGCAGATTTGCGACAAGAGTGTTGAGACGTTCGATTACGCTGTTGCAGTTCCGCGAAAGATTTTCAAGCTCTTTTCCACCGGTCTCTGGGATTCTTGCGGTCAAATCTGCCTCGCCCTTGGAAATCTCCGCCATGGCCCTGGAAGTTTTTTCGAGCGAACCAAAGATTATGCGAATCAAAAGCAGGATTATGACAGCACCTATGCAGAGTATGCCGAACGCGATGATTGAGATTTTTATGATTTCGCCCTTCATGTTTTCAACGAAGTCGCCAACGTTAAAATCGCATCCGACCATGCCAACCACACGTCCCGCAGAATTTTTGATTCCCTGGTATGTGCTGATTGTCCATCCCCAGTCTTCCTGTCTTTCAATGCCTGAATGGGTCTGTATTCCTTCCGTCATGGAAATGACTGGTCCGTCGCCCCATGAGCTGATGTCTTCTTCGTCACCAAGAGCAGAAAAATTGTCCTCATCACTTGGGTCGCAGCTTCCGTCCACGATATACAGATACTTGTTTCCAATCTTTGACATGGTGTAGAGATACTGGCAGTCAACTTTTGTCCTCAGGTCCAGCATCCAAAGACGAAGCTCCTCGTAGTAAGGGTCGTCTTCATCCAGCGATTTTGAGAGAGCCTCGTATTTGTCTCCGTCGATATGCTTGGCAACGCTAGAAACAATGGGGGCACCCTGTCCGGTCGCAAAAGTCTCCGCAGTCCTGTTGATTTTCTGGACCGAAAGTATTGTCACCGATGCGAGTGCGAAAACTATGTACACACCAAAAATGATGATGATTCTGCTTTTAAGAGATTTGAGCATGTATGTTCCTTAGTTCTTTTTTCCGAAGTTCAAGAGACCGCCCAGAGTGTTCAAGGCGTCCTGTGTCTCCGAGTCAATTCCAAGGCTCCCACCAAGATTTTCTGCGGCAGATGAGAGTGTGTCGGTAATGCCTGTCACAACGTCGCTGTTTTTTACGCTCTCTGTTACGGATTCCGTGATTGAGGAGACTGTCTCCTTTGCTGATTCTCCCACGCTGTTCTTGATTGAATCTATTGCGCCTGTGTAGGTGTCTGGATTTGTAATCATGTCCACGGTCGATGTGAGTGCATCGGTGATTGTGCTGATTGTGCTTGAATCCTTGATTGAATCGATTGCTCCGTTCAGCAGGTCGAGAGTGCCCGTCGTTGCGTCCCCGATTTTTGTGCCGATATCGTTTACAAAAGCGTCGAACTCATCCGTCTGTGTTGTTGTCGGTGTCGTTGGTGTCAGATTTGAGTAGCTTTCAGATGGAGTCTCGACTTCGATTTTCCCTGTCACAATTTTTGAGCTGTCAACCGTTGGGTCGTTCTCCACAACATTTCCGGCTTTCTTTGAGCATGATACGGCAAAAATTGAAGCTGCCAGAATCGGGAATATGATTTTTGAGGATTTTCTAATTTTCACAATAGACCTCCAGAGTAAAAAACTTGATAAAATCTCTCAATTTTAAAGAAAATAACTTTAAAATAGAATACTGTCAATTAGTCTACTATTTGAAGTATCTTGCTGTGAGGGCGTCGGCGAGGTACTGGGCTTTTCGGAATGTCTGCAAAATCAGCGGGACAAAAAGCGGAAGCAGAATTTTTATCTTTCCAAGCCCCTTTGCTTTCCCGAATGCGCCACGGACCAGCTGTGTCTTGATGATTCCTGAAAGCTCGTCCAAAAGAAGCGGAATGAACCTGAACATGATGCCCACCGTGAGGACAAAATATCGGACCGGGATTTTTATTAGCGCGAGGGGTGTGAGCAGTGCTGAAAGTCCATCCAGAATCTGGCGTTCGTCGGTCGTGTAGATGAAGCATCCCAAAGTGATTATGACTGTCGGAACCCTGACCAGAGTTCTTGCAATCACATCGATTTTTGATTTTGTTATTATGAGCCAGTTCCATCTATATAATATGTCGGTCGTGTCGGATGATGTCGAGAAAAACAGGAACTGAATCAGCGCGAAAATCAAAAAGAACGGCAGAAGTTTTAGATATGCGTGCAGCGGTTTTTTCAGTGGATAGCGTGCCAGAATTGCGTAGACTATAGAAAGACAGAGGGTGACCACCGAGACTATGTTGTTGCCCGAAACAAGTGAGCCTATAAAAATCAAGAGGAAGAGAGCAAACTTTATTGGCGCGGGAAGAGAACTGATTGGCGATGCCGGAATTTTTGGTGGAGCAATCAATGCGTTGCCGACATTTTGGAGTGTCTTCAGTATGCCGGAGTTTTTCATCACGGAGATTTCCTTTAGCCCCGATGATTCCGCCGGTGTCGGTGATTCCTGCGTCCCTTTTTCTTCGGTGGATTTTTTTTCGCCAGTGGCCGTAAGATTTTCCCAGACTATGCGTGAGTCGGCGAAACTTGCTTCCTCCATTCTGTGTGTGCTGAAAAGAACGGTCTTTCCAGATGCGGCAAGTTTTTTCAGGCTCTCCAGAACCGTTATTCTTGAAAGAGGGTCCAGCGCGGAAGTTGGCTCGTCAAAAATCATTATGTCCGCATCCAGCGCGATTATTCCCGCAAGCGAGAGTTTACGTTTTTCTCCGCCCGAAAGTTTGAAGGTTCCCCTGTCGCCAAAATCCCTGTACGGAAGTCCCGCAAGCTCCATTGATTTTTTGACACGCTCCAGAAGCTCCTTTCCTTCAAGCCCCCTGTTTTTTGGACCAAAGGCCACATCATCTGCGGCGTAGGGAGCAAAAAGGGATGCCTCGCTTTCCTGCAGCGCAAGAACCGGTGTATTAATAGAAAATATTTTTCCGGAATCAGCCTGACGAAGCCCCGCCAGACATTCAAACAGCGTTGATTTTCCACATCCGCTTGGGCCGGTCAATGCCGTGAGAGTTCCTTTTTTGAGCGAGAAAGAGATGCCGTTAAAAACATTGAAGCCCGGATAGCTGAAGCTTAGGTTCTCCACCCGGAGCGCCGTTTCATTTTTGTCGCTGTCCGATTTTTCAAGACTGTCCGCAAGCAGGACCGATTCGTCGCCAAAAATTGAGAGGCAGAGTTTTCCGTCCGCCATAAAATCTTCGCGTCCACCGTCAAAAATGATTTTGCCCCTTTCCATCACGATTATGCGCTTTGCCATCAACGCTTCGTCCTGGTCGTGGGTTATGTGGATTACAGTGTGTCCCTGGGAATGCCATCGGTCAACAAGCTGGAGAATCTCCGTTCTTGCCGCAGGATCGAGCATTGCTGTTACTTCATCAAGAATCAGGAGGTCGGGAAAAAGCGCAAGTATTCCGCTGAACGCAAGACGCTGGGTCTGTCCAAGTGAAAGCTCAAAGGTTCGCGAGTCGCAACGGTCCGCAAGTCCAACCACCGAAAGGCACTCCATTGTTCTTAGCTCGATTTCGCCCTTGTCCATATCCAAATTTTGCGGCCCAAAAGCAGTGTCACGTTCGACAATTCCCGCAACAATCTGCTCCTTTGGCTGCTGGAAGACTATGCCCGGAAGCACGTCGTCCCTAAGCTCCACCGACCCGGAATCTGGTTTGAAAAATCCTGCAACCATGCGTCCGAGCGTACTTTTCCCGGAACCGTTTGCGCCAAGAACGGCAATGTATTCTCCTTCCTTGATTGACAGGGAAATATTGTCCAGGGCCTTTGCGGGACCGGCATTGGAGTTTTGAGGATACGAGTAGTCTGCGTTTGCAATTTTTACCAAGTCATCATCTGATTCGAGCATACGGTAAATAATTCTACAACATTTTTCCTCTGGTGAAAAGTGATGTAAACTGCAGGATTTTGGCAGGATAATAACAATGGACTTATGCAACACAGGAGGGGGACGCGTCAACTGGGACCCGCTCATGTGTTGCATTTATCTATAGTTTTCATGCCGAAGCCCTGGGGTTAACTTCGGAACCTTGAAATTTTACAGGAGCATTGATAAAATCGCGGTATGGTTATAGCTTCTATTGATTTGAAAGACGGACATGTTGTCCAGTTGAAGAACGGCAGGGATTTGGTTTTGCAGCGCGATGATGCCGAGGCTCTCATTGCAGATTTTGACAAGTACGGCGAGGTTGCGATAATCGACCTTGATGCTGCCATGGGAAATGTTGATGAAAAGGGCAACACAGCGAACACGGCTCTTCTAAAATCCCTTTTGCGCAAGGGGAACGTCCGTGTCGGTGGTGGAATCCGTACCGTAAAGCAGGCCCGGAAACTTATTTCGCTCGGGGCTGAAAAAGTTATAATCGGTTCGGCGGCATGGAACAGGGACAGAAAATCTGATTCGGACCCGATTTTGAATTCCGCATTTCTGGAAGAACTTGTGCAGGCAATTGGAAAGCAGCGTGTGATTGTTTCGGTGGATGCAATCAATGGAAAAATTGCCCTGAAGGGTTGGACCGAGACTGCAAACATTTCTCTGATTGAGGGTGCTGTCGCCGCGGAAAAATATGCGTCCGAGCTTCTGTTTACATGCGTTGAAAAGGAAGGCTGTATGCAGGGAACCGACATGGGCATGGTCAGGGAGCTTAGGTCTTCCGTAAAGTGCCGTGTGGTTGCCGCCGGTGGAGTCAATTCGCTTGAACAGATTGTGGAGCTTGAAAAAACGGGATGCGACGTTCAGCTTGGAATGGCGCTCTATACAGGAAAAGTCAGCTTAAAAGATTCATTTATCGGCTGCCTTGATTTTGAGAAAACCAACGGGCTTGTTCCAGTTATTGCCCAGAGTGTGAATGGCGAGGTCCTTATGATGGGATACTCGAACCGCGAGGCATTTGAAAAAACTTTCGACACAGGCCATCTCACATTTTTCAGCAGGACACGCGAAAAACTTTGGACCAAGGGCGAGACAAGCGGACACTTCCTTGATGTAAAAAAACTCCGCGTTGATTGTGACCGCGACACTGTTCTTGCGACCGTTGTTCCAAATGGTGGAGCCTGCCACACAGGAAGCTGGACATGTTTTGGCGCGGACCCTGATGCCCCAAGCACACTTGAAAGACTCTACGAAACAATCTCACAGCGTTTTGCAAATCCAAGGCCCGGAAGCTATACCGCCACACTTAACGACGAGCGCGTGCGTGAAAAAGTCATGGAGGAAGCCGAGGAACTCACCGAAGCGGAAGGAAAGGACGAGGTGACTTGGGAAGCTGCGGACCTTCTTTATTTTGTTTCCGTCCTCATGTACAAGGAGGGAGTCAACTGGAAGGATGTGCTTGACGAACTTGACAAACGCCACAAGGAAAAATAGAAGCAGGCTCTAAAAACGGTGGACCCAAAATCTGCCGTTTAGAGAATACCCATCAGGCGGCATGCGGTGTTGTAGAACTGTGCGTTGGGAATCTGGAATTCGTATTTGACCGGGTAAGAATCCCGCGTGGTCGAAAGCTCGAATTTTATGTTCCCGCCCAAAATCAATGCCGCGTGCAGCTTGCTTGAAAATGTTGTGCCGAACGGAATCCTGTCCGACGTGTTTTTTGCCGTGAAAGAAAAAGTTCCGCCGTTTGAGTCGCTTATCTTGATTGTATATTTGATTGGTGTCTTTGTGCTTCCAGATACCGGCTCCGATTTTTCACCCTCATAAATCATCAGACTGATATTGTTTTTCGCACTGATTATAAAACGTGGCTCAAATGTTGCTGCCGTAAATGAAATGTCGGAATAGGTCCCTGAAAGTTTTTCCGAAGTCGTGATGTAGGTTTTTGTGGTGGGATTTCCGTTCTGGTCCTTGAAGTTTTCTATCTTCCATATACCGGTGTAGTCTGTCATGGCCTTCTGGTATTCCTCAACCTCCTGCTCCTGTTTTTCCTTCTCCAGTTCCGCCTCATCCTTCAGTATGTTGTCATAGTAGTCCCGGTACTGCTCAAGTTTGTTTGATGTAGGAAAAAGGTCCATGAAGACCGTGATGTATGATTTTGTAAGCTCGTGCTCCTTGATTGTGTAGTTGTATTCGATTTTTCCACGCAATTTGCTTTCGGTTATTGTCGTTGATTTCAGATTCTCGTTTTCCCGGATGAGTTTTTCGTTTTCGGCCTGTAATCTTCCAATCTCCGTCGCCGCGTTGATTTGGACAAAATCTCCCTGCCTGTTTTTTTTGCAGGACGGCATCGTTGTGGCAATAAAAATCGAGAGCGCAATGACATGTGCGATGTAAATATTTTTTTTCACTTTGATATAACCTCTTTTGGAGCCGCCAGTATATCATTAGATAAAAAAAAGGAACAGGGGGATTTCAAACTATTGACTAGCCACCTTTGTTTTGATAAACTAAAAAGCACTTCGGGACATTAGCTCAGTTGGTTAGAGCAGGGGACTCATAATCCCTTGGTCCTAGGTTCAAGTCCTAGATGTCCCAGCATTTTCGCAACGCTTCCTATGTTCTGGAGGCGTTTTTTTTTGCCCTTTGAAAGTTGCTTTATGTGAACTAGTGATGTAAAATAGATTGTTGGAGTAATCATGGAAAACAAAATCATTTTGAAAGCAGAAGATTTGGACGGATATCTCACGGCGGAAGACCAGAACGATTTGGCGAAGCTCAACGAGATGTTCGGTGAGACGATGAAATATTTCGAGCCGATGAACGAGGCAAAAATCATCGAAGGCTACGACAGATTGGGACACGAGATGCAGAAAATCTGCTCAAAGCATCCCAGAATCAAGGTCTACTCTTTTGAAACCGAAATCCAGGCACAGGCGGAGGCAAGCCGTGTAATCGCAAAACTCCGCGACGTAAAAACCGACCATCAGGAATTTATCTACTACAGCCAGAGAGCCTACGAGATGCTTTTCCGAATGGCATATACAAATCAGTCCACCGACAAAAAGGGACACATAATCGTAAAGACTCCGGTAAACTTTCCGGTTCAGAATTATGCGGTCCACAAGATTCCTGACATCGACCACAAAATCAACAACTCGGTCATGTGCGTGATGCTCCGTGGCGCGCTCCTCCCAAGCATGATTGTGTCAAAAGAGATTGAGGAGTTCAGCTCAAACGGCTACATCACTCCTTTCGCTCTGTTCAAAATCAGCAGGAACGATACAAAGAACGAAAACAACATGGAATACGTCCTTGATTTGGACAAGTCGTTCTTCAACCTAGAGCAGCTTGACGGAAAGGATTTGATTTTTGCAGACCCGATGAACGCAACCGGCGGCTCCCTTGTGACAGTTGTAAAATATCTTTTGGGCCAGGGCGTAAAACCAAAGTCGATTGCATTCTTCAACACGATTTCCACGCTCAAAGGCTCAATCAGAATCACACGCGCACTTGAAAACTGCACATGCTACACACTCTGGCTTGACCCTGTGATGAACGAAAAAGCATACATCATGCCGGGCCTTGGAGATGCGGGAGACAGACTGAACGGCTGCGACACAAAGGAACATCCGCGCAACATAATCCAGCTGCTTTCCGATTACGGACACAACATTTCCAGCCTCTACCGCTCCCAGATGTTCGAAATCGAGAGGACTGTGCTGGGGTAGGGAGAAAATGATAAACATCCCATAATTGATGTATGAGACATCAATCATGGGATTGCTATTCTATTTGTTGATTACGAGATTTTCTGTTTCTTTTATGTTTCCTGTTGTACAGTCAATTTTGTATTTATGACTTGGAAGGAATGTGTAAGAACCTCTGTCTGTCCATTTGCTCCAGACTTTTGTTCCATCCTTTTTCATGTAGTGGTATCTCGTGGAATATTCTAGTTCTCCATATTCATCCATGTCTTGTGCAGGTGCATAGTCTGCATCTCTGGTAAACGTTGTTTTTTCCACATAGTATTCCATTCTTCCAACATCGGCTTCACATCTTCCAACTGAATTTTTATCTGAGTCACGTTTTCCATGCCCTACCTGTATGGTTGGCTTTGAGAATGTAGTTCCGTATGGGTTGGATTTTTCGCTTTCCCCAGCAGAGTTTACAGCTGTGACACAATAGAAATAGGAGTTTCCAGGTTCTATATTTATTCTTAAATCATCGTATGCTGTCGAATTGATATTCGATGCGATTTTTGTGTAGCTTGAATATTTGGAATTTGCTCTGTACACATTGTATCCGCTTGCTCCTGTCACTGCTCTCCATTTTATTGTAAGCCCCCTTTTGTTTGTTGTGAACCCAAGAGACTGCATTGATGGTGCTGAAGGAACTGTTACATAGCTTCCACTGGAGCTGCTTCCGGACCCACTTCCTGAACTTCCGCTGGAGTTTCCACCTTTAAGGGTTGCCAGTTCGTCTTGTGTTGGGAAGAAATACCATCCCGATGCATAAGATTCGCTCAGTCCGTTTTCATTCTTTGCAAATACAAATAGGCAAAGCATATTTCCCGCCCACTTATCAAATGTCAGCGGAATAAAAAAATCGTCTTCAACATCTGTTTCGCCCAGTTTTTTCTCTGGATTGAATTCAAAGGAATTGATGCTGTAATAAAACTCATAAGAAGTAGCATCGGCAACATAGTCCCAGTTGACCCACAGTCCATCGTAGTCTTCATCATCGAAAGTTATTAGATATGATGGAGCTGTTGGGAGAGGAGCTTCGACGGTAATATTCGATACAGGTTCGTCTTCCGCCGTCGCTGGATCTTGCCTGTTTCCATTGTCACTTCCACCACTTGATACATTTTGCTCACATCCAATGAACAAAAGGCCAAGCCCTAGAATCAGACCAACAATTTTGGACAGTTTTTTCATAAAATCTCCTTCTGCCGTTACATAATTCAGTTAATTTCAGGAATTTTGCTGGTTCATGCAATAGCAAGTTTAAAGTAATAAAAATATAACAATATATTGACATATTATTTTAAAATGTCAAGTGATTGCTAGTGATAAGTTGAAAAATACTTGCATAAAGTTATAAATATGACAGAAGATGAATTGCAGACACGGGTTATAGAAAATATAAAGAGTTTGCGAAAAAACAAAGGACTTTCCCAAGAGAGACTTGCTGATAAGGCCGATATTTCAAGGCAGATGATGAATGACATTGAGGGGCGTAGACGCTGGCTTACAAAAGGGACTCTCGTAAAATTGGCAAATGCCCTTGAAGTTGATGTCTATGAATTTTTTGTTCCTTCAGATAAAGAGAATCCAGTTGCAAAAACAACTTATGATATTATTACAAAAAAAGTAATTGAGCGCGTTAAGGAAGCCGTGGATAGAACATTAGAAGAAATTTGACGAATAAACACAGTGACACAAAATGGCACTCTGGGGAAATGTGTGGTATAATGTCTGCATGGAAAAGAAAAACAATAAATTGCAGGCGGGAAGAGAAAATCACACAAAACCCCTGAGGCTGCTCAAAATTGAACAGGCAATACAGAACCTGAGCTATCCGAGTGTGGAGAGGCTGCAGGAGGAACTTGAAGTTTCACGCAGGACCATTCTCCGTGACATCGACGAGCTGAAAAATTATTACAATGCGCCGATCGAATATGACCGCACGCGCAAAGGATATTATTACAGCGACAAAACTTATTTTGTAAAAAACATGCTGCTGTCCGAAAGCGAAATTTTTGCGGTGGCCGGAATCTTGCCTCTAATGGAACGCTACAACAATACTCCGCTGAAAGACACAATCACAAAAGTCTACGAAACCATTTCGCTGATGCTCCCGAACCAAGTCGAAGTGCACTCAAGTTTTATGAATGACGTTGAGTTCATCTCAAACCCGCTCCCGATAATCGACGAGGAGATTTTCAATCAGGTTTTCAAGGCAACGAAACTCCACAAAATCATCCGCTTCGATTATCGCTCGATAAGTGCGACAAGCTACAAAAAACACGAACTGCATCCCTACAAGATTTTCAATCAAAAGGACGACTGGTACATCCTGGGATATTCACCTGAGCGCGAAAAGTTTACGACCTTCTCCCTTGCACGCATGAAAAACATAGAGCTTGAAAATGATTTTACGCCCGACCCCGGCTACAGAAAAAAGATACACATCGACCCTGATTTTGGAATCTGGAACAACGAAAAAGCGTCACAAAAAATCGAGCTGCTCTTCGACAAATTCGTGAACACATACATACTCGAACGCACTTGGCACAAAAAACAAAAATGCCGCCAAAAACGCGACGGCTCCGTTTACCTGAGCTTCGAATCCAACCAGCTGCAGGAAGTCTTGTTCTGGGTACTCAAATTCGGCTCATCGGTACAAGTCCTGAATCCCCCGGAGCTTGTGGATATGTACAGGGAAGAGCTTCGGAAGATGAGCAAGATTGCTTTTGGCGAAGGATAATTTTTTTCTGCGGTGTCATTATTTGGCACTGTGGGGTCATGGCAAGTTTACGGAAAATATGCGTCGCACTTGGGTGTGAGATTGGTGATATTATGGAAGTGAACGGTGGGGCAGAAAAATGAGCGATATTTTTGACATAAAAGAAATGACAGAAGAAGATATAAAACTTCAATTGGCAATTGTAGAAGCAAAAGACAATAATCATTCATCTCCTTTTGGTCTTCGATACGTTTGACTATAAATTTATAAAGAAATATGCTATAATATTTTCTATGGAATTAAATAAAAAAAATACCTGGTACATTCCATTTTTATATGGATTTGTAGTTTTTGTTGCGAACTCTATTGGCTCCAAAATACCGGTTGCTTCATCAATAAATTTTGAAGCACAAAATTTTTCAAATTATCAGAATCTGGTTTCACAGCATCGCTTGGCTGTTTCTATTGTTACATCTTTCTGTTATATAATTCCAATAGTTCTTTGTTGCTGTTATGCACTTACAATAAATGCAAAAAATGTCCGAAAACGTTTTATTAACCTGCCGATTGCCTATGCCTCTATCAGTATAAGCGGATGGATTTATTATTATCTTGCAGAGATTATTTCGCTTTTAATCAGCAAAAAATATCTTTATATCACAATAAAAAACATTTTACTGGTTTCCAGCATGTACATATTCCTTGAGTGCCTCTTTAGTTTCACCCTTGGATTTTTTATTATGGAAACTCTGCATCGAAAGATTTTTCTTCCCCGCTTTTTTCCTGATGGTAAGATTGCAGCAACCCCAGGGCTCATAAAACCTTCGAATAGATTTCTTTTTACGGTCTTCTATATTTCCGTAAGCGTCTTTCCGATTAGTTTTATAAGCTTTGCCTATTTCACCAGCATAAGTTCAAAGCTGGGTGAATCTGATATCCGCTTTATTGTTTTCCTGATAATAATTGTCGTGCTTGATATTGTTATTCTGATTACTTTCCAGCAGTACTATTCATCACCTCTGAAAAAACTGAAGGAAGGAACAGAGAAAGTTAAAAAGGGTGATTATACAAACCGCGTTAAAATTGTAAGCAACGATTCCTTTGGCGAACTTGCCGACACCTTTAACGACATGATTACTTCAATTGATTTGAATAATAAAAAGATATTGGCCGTCCAGAATTCAATCTTGACCGGAATGGCAACTATGGTTGAAAGCCGCGATAATTCAACCGGCGGTCATATCAAAA
>JAEEGL012729535.1_pt1 | contig 27879 bp, 22 predicted proteins | sample 9134231 | NCBI WGS metagenome assembly JAEEGL01 (sample SAMN16246548, study PRJNA631951) | gut metagenome | biome: gut microbiome; feature: rumen; material: fiber-attached | host: Bos | place: Iran: Karaj | collected 2018-10
AGAACCTCCTCGATCGTAAGCCCAAGGCTCTTTCCGGTGGACAGAGACAGCGTGTTGCCATGGGTCGTGCAATCGTTCGTAATCCTAAGGTATTCCTTATGGATGAGCCTCTTTCAAACCTTGATGCTAAGCTTCGTGTACAGATGCGTATAGAGATTTCAAAGCTTCATCAGAGACTTGAGTCTACTATCATCTACGTTACACATGACCAGACAGAAGCTCTTACACTCGGTACTCGTATCGTAGTTATGAAGGATGGTGTTATGCAGCAGGTTGCTACACCTATCGATCTTTATACAAAGCCAAATAACCTCTTCGTAGCCGGTTTCATCGGATCACCTCAGATGAACTTCCTCGATGCTCAGGTTATCAATGATGGCGGAGATGTTAAGCTTGTATTTGGTTCTTATTCTATTACTCTTCCTGAGTACAAGGCAGAGAAGGTAGTAGAAGGCGGATATGTTGGTAAGGAAGTTGTTTTAGGTATTCGTCCTGAAGATATTAAAGATGAGGAAATCTATGTAAGTACAGGTGAAGACAATGTAGTTGAAGGAACTGTAAGAGTTTACGAAATGCTTGGTGCAGAAGTATTCCTTTACTTCAGTGTTGAGAATCATGATATTACAGTTCGTGTTAATCCACGTACTACAGCTCGTCCCGGTGACACAGTACCTATCGCTTTCGATACTTCTAAGATTCATGTTTTCGATAAAGAGACAGAGAAGACTATCACAAACTAAAGTAAACAACTTTTATAAGTTGATCGTGGAGTGGCCGCTTTTGCGGCCACTTTTACTATTTTAACTATTTAAAATATATTCAACTTTTGAAAGGCGGTGTTTACAGATGTTAATGCTACTCATGAAATCAATTCCTGAAAGCATCAGAAAAAATTTTGGTACATATATACTTTTAACACTCTTTGTAACGGTAGGAATGTATCTTGCCTCTGCTACGGCTGGGATTACATATTCCTATGATACTGCATATAAGGAGATTGCTCGTGTGTCAAATATTGAAGACGGTCAGTTTCAGACGTCTGAGCAGTTGGAAGATAGTAAGGAAAAGCAAATCATTGACGAGGGAGCAGTTCTGTATGCCTTTGGATATAGCGGGATAGAACTTACACTTGAATTTATTGGAAAGTTGATTGTTTTCTCAATAATTTCGGCGGCGGTTTGTCTTCCGGCTGGATATTATTTTTCAAAACTAATGATGCCTGAGTTTGTTGCTTCGACCCCTATCGGACTAATGATTGATTATCATATGTCAGAGTATCTAATCAATTTTGCGATTGTAGTTATTATTATAGGACTATCTGCGATTCCGGGATTGATAAGGATAATAAACACTAACAGTTTATATTATTTAAGAAGCAGAGAATAAGGTTTATAAGACGATTAGAGAATATAAGAAAATCTAAAATTGTTGAATTAGAATATTGAGAGTGAGGAAAACGCTATGTATCTTGAAGTAATAGATGTGAAAAAAAGTTATGGAAAAGGTGAAGGAAAACAGCAAGTTCTCAAAGGAGCAAGCTGTTCATTGGATAGAGGAGATATGGCTTCAATTATCGGATCCTCAGGTGGTGGAAAATCAACACTTCTTAACTGTATAGGTGCTTTAGAGGTTATTGATGAGGGAGATATAAGAGTAGACGGAAATTCAATTAAAGGTTTGTCTAAAAAAGATTTAACTAAATTCAGACGTGATAATATCGGATATATCTTTCAGTTTTATAACTTGCTTACAAATCTGAATGTTCGTGATAATATCAGAACAGGTGAAAAACTTACAGATCAGCCGATGGATTACGGAAAATTAATTGAATCACTTAACTTAAAAAATCTAGAAAAAAAATATCCGGGTCAGCTTTCCGGAGGACAGCAACAGAGGGTTGCGATTGCAAGAGCATTAATAAAAAATCCCAAACTCCTTCTTTGTGACGAACCGACAGGAGCTTTGGACTCGGCAACAGCCAAGGAAACACTTGTTTTATTGGAAAAGATTAATGCAGAGTTTGGAACGACTATTCTTATGGTTACGCATAATCAGGCGATTCCTGCCATGATGAAGAAGAATTTTGTCATGAAGGACGGAAGAATCATTGAGCAGATAATAAATGAGAACCCCGCTCCGGCAGATACTCTTGAGCTTTAAGAATCTTTATAATCATATATAAACAAAAAGCTTGACCTGTGGATATTAGAATGATAGTATTCAATATGGAAAATGCTATTTTTCACATAGTTTATAAGAGGGGAGTGCTTATGAAGATATTAGTTACAGGCGTGGCAGGGCAGCTCGGTCATGATGTGATGAATGAGCTAGCCAAACGTAAGATAGAGGCTATCGGAAGCGACCTGGCAGAAAGCTATTCTGGAATACAGGACGATAGTCCGGTTGTAAATATGCCTTATGTTTCACTGGATATTACCGATAAAGAAGCTGTTTTAAAGGTGATAGAGGATATCAAACCTGATGCGGTCATTCACTGTGCAGCTTGGACTGCGGTTGATGCAGCAGAAGATGAAAATAACAAAGCCAAAGTATTTATGATTAATGGTGATGGTACAAAAAATATATCTGATGCATGTAAGAAAATAGATGCAAAGATTATGTACATAAGTACTGACTATGTATTTGACGGACAAGGAGAAAAACCGTGGGAGGCTGACTGCAAGGATTATAAGCCGCTGAGTGTTTATGGTGAATCCAAGCTTCGAGGAGAACAGGCTGTATCCGAAACCTTAGATAAGTATTTTATAGTACGTATAGCATGGGTGTTTGGACTTAATGGAAAGAATTTTATTAAAACCATGCTTAGCGTTGGAAGAAGTCATGATGAGGTAAGAGTGGTTTCAGATCAGATAGGAACTCCGACTTATACCTATGACCTTGCAAGACTGTTAGTGGATATGATACAGACAGATAAGTATGGTTATTACCATGCTACTAATGAAGGTGGCTATATCTCATGGTATGATTTTACGGTTGAGATTTACAAAATGGCAGGACTTAAGACAAAGGTTATACCTGTATCAACAGCAGAATACGGTATATCAAAGGCTGTCAGACCGTTTAACAGCAGGTTGGATAAGTCTAAATTAAGAGAAGCAGGATTTACACCGCTTCCTGACTGGGATGATGCGCTTAAGAGATACTTAGAAGAAATAGATGAGATTTAACTCAGTCGGAGAAATCCTCAACCTCTAGGTTAAAGCGCAGGTTGAAGGATTGACAAACTATAATCAGTCGGGGTTCAAGCTCCGAAAGAGAATCCTACACTTTTTATGTAAAGCTAAGGTGGTGGATAAAAAACATGTCTCTAGAGCGAGACTTGAATATATATAAAGAGGAAAGAAGAGGGAAAAATGGGAAAATATTTTGGAACAGACGGATTTAGAGGTGAGTCAAATGTAAATCTCACTGCAGAACATGCATTTAAGGTTGGAAGATTTCTAGGTTGGTATTATGGAGAACTTAAGAAACAGAATAATGACAACTCCAGAGCGAAGGTAGTTATTGGAAAAGACACCAGACGTTCGAGTTATATGTTTGAATATAGTTTAGTTGGAGGATTGGTAGCTTCCGGAGCAGATGCCTACCTTTTACACGTTACTACAACTCCTTCAGTAGCCTATGTAACAAAGATTGATGATTTTGATGCGGGTATCATGATTTCTGCAAGCCATAATCCATATTATGATAATGGTATCAAGCTTCTCAATGCTCATGGAGAAAAGATGGATGAAGATACCATAGCTCTTATAGAAGCTTATCTGGATGGAGAACTCGAGCTTTTTGGTGAAAAGTACACAGAGGTTCCTTATGCAAATCGCGACAGAATCGGACGCACGGTAGACTATGTTGCAGGCAGAAACAGGTATATCGGATATCTGATTTCCCTCGGTATACATTCTTTTAAAGGTAAGAGAGTAGGCCTGGATTGTGCAAACGGTAGTGCATGGAACATCGCAAAGTCAGTATTTGAAGCACTTGGAGCAAAAACATACGTTATAAATGCAGCGCCGGACGGCTATAATATCAATGACAATGCAGGCTCTACACATATTGAAGTGCTTCAGAGATACGTAGTAGACAATAATCTGGATGTTGGATTTGCCTATGATGGAGATGCTGACAGATGTCTTTGTGTAGATGATAAAGGAAATGTTATAAGCGGAGATCATATACTTTATATATGCGGACTGTATATGAAGGAGTGCGGAGAGCTCCCTCATGATACAGTAGTTACAACTGTTATGTCTAACTATGGCTTATACAAAGCATTTGACAAAAAGGGAATAAGATATGCAAAAACTGCTGTAGGTGATAAGTATGTATATGAGTACATGAGTAATAATCACTGCTATATAGGCGGAGAGCAGTCCGGACATATAATCTTTTCAAAGTATGCAACAACAGGTGATGGTATACTTACCAGTCTTAAGGTTATGGAAGTCATGCTGGCAAAGGAAAAGCCACTTTCAGAGCTTTATGATGGATTAAAGATATATCCTCAGGTGCTTGAAAATATCAGAGTTCAGGATAAGACACTTGCCCAGGACGATCCTGACGTTCAGGCTAAGGTAAAGGAAGTTGAGGAAAAATTAGGTGATACCGGACGTATCTTAGTTCGAGAGTCAGGAACCGAGCCACTTGTAAGAGTGATGGTTGAAGCACCTGAACTAGACACCTGTAAAGAACTTGTAGACAGTGTTATCGAGGTTATCAAGGCTAAGGGACACGCTGTTGAGTAAAGATAATAAAAAAAATAGAGAAAAAAGAAATGGAAACTTCTACTCCCCTAGTGGATTATGTAAAAAACTACATAGAGAAAAAGCCCATTAGAGCTCATATGCCGGGACACAAGGGAGTGGATATCCTAGGTTTTGAGAAGTATGATATAACAGAAATTGCCGAGGAGCTCTGTCTTTATCAAAAGCCTGAAGGGGTTCTAAGGGAAAGCATGGAAAATGCTTCGTACATGTTTGGCTCAGGCGCGACGCTGTACAGTGCAGAAGGCTCAAGCCTTGCTATAAAGACTATGCTTGCAACTGTACTTACGACTTATGATAATAAGAGAATAGGCGAAAGTACTAAGGTTTCTCGCAGACCCTATATACTCTCGGCGCGAAATGTCCACAAAGCATTCTTAGATGGATGCGCACTTCTGGATTTGGATGTAACATTTTTGTATCCTAAATCAGGACATATATGTGAAAGCAACATAAGTCCGGAGAGTGTGGATAAAGCCCTTGAAGATGCAGGAAATAGCCTTCCGATAGCAGTTTATGTAACTTCTCCGGATTATCTTGGATGTATAACAGATATTAAGGGCATAGCAGATGTCTGCAAGTCGTATGATTTGCCATTACTTGTTGATAATGCTCATGGAGCTTACCTTCGATTTTTGGACGAATCCATACATCCCATACAACTGGGAGCGGCGATGTGTGCAGACTCCGCACATAAGACACTTCCGGCAATTACCGGAGCCGGATATCTACATATATCGGGAGAATATGTAGATAGATTCAGGGATGCTGCTCATGAGTATATGGGTATGTTTGCATCCACAAGCCCATCATTTCTTATAAGTATGTCTCTCGACAACTGTAATCGCCTTCTTTCGAAAACGTTTAAGGAGGATTTGATGCAGTGTATAAACAAGCTTAATCAGCTGAAAACAAAGCTTTCAGAGCAGGGAATAAATGTTAGAAAAAGTGAGCCTCTTAAGCTTGTTACAGAGCATAACATGGGAAAAGAAAATGCTGTAAGAGAACTGAAAAAGTTCAGTGTCTATCCGGAGTTTACGGATGATAACTTTGTTGTTTTTATGATATCTCCGTATAATAGTGATGATGAGCTTGAAATTATAAAAAAAGCACTTATAGCTATGAATGAGTGCAACAGCAAAAACAATTATTCAATTCCCATATACAGGGCTCATGAAGCAAAGAGAGTAATAAGTATCAGGGAAGCTGTATTTTCTAAAAAAGAATTAATCTCTGCTATCGAATCTTTGGGAAGAATATATGCAGACACATCCGTAAGTTGTCCACCGGCAGTTCCCATAGCAATATGCGGAGAGTTGATAGATGAAGAAATGATAAGAGCATTTCAGGATTATAATATAGAAAACGTAAGAGTTGTACAACTTAAATAATATAAGAGGAGGGTTTAAAGCAAATGACAGAAATAAAAGAGTTTGGTGTATCTAAGGATGGGAAGAAAGTAACCAAGTACACAATTAAGAATTCCAAAGGAATGGAAGTGTCGGCCATTGATCTTGGCGCTGTAATTACTAACGTAATTGTTCCTGAAAAGGACGGAAAGAGCCTGGATGTAGTGTTGGGTTATGATAATTGTGAGGGTTATAATACCAATGTTCCCAGCTTTGGAGCGGCAGTGGGTCGCTGTGCCAATAGAATTTCAGGCGCACGCTTTACCTTGAATGGCAAAGAGTACAAGTTAGATGACAACAATAAGGGTAACTGTCTTCATAGTGGCTTTAACCGCTTAAACTTCTTTATGTATGAAACAGAGACAGGAAGCAGCCAAAAGGGAGAGTATGTAAGATTTCACAGAGTAAGCCCACCTGAGGAGCAGGGGTTTCCCGGAAATCTGGATTATTCCATCACTTATACATTAACAGAGGAAAATGAGCTGATAATAACTTACAACGCTACTACCGATGAAGATACTGTATTAAATATGACAAATCACTCCTACTTTAATATCGGACCCGGTGGAGAGGCGGGCGAAGAAATATTTGGACTTTTATTAAAGGTTAATTCAGGTTTCTATACTCCTGTAGATGAGAATATCATCCCAACAGGCGAGATTAAAACCGTAGAGAATACACCGCTTGATTTTACAGATTTTAGAGTCATAGGAGATATGCTTGAAAAATATAAGGGAACTGATTGGGAAATTGCAGGCTACGATCATAACTATGTCCTTAACAATGATGGAAAGCTTGTAGAGGCAGCAGAAGTCAGAAGTCAGGAGACAGGTATCTCCATGAAGGTTTATACAGATTTACCGGGTGTGCAGCTTTACACAGCACCAACTCTCTACGAAGAAGGCGGAAAGGGAGGAAGAACTTATAATAACAGTACGGCAGTCTGCTTAGAAACCCAGTACTTCCCCAATGCTATCAATACAGAAGAGTTTGAATCACCTGTATTAAAAGCCGGAGATAAGTATGAATCTGTAACTATTTACAAATTTGGTTTGTTTTAATGGCTTACTATATTAAATTGTTACAAATATTAACTAAAAATGTATAAAATTTATGATATTTTTTAATAAAATTCACACAAAAAACACATAATTTCACAAAAAAATGTCTAGAAATAGGCATTTTTTTGTTGACAAGCCCAAGCTGTATTGTTATAATGCCTTATGTAACATTTATGTAACAATTATAAAAATTGGAGGATATCATGTCTAAAGTAATAGTGAGAAGAGCAATTGGGATAGGCGCTGCTTTAACACTTTCTTTGGTATCATTTGCAAGTTTAAGTGATGCTACAGCATCTATGATGTGTACCGAGACCGATATGGCCGGTATAGGCGTAGCATTGGATGATTACTATGTAGCACAGTATGGTGATGAAGCTGCTACAGGTTCTGCAGTAACTGAAGTTACTGAGGAAGAAGAGCAGGTTGATGAATCTGCTTCTCCAAGTGCAGAGGCTATAGAAGTTGATATTACTGATGCTATTGACAAAGCTAATCAGGAAGATGATGTTTCGTTAAGTGAGACAACAGAATCTGTTACTGAGGAAGATAAGGAAAGTAAAGAAACAACAGAAGAAGTCAAGAAAGCTGATAAGGAAGAAGCTGACGTAGTAAGTCCTGCAGCTGTAAAAGACGATTCTAAGGACGAAGAGGATAAGAATTCCGATAAGGATGATAAAACCGGTCCGGGAAGATTTATTACAGAGAAGCGTTTCGAGGATGTTGGTATTTCTATCGCAAGCAATTATGTAAACGTTAGAAAGAAGCCATCAGAGAATGCTAAGATTAAAGGTAAGCTCTATAGGGGCTGCTCAGCAGTTATCAAGAAGAGTGAAAAAGGCTGGGTAAAGATTGAGTCAGGCGATGTAAAGGGTTATATCAAGAAGGAGTTCCTTGCTATAGGTGAGGATGCTCAGGATATAGCTGCTCAGTACATGAAGAGATACGTACAGGTTAAGGACGGAGTTGTTACATTGAACGTTCGTTCAAAGAAGGGTACTAATTCAACAATTGTTACCCAGATACCTGAAGGTGAGATGTACGAAGTTAAGGGAAGTGCTACACATTGGGTTAAGATTGACCTTGGTGACGGCGATAAAGGATATGTAGCTAAGAAGTTTGTTAAGTGTAAGGTTAGATTTAAGCATGCTATATCTCTTAAGGAAGAGAGAGCAAGACTTAGAGCTAAGAGAGCAGCCCAGAGAGCTGAGAGAAAGAGACTTGCAGCACTTGCAGCACAGCAGGCGGCAGCTCAGCAGGCAGCAGCTCAGACACAGACTACAACAACACAGACACAGACAACTACGACACAGACACAAACCACTACACAGACACAGAGTTCTACAGCGAACAGATCAAATCCTGTTGGTTCAGGTGGATCAAGCAGTTCAAAGAGTTCAGGAAAGCCGGCTCCTGTAGCAAGCTCAAATGTTGGAGCAAGTGTAGCAAGTTATGCACAGAAGTTTGTTGGTAACCCATATGTATATGGTGGAACAAGTCTTACAAACGGAACTGACTGTTCAGGATTTGTTATGAGCGTATATGCACAGTATGGATATTCACTTCCAAGAACTGCAGCAGCTCAGGCAGGAGCAGGAAGATCTGTAAGTCTTTCAGAATTACAGCCTGGTGACCTTCTCTTCTATTCAAACGGAAGTTATATTGGTCACGTAGCTATGTACATAGGCGGAGGTTCAGTAGTTCATGCTAGTAACCCAACAGATGGTATTAAGATTTCTACATACAATTATAGAACACCATCTTGTGCAAGAAGAATTGTAGGTTAATGTATTACATAAATGTATATTTTCACCGGAGGGCGTAAGCCCTCCGGTTTTTTGTCTATAGTCTTTCAAGATATATGGATAAATCTGTAACGAGACCATCAGCTATACTATTTTTATTATTTCCTACTGCTCCATGCTTCCGTCTGCTTTATTGCTTTCAACTGCTTAATGCTCGACTACTTTGTGTGTTTATGTAGCATATCCCAAATTATGACCGCTCTGGCTAACGCAAGGGCGAAAAACAGGGGTGGCGTTAGCCACAAAACATGATTTTAACTCAGTCGGAGAAATCCCCCACCTCTAAGCTAGATCGTAGGTGGGGGGTATTGACAAATTATACTTACAAAAGCTCCGTGAGTGATGCGAATAGTTAGCTTTGCTAACTATTGGATTCGGATAGGTAAATGTCTGCTAAATGCAGCCAAGAGATGTAAAACATCTCTTTGAATCACGGCGCGCAAGACTCGCAAGCGAGTCTTGACATCAAAAACCGACTGACCCTGCTAACGCAAGGGCGAAAAACAGGGGTGGCGTTAGCCGCTCCTCAAGTTACAGAAATTGAAGAATTGTGTAGACAATTAAATGCAAAAAAAATATATTAAATAATAGTTGACATTTAAAAAATTGTGCAAATATGACAAAAATTCGAGAATTAAGAATATAGTGTAAATCAAGAGGAATGTCCATTTTAACGAGCTTATAGAAGTTTAAAAAATACAATTAACGCATTCAAGGGAGTTATCCACAATTTTATTCACATTATCCACATTTTTAAGGCTTTGTAACAAAGTGTTAATATTTTAACCGAAAATATGTTTTGTAAAAGTTGCCGAATTTTTATTTTTTTGAATTAATATTTGGATTTATAATTGTAATACAATTCAACTCAATCGTAGTTCAAAGTCCGACTTACTTTGATTTCCGTCCCACAGCCAGAACTTTTGACTAAACCCTTCAAAAATTCTGGTCCGTGCAGGGTGACAGAGGGGAGAGAACCATCCTAAATCGCAGATTTTCTTAAAAGGGATGGTTCTGGGGTAACCTCAGGTGGGAGAGAACCATCCTAAATCGCAGATTCTCTCAAAAGGGATGGTTCTGTGATAACCTCAGGCGGGGGTGAACCCTCCAAAATCACAGATTTTCTCGAAAGGGATGGTTCCGAAGCTAAAATTTCCTACCTAGATTATTCTTGCACAAACTTTTAATAAGTAATATAATAGAGAAGCATATAAGTTTCATCTTGTGTGACGGATAAAAAAGGGGAGCTTGTATAACTTGCTGAGAGGAAGGTGTTGCCTTCGACCCGGATAACCTGATTTGGATAATGCCAACGGAGGGATCATAAATAATATAAATATTATTAGATATTTATATCTTATGGACCGCGTAAGCGGTTTTTTTATGTCAAAGAACGTTATAAGGTAAATACAGTTATGTAAGAGAAATCTGATATAGTTGAAAAAACTTCAATACGGAGGTAGTGTGAAAAATCACGCTGATGCGATGAATTTTTCGCAAACAACAAGAGGTTGTTTAGCTATTTGTGCCGAGCCAAATAGCTAATGATCCCCACGAGAATTTGAGAATCTCGTGTGGTAACTCATACCAGGTGCTCGGTATGGAGGAAAATATGGTAAAAATAAACGGTGAAATGAAAGATTTTGCGGGAAAGAACATAGCGCAGATGCTTTCTGCTATGGAGTATAATGACAGCAGAGTTGCTGTTGAAGTTAATCTCGAGATAGTGCCTAAGGCTGAATATGATGCGCGAATTCTAAAAGACGATGATTCAGTAGAGGTTGTTAGATTTGTTGGAGGAGGTTGATAGGCTTTGGAGACAGGAGATAACAGGATACCAACAAGAGAAGAGATGTATAAAGCCCTTGAGGATAGGATGGGCAGTGAATTGCAACAAAAATTTTTAAAGGCTTCAGTGGCAATCTGTGGCTTGGGAGGTCTGGGATCCAATATTGCCATATCCCTTGCCAGAGCTGGTGTAGGGCATCTCCACTTAATAGACTTTGATGCGGTTGATATTACAAATCTAAACAGACAGCAGTACAACGCTGATCAAATAGGGATGGAAAAGACCAAGGCTCTTTCAGAAAACCTAAAGAAAATTGCGCCCTACTGTGAAGTAAAAGCAAATCATATTAAATTAACAAGAGAAAATATACCAGATAATTTGTCGGATGTGGATATAATTTGCGAAGCATTTGACCAGGCAGAACAAAAAGCAATGCTTGTAAATACTGTAATTGAAGTATTCCCGGAGAAATACATCCTTTCCGGTTCAGGTATGGCAGGGATGCAAAGCGCCAATAGCATAAAAACCAGAAGAGCAATAGGGAAATTATACATATGTGGAGATGAAGTGACAGATGTGGATGACGGAATTGGATTGGTGGCACCCAGAGTGATGACCTGTGCATCTCATATGGCTCACATGGCTCTGAGGATTATTGCAGGAGAGTGTGAACCTTGACCTAAAAAACATATTCATTTTAGAATCATATAAGGAGAACAAATCATGAATAAAACAGATGATAAATTAATACTCGGAGGGCATGAGTTTACCTCCAGATTTATACTTGGTTCAGGCAAGTATTCACTTAACCTTATCAAGGCAGCAGTTGAGTATGCAGGGGCTCAGATCATTACCCTGGCAGTCAGAAGAACCAATTCCAAGGAAAATGAGAACATATTGGATTATATACCCGACAATATTACGCTTCTTCCTAATACTTCAGGAGCAAGAAATGCAGATGAAGCTGTGAGGATAGCCCGACTCGCCAGAGAGCTTGGATGCGGAGATTTTGTAAAGATAGAGATAATGAGAGATACAAAGTATCTGCTTCCTGATAATTATGAGACTATAAAAGCAACAGAGATTCTTGCAAAAGAAGGATTTGTAGTTATGCCTTACATGTATCCTGATTTAAATGTAGCGAGAGACCTAACAGATGCGGGAGCAGCTTGTATCATGCCTCTTGCATCACCTATAGGCTCTAACAAAGGATTATCCACAAAGGATTTCATACAGATACTTGTGGATGAGATTGATCTGCCAATCATAGTAGATGCAGGTATCGGTAGTCCCTCTCAGGCTTGCCAAGCCATGGAAATGGGCGTTTCTGCAGTTATGTGTAACACTGCACTTGCAACAGCAGGCGATCTTCCGGTTATGGCAGATGCATTTAGACAGGCAGTGATAGCAGGAAGACAGGCTTACCTTGCAGGGCTTGGAAGAGTGTTAACCAGAGGGGCATCTCCTTCGGACACCCTTACAGGCTTCCTACGTGACTAATAAATATATATAAATCAGGAGAAGTAATAAATGAGTTCACAAGTAGACAATCGTTATTTTATAGATTCCGAGACACTTTCCGAACAAGCATTGAAAAAGAAACATAGTCTCGAAAGCGACCCTTCTGTAAGAAGTAACCATATGGAATATATGGATGGTATGGAGAGAATAAAATCCGATATAATGGATAAGGTATTATATGAGATGAATAATTATGATTATTCTGTATATACCGCAAAAGATGTTATGAGGGCACTTTCTAAGGAACACTGTGATATAGAAGATTTCAAAGCGCTTCTATCACCGGCAGCAGAGCCACTGCTTGAGCAGATGGCAAAGAAAGCAAGACTCGAGACACAGAAGCACTTCGGTAATACAGTATACCTTTTTACACCCCTCTACATAGCCAATTATTGCGAGAATTACTGTGTTTACTGTGGTTTTAACTGCTACAATAACATAAAGAGAATGAAGCTCAACATGGAACAGATAGAGCATGAAATGGAGATTATCGCAAAAAGCGGTATGGAAGAAATACTCATTCTCACAGGTGAAAGCCATGCCATGAGTAGCATAGAGTACATAGGAGAAGCCTGCAAGCTGGCAAGAAAGTACTTTAGGATGGTAGGCGTAGAGGTGTATCCTGTAAATACCAAGGATTATGAGTATCTTCACGAGTGTGGAGTCGATTATGTAACTGTATTTCAGGAAACTTATCAGAGCGACAGATACGAAGAACTCCATTTGTTAGGTCATAAGAGGATATTCCCATATAGATTTGAAGCACAGGAAAGGGCTTTGATGGCCGGTATGAGAGGTGTGGCAGGTTCTGCGCTTTTGGGACTTTCTGATTTTAGGAAGGATGCATTGGCGAGTGCTTTACATATGTACTACCTGCAACGAAAATATCCCCAGGCTGAGATATCTCTTTCATGTCCGAGACTAAGACCTATAATTAATAACGAAACCATAAATCCCCTGGATGTGCACGAGAGGCAGTTATGTCAGGTTCTCTGTGCATATAGAATATTTATGCCTTTCTGTGGTATAACGGTTTCTTCTCGAGAAAGTAAGGAATTTAGGGATGGAATAGTAAAGATTGCTGCAACTAAGGTGTCAGCCGGCGTTTCGACCGGTATAGGCGATCATGAGAGCAAGTACACAGGTAAGGAAAGTGAAGTAGCTGAGGGCGATGAACAGTTTGAAATAAATGATTCAAGAAGCTTTGATAAAATGTATAAGGATATGTCAGACGAAGGCTTGCAGCCGGTGTTAAATGACTATTTATATGTCTAGAATATTATACTGATAAGTGCATAAGCTGTCTTGAGCCCGGTGTTAAATGACTATTTATACGTTTAGAACTCTGTATAGATTAGAAAGATGATTATTTAGCTGCTTCATTTATAAAAAAACTTAATATTAAAGTATTATGAAAAATCTTTTGATTATATTTTGAGAATATGTTATAATGGAATTACTTAAAAAACTGTGATGCAATCATGTTCATAAAAGCAATGAGGAGGTATCATTTTGTTATTATCCTACGGAAGCCATTGTTGATATTTACGCATGTTAAGGGGTTTGACAAAACAGTTTTGATATACTTACTCAAAGTCACTTTTGTTCGTGCAGACTATAAGGCACACTGTCTGAGGACTGATTTTGAAATAAGTGTTAATAAATCAGAAAGGATAAGTATGATTTTTGCTTCTGTACATATCATACGGGTGATAATGATGCAATACATTATTAGTGGAAAAAATATTGAAATTACAGATGGTTTAAGAGGAGCAATCGAGGAGAAGATTGGAAAGTTGGAAAGATATTTTACTCCTGAGACAGAGGTTCATGTTACTCTTAGTGTTGAGAAGGATCGTCAGAAGATAGAGGTTACGATTCCTATGAAGGGTAATATAATCCGTGCTGAGGAAGTAAGTAATGATATGTATGTATCTATTGATTTAGTGGAGGAGATTATTGAAAGACAGCTTCGTAAATATAAAAATAAGATTATTCAGAAGCAGCAGAATGCAGTTGGTTTAAGCAAGGCATTTGTAGAAGAGGATATCGAGGATGATGAAGATATTAATATTATCCGTACAAAGAGATTTGCTGTAAAGCCTATGGATCCCGAGGAAGCTTGTATACAGATGGAGCTTTTGGGACACAGCTTCTATGTATTCAGAAATTCAGATACAGATGAAGTAAATGTTGTATATAAGAGAAAGGGTCATACTTTCGGACTTATCGAGCCGGAGTTCTGATCTTATACTTCTGTTATAAAAAAAGAGATATAGTGCTTTCTCATCTTTGTAAACTATCAAAGGTGTTTAAAGCAGCTTAAAGAGGAAAAGGTAGAAAAAAGTAAGGATGCAAGAGGAGTTTAAAGTACTTTCTTTTGCATCCTCTTTTTTTACGCTTTTATTAAATTTGTGCAATTTGCACAACGAAATATTGACAATCGAGATTCATGATGGTAACATTGTTACAGATTTTTGATATGTAGTTGGGCATATCTTAAAAATACTTTTATATTTAAGGAGGATGATCAAAGATCATGAAAGGTACAATCAAAAAAATCGTTTCTTTAACTCTCATTATGGCATTGGCTTTATCAAGTGTTATCCTTGTTAAGAAGGAAGCTTCTGCTAAGAACTTCAATGCTTGTCTCGTATTTCAGACAACAAGCTTCTTTAACAGAGATGGCTTAGATGCAAGTAACCATGGAGATTGCATTAAGCAGCAGTCAAAGGAAATTGAAGGAACATCTTGCAAGGATGCTGTAATTTCAGGTAAGAAGGGTACAAAGACTTACACTGTAAGCATCACAGGTTTCAACAAGCTTAAGTATAGCGACTCAGAGTTATTCAATCTTCTTTATGTTGATACAGATCTTGAGAACAACACAAAGAAGTACAGCATAACCAATATGGTTGTTAAGTTTGATGGCAAGACTGTTAAGACTATTAAGAAGCCTTTTATCACAGACAAGGATGGAGCTGATAACCTTCAGGGTATTGCAGTTAATACTTACAATGAGGGAGATGGAAAGGGTAAGCTTAAGTGGCATCCTAAGACAAAGCAGCTTCCAAAGAAGTCTATCGAGATTACATTTGATGTAACTATCAAATAATTAATTAAGTACAAAGAGATTATGTTGGATTAAAAATTAGTGTTTCGCACTTTATGTGCAATTTTATGGGTATATTTTTATGAGAAATCATATTAATATAAAAAACACATATTTTTAATTTAAAGGGAGGATTATTCCGATGAGAAAGTCAATTATCAAAGCAGTTAGCGGGGCAGTACTTGCTCTCACATTAGCAGTTTCAGCATTAACACCAGTTGCTTCTGCAGATGCAGCTAAGTCATACACATGCGAAATGAAGTATATGGACGATGCGTCTATAGTTACATCTTTCGGTTCTAACGGAAGTGTATGTACAACAAAGGTTGCTAACAAGAAGGGTACTGCAAGCTATGCACTTACTCTTGAGAGATCAAAGTGTGTTAAGCAGGATACTGATACATTAAGTCCTGCAAGCCAGAAGATTGGCTATACACGTGTTCTCTGTGTCGACATTATCGATATCCTTAAGGATTATGGCAAGGGCATCAAGAGTGCAGCTAAGAAGAAGGTTAAGCCAACTACACTTAAGTACTCTAACGTTGCTATTTATGTTGATGGTAAGGCTGTAAAGATTAACGCTGCTAAGCTTGATCAGGGCTGGATCGAAGATGATACAAAGAACTATCGTCTTGATATCTGCAATATCTGGAACAGATCAGCAGAGAACTATGATCAGTCTACACTCAAGGTTAAGAACTGCTGTGTTAAGACACTTAAGGCCTTCAACTTCAAGAAATCTCTTAAGGTTACATTTGATTTCACAATCAAATAATTCACAGCATATCTAATATGTGTATTTAATGCGAGAGGCGCCTGTTTTCGGGCGTCTCTTTTTTTAGGTGCTTTTTTTGCTTATTTCACTTGTTTATTGGAGTATTATAAGGTATAATTATCCCAAATGTATTTAGCGCGTGGCTAAAGATGTACATAGATTTTGCTTATTACAAAATAATACATAGGTAAAAATAAAACCGATATAGATAGAAAAAGGGGGACTTACTTGATGAGACTCGTATCTTGGAACGTAAATGGCATAAGAGCATGCATAAAAAAGGGCTTTATGGATTTTTTTAATGATATAGATGCAGATATTTTTTGTATACAAGAATCCAAACTATCGGAGGGACAACTTGAAATGGATCTTCCGGGCTATAAGCAGTATTGGAATTATGCTGAAAAGAAAGGGTACTCCGGAACTGCAATCTTCACCAAGACAGAACCTATCAGTGTGCGGTACGGAATTGGCAAGACAGAGCATGACCATGAAGGAAGAGTTATAACGCTTGAGTATGAGGATTTCTTCATGGTGACGGTTTATACACCAAACTCTAAGCAGGAGCTTTTAAGACTCGATTACCGCATGGTTTGGGAGGACGCATTTAGAGAATATCTTAAAGAATTGGAGAAGCAGAAGCCTGTAATTGCCTGTGGCGACATGAATGTAGCGCACAAGGAAATAGATCTTAAAAATCCTAAGACAAATCATAAAAATGCAGGTTTTACCGATGAAGAGAGAGATAAGTTCAGCGTACTTTTAGATTCAGGCTTTACAGATACTTACAGATATTTCTATCCTGACACAGAAGGCGTGTACTCATGGTGGTCATACAGATTTAAGGCCAGAGAGAAAAATGCAGGATGGCGTATCGATTATTTTATTACTTCAGGGGTATTGGATGATAAGCTTACAGGGGCAAAGATACATACGGATATTATGGGGTCCGATCATTGTCCGGTAGAGTTGGATATCGATTTATAGTCGATATAAATTATGATTGGAGAAGTCTATGAAAAACTTTCAGTTAAGAACAAAACTAATGATGATGGTAATAGGGATTGTGTTAATCTCTACCGTATGGGCTTATGTGATGTATAAAATCAGTAATAAGAGGCTTGCAAATGATTTTATACGGGAAGAAATTAAAAGTATTTCAATTCTCGGGAGTGAAACAGTTAATCTTGAGATAGGTAATGAATGGAGTGAGCTCTACGCGCTTTCTAACAGTAAATCTTTTAGCGATGAAGATGTAAAAGTAGAAAAAAAGGTAGATATACTCTCTAATTACACAAAAGAAGATGAAGACATACTGGGAATAAACTTCGCAGATGTCAATGGATTTGTAGAGACCAGCGAAGATGGTAAGCATGTCTCAGACGAATCATTTTATAAAGAAGCAAAAAACAATGGTAATTCGGTATCGGACGTACATAAAATAGATGGTGTAGATGCTGTTACTATATCTATACCGGTAATAGATGAAGGTGAGTTTAAGGGGGTTTTATATGAAGATGTTAAACTGAGTTTTTTTGATGCAGCTCTTAAGGCTACAGTAACAAACGAGAGTGAGGCAACCTTTCTTTTAGATTCAAAAGGTGAATTGGTAGTTAGTAACATCGGCAAAAAGGCTGTTACTGATAAGACAAATAATAACATTAAAAATGTAATCAAGTCCAAAGCAAAAGAAGAAGCCTTTACTTTTAAAATCAATAAAAAAAGTGTTATGGGTTATTGTAAAAAAATATCAGGCTCTGATTGGAGTCTGGTGGTAACCGTACCCGAGAAAGGGCTTTACGAAGCAGGAAGCATAGATAACATATTTATAGTGATAGCATTTATTTTTCTTATAATAATAGGAGTTTTAGCTTATTTTGTAACCGGTTTGCTTATAAGTCCTGTGAAGATGGTAACAACAGAGCTTATGCATATGGCGAACGGAGATTTCAGTCGTGAGATACCTCCTAAGGTTCTCTTAAAGAGAGATGAAGCCGGAAAGCTGGCAGGCGCCATGCAGAAGGTGCAGTTCTCCATGGGTAGAGCTATAAGAGATGTAAGAGATGCAACGGTTGTTGTTGATGGTAATGTCCAAAATCAGCAGGAGCGTATAGGTATTCTTTTATCAGAGATAGAAGGCATAAGTGCTACTACTCAGGAACTTTCAGCTACATCTGTTATGACAGCCGCTACCACACAGGAACTTAATACTACAGCAGAGTCCATAGGAGAAATGGTAGAAAATGTTGCGAGGACTGCAGAAAACGGCTTAAAGACCATAGAACTCATAAAACAGAGAGCTGAAAACCTTAAGAATTCAGCGATTGAAAAGAGAGATACATCCATGGTAGTCCTTGAAAATACACAGAATACCTTAAGAGAGGCACTAGATGAAGCGAAGGCCGTGGATAAGATTAATACACTGTCCAATACTATACTTAGCATAGCTGAGGAGACCAATCTTCTTTCACTTAATGCAAGTATAGAAGCTGCAAGAGCGGGTGAAGCAGGTAGAGGATTTGCAGTCGTTGCTTCTGAGATAAGCAAGCTTGCAGACAGCTCAAAAACCAGTGCTGCGCAGATTCAGGATGTAACAAACGAAGTAATTGCATCTGTTGAGAATCTTTCAAGTTGTGCAAGCAGTCTGCTCACTTACTTAGATACAACAGTTCTCAAGGATTATAACTCCCTTGTTAAGACAGGGGAGCAGTACAATAACGACGCTATGGAGATGGATAATATCGTAGGTGAATTTAAGAATGTTACCGAAAATCTGAATATAAAGATTGAAAACATGATAAAGGCTATTAACGAAGTAGCAAGTGCAAACAACGAATCAGCAAAGGGTACAAGTGAGATTGCACACAATGCAAACTCTGTCGTTGATTCTGCCAATGAAGTGGTGAGCTACTCCAACGAAACCATGGATTGCACCAAGAAGCTTGACGAGGTGGCAGGAGTATTTAAGCTGTCATAGGCAAGTCTTTACGTCTTTTCTTGCTACAGTCATAATATGTTCACAATTTAGATTTATAATAATCTTGCTTTTGATACTTTAGATTATGTTTATATCTAAAGATACATAAAAATTTATAAAATCAAATTAATCGAGTAGGTCAGAGCTTATCTGCCCTACTCGATTATTTACCATCAAGTACTACAACGTATGTTATAAGGAGATTGTTTTGAGTAATAAGGTTAATAAAGAGGAAAAAAGTGTTTTAAAGACTCTTCTTGCCGAGGTAAAGGAGTATAAGTTTGTTTCCATACTTACCCCCATACTTATGCTCGGAGAAGTAGCGATGGAAACCATAATACCAAGAATTATGGGACTTATAGTGGATGAGGGAGTTAGAAAAAGTGAATTATCTACGTTGTACATCTTAGGAGCGGTTATGATCGTTGCGGCGCTTCTGAGCCTGTTTTTCGGTGTTGCAGCCGGTGTATTTAGTGCTAAGGCATCAACCGGATTTTCGAAAAATCTGAGGAAAAAGATGTATGAGAATATTCAGACCTTCTCATTCTCCAATATTGATAAATTCAGCACTGCAGGTCTTGTAACCAGGCTTACAACCGATGTTACCAATATCCAGAATTCATATCAGATGGTGCTTCGTATGTGTATGAGAGCACCTGCAAGTCTTATATGTGCCATGGCAATGTCGTTTTACATAAGTCCTCGTATAGCAAGCATTTATCTTATTGCAGTAGTCTTATTATCGATTGTTTTGGCTATTATCGTTCGTTTTGCTATGAAGTATTTTAAGGCAGTTTTTGAAAAGTACGATGATATGAATGCAAGCGTGCAGGAAAATGTATCGGCGATAAGAGTAGTAAAAGCCTATGTACGCGAGGATTATGAAAAGAGTAAATTTAAAAAGGCTGCACAAAATATTTATAAGATGTTTGTAAAAGCAGAAACCGTAATTGTATTTAACTCACCCGTTATGATGCTTACTGTGTATGCCTGTATACTTCTCATAAGCTGGATAGGTGCAAAGCACATAGTTGGCGGTACACTTAATGTAGGGGATCTTTCATCTCTTTTAGCTTACTGCATGAATATACTTATGAGCCTTATGATGCTTTCATTTATTTTCGTAATGATTTCCATGAGTATTGCTTCAGGAGAGCGTATAGCAGAGGTAATAAATGAGGAAGCAGACATAGTTAATCCCGAAAATCCTGTTATGGAAGTAAAGGATGGAAGTATAGTATTTGAAAATGTATCATTTAAGTACAATAAAGATGCAGAGGAAAATGTGCTTAAGAACGTGCAATTAGAGATAAAATCAGGGGAAACCATAGGTATTCTCGGAGGAACAGGTAGTGCGAAGTCAAGTCTTGTTAATCTCATAAGCCGACTTTATGACGTAACCGAAGGAAGAGTTTTAGTGGGAGGAACAGACGTTAGAGATTATGATTTAAAGGTGCTTAGAGACCAGGTTTCAGTGGTATTGCAGTCCAATGTTCTTTTTTCGGGAACAGTATATGATAATCTTCGCTGGGGTAAGCATGATGCAACTGATGAAGAGTGCGAAAGAGCCGCCCGTCTGGCATGTGCGGATGAATTTGTACAGAAGATGCCTGATAAGTATAATTCACATATAGAGCAGGGTGGAAACAATGTATCCGGTGGACAGAAGCAAAGGCTCTGTATAGCCAGAGCACTTGTAAAGGAACCTAAGATACTTATATTAGACGATTCCACATCTGCTGTAGACACCGGAACAGATGCTAAGATAAGAAAAGCATTTCGTGAAGATATACCGGGAACCACAAAGATAATTATTGCCCAAAGAGTAAACAGCATTATGGATTCAGATAAGATAATCGTTATGAACGAAGGTAAGATCGATGCATTTGCAAGTCATGAAGAGCTGTTAAAAACCAATGATATCTACAGAGAAGTATACGAAGAGCAGACTTGCGGTGGCGGAGATTTTGATCAGCAGTGATTAAAACAGATTGCTTATAGTTACAGCTAATAATGATCACGCACAGTTAGTAGTTAAAAATATAAACATACGAATTCAGAGAATACAGAGGTAGTTTATGTCAGAGAAAAAAACTATTGAAAGTAATGTTAAACCGGCTAATGGTCAAGGCCCGGGAAGAGGGCCGGGACGCGGACGAAGAAACATGGGGCCAAGACCGAAGATAGAAAACCCCGGAAAAATATTTAAAAGAATAATGGGATATGTGGGAAAAAAGTACATGTTCCAATTTATAGCGGTACTGGTGCTGATAGTTGTGAGCGTCCTTGCCAATGTACAGGGAACGCTTTTTACTCAGCGTCTTATAGATGATTACATATTACCGCTTATGTCAAGTCCTACGAAGGATTTCACACCGTTACTAAATGCCATTGTAAAGGTTGCGATTTTTTATGGAATAGGTATACTCGCTACATTTGGCTTTAATTACATAATGGTATACATAAATCAGGGAACTCTAAAGAATCTCAGAAATGATTTGTTTGAGCATATGGAAGGACTTCCAATCAAGTATTTTGACACGCATCCTCATGGAGATATCATGTCCATATACACCAATGATATCGACACACTGAGGCAGATGATAAGTCAAAGTATACCGCAGCTTTTTAACTCTGCCATAACCATAGTCAGTGTACTTGTTTCTATGATTATGCTTAGTAAGGCGCTTACCGGAGTTACCATACTTATGGTAATAGTAACACTTGTTGTATCAGGAAAGCTTGCGGGATTGTCAGGCTCCTACTTTTCTGCTCAGCAGTCAGATTTGGGTACTCTGAATGGCGAAATCGAAGAAATGATGCATGGACAAAAGGTTGTAAAAGTTTTTAATCACGAAGAGGAAAATCTTGAAAGATTCAACAAGATGAACGAAAAGCTCTATAATAGCGCATTTTCCGCAAATAAGATTGCGAATATAATGATGCCTGTCAATGCCCAGCTTGGAAATCTAAGCTATGTTATATGTGCAATAGTAGGAGGAGTATTTACCATAACAGGTGTGACAGGGCTTACAATCGGACAGCTGGTAAGCTTCCTTACATTTAACAAATCATTTTCCATGCCCATAAATCAGGTAAGCATGCAGTTTAATTCAATTATCATGGCTTTAGCAGGTGCTCAGAGAGTATTTGCCTTGCTTGATGAGGAGCAAGAGGTAGATGAAGGTTATGTAGAGCTTGTTTCTGCTAATATTGACGAAGAGGGCAACATAACAGAGACTGATGAGCATACAGGAAAATGGGCTTGGAAGCATTATCATAAAGCAACAGAAACTACCACATATACCAGGCTTGAAGGTGGTATAGTCTTAGATGGAGTTGATTTTGGCTACACTGATGAAAAGATGATACTTCATGATATAAAGCTTTACGCAAAACCGGGAGAAAAGATAGCGTTTGTCGGTGCTACCGGAGCAGGAAAGACTACTATAACAAATCTTATTAACAGATTTTATGATATTCAGGATGGAAAAATCAGGTTTGATGGTATAAATATTAATAAGATAAAGAAAAAGGATTTAAGAAATTCTCTTGGTATAGTTCTTCAGGATACTCACCTGTTTACCGGAACTGTTATGGAAAACATACGTTACGGCAAGCTAAATGCCAGTGATGAAGAAGTTAAGGCTGCGGCACGCCTGGCCAATGCAGATGGCTTTATCCGTAGACTTCCTGAAGGATACAATACTATGCTTAAGGGTGACGGCTCGAACCTAAGTCAGGGTCAAAGGCAGTTACTTGCCATAGCAAGAGCAGCTATTGCCAATCCACCTGCTCTTATTCTTGACGAAGCTACAAGCTCTATAGATACTCATACCGAAAAGCTAGTACAGGATGGTATGGATAAGCTTATGTCCGGAAGAACCACATTTGTTATAGCCCACAGACTTTCAACCGTAAAGAATTCAGATTGTATCATGGTCTTAGATCAAGGAAGGATAGTAGAGAGAGGAAACCATGACGAACTTATAGAACAAAAGGGATATTATTACAGATTATACACAGGCAATGCCTGAAATATAAAAATTAAAATGTTGCATTAAGTATGTTTTTTTTCACGTATTTTTTTTAGGATAAGATCATACTGTATGTACATTTTCTGAGTTGTATTTTCAAGCAGATAATAGTGGCTTATGTAAGGTATAAGGAGAACCAGCAGTCCTATTAACAGAAGCACATACCAGATTTGATGAGTTACGGTAAGTCCGAGGAGAGTGATAAATGTTGCGAGTGCAAATAAAACCGTAACCAGCAGATGTATAAATCTTTCATGCTGAAAAAAAGCAACCTGTGTAAGATGTTCTTCTAAGACATCATCCCAGTCTGTATCAGGGTTATCTTCCTTTAGTAATCGTTCAACTTTTTCATAATAATCAAGTATTCTTTTCTTCATATTGGCTAATCTCCTTTTGATTCTTAAGGATATTGTAACACATAATTACACAAAATAAACACATTTTTGTACGAATTTTTACATATTTTTGACCTAATAAAAACAAATTCTTACGATATTATTACGACCATAGAAAGCAAACAAACATTACTTTCTAAATTTTTTAAACCTACAATCTATAAAAAACTATGTAGTATTATCGTTTAAGACAAGTTACAATTCTTACGATTAGAGAAAACCTGGAATAATAACGGAGGTGATTTTATGGCTTACAATGAATCTTTTAACAGAGTAGAGAAGAAATATCTGCTTACTAAAAAGCAATATAATAAATTCATGGAAATTATAGAGTCTCATATTGAGAAAGATGAGTATTACTTCTCAACCATAAATAATATTTACTATGATACCGGAGATTTTGAACTCATAAGAAATTCTATCGAAAAACCGGTATATAAGGAAAAAATGAGACTCAGAAGCTATGGAACACCTGATAGCGACACCGATGTTTTCTTGGAAATAAAGAAAAAGTTTGATGGAAGGGTTTATAAGAGAAGAGTTTCCATGAAGCTTTCGGAAGCAATTGAGTATATGGAAACAGGTAAAAAACCTGAAGGTGAAATCAATGAACAGATTTTTAAGGAAATTGATTTTTTCAGAAACAGGTATGACATAGAAGGTAAGATGTTTATAGCTTATGACAGACATGCGTATGTTGGCATAAGGGAAGAGGGTTTACGTATTACTTTTGATTCTAATTTAAGAGCCAGAGAAGATGACTTAAAGCTTGAGAGCGGAAGTGAAGGAAGAAATTTATTTGAGAATGATGAAAGACTTCTCGAGATTAAGTGCCTTGGAGCTTATCCTATGTGGCTTGTAAATGCATTGAATAATTTGGAGATTTATCCAACTTCATTTTCAAAGTATGGCTCATTTTACAAGAGAAAGATTCAGGAAGAAAGGTACGGAATCAAAATTAATGGTTACGCTCAGCAACCTGAGTTTATCAGAAAAACACACACAAAGGAGGGATACGTATGTTTGATAGCATAATTAATCTAGCGACTGCAACATCTACAGGATCAAGCTTAACAATCCAATCAGCACTTATCTGTACATCTGTTTCTATTGTTTTAGGCTTTATAATTGCAATTGCGTACATGGTAAAGACAGAGTATACCAAAAGTTACATAGTTACACTTGTTCTTTTACCCGTACTTACACAGGTGGTAATTATGATGGTAAATGGAAATCTCGGAACAGGTATAGCAGTTATGGGAGCATTCTCGCTGGTTCGTTTCCGTTCTATACCGGGAGGCGCTAAGCAGATACTTGGAATCTTCTTCGCCATGAGCATAGGACTTGCAACAGGCATGGGATATATAACATTTGCAATTGCAATGACTGTGATTATAGCACTTGTTATGATTATATTAAATATATCTTCATTCGGAAGTAAGAAAAATAAAACAAGCAATCTTAAGATTGTTATACCTGAGGATGTAGATTATTCAAATATTTTTGATGATCTTTTTGATACATATACAAGATTCAGCGAATTAACAAGAGTTAAGACAACCAATATGGGCACAATGTATGAATTAAATTATAATGTTATACTAAAGGAAGACGGTAAGATGAAGGAATTAATTGACGATATCAGAAGCAGAAACGGAAATCTGACTGTGGTTTTCAGCAGACTTCCGGAGAATATAGAGGAATTGTAATTTGAAGTGAATGTAGCAGTAATTCTAAACCTCTGCATCGGCAAAAAAGATATCGGATTTTTAGGAAAGAAAGCCCCTTCCGTTGTTTAAAGCAGGAAGGGGTTTAGTATTTAGAAAAGGGGGAAATATTATGAGAAGAAGAGAGATAGCGATTATTTTATCAGTAGTTATGGCGTTTTCTGTGTGTTTATCTGGATGTTCGAGTAAAAAGAGTTCAAACTCAAGCAGCTCTTCTGTTACAGCACAAGCATCATCCGGAATAGTTGAGACCGAAGCTAAGTCATATGATATATCCGATGCCACAACCATTAGTTTTGGAGATGATATCGAGATAGATGGAGAAGGAGCGGAAAGCTCTGATAATAAGGTTAGCATAACAAAAGCAGGAATTTATGTATTAGAGGGCGAAAGCGATGATGCGAGTATAGAAGTAGAGTGCTCAAAAGAAGAGGATGTTATCCTGGTATTAAAGGATGTAAGTCTTCAAAGTAAAACAGGCCCTGTTATCAATTGCATCCAGAGTAATAAGCTTATTATAAATCTTTATGAAGGTACGAAAAACTCACTTTCGGATTCTTCGGATTACTCAGACGAAGCTGTTGAAAATGATCTTACAGCAGCTGTTTACTCAAAGGATGACTTAACAATTAATGGCGCCGGAGAACTCACTGTTACCGGTAATTATAAGGATGCGGTCAGCACAAAGGACGATCTTAATATAAAGAGCGGAACTATTAGCATCACAGCAGCAGATGATGCACTAGTCGGCAAAGAATCCATAGAAATTACAGGTGGAACCATAGATATAAAGGCTGAAAATGATGCTATAAAGAGCACAGAGTACCAAGATACAGAGAAAGGTTTTATAACCATAGAAAATACTAAACTAACTATAAATGCAGGTGATGATGCAATTCACTCTGAGCTTAATATAACCATAAACAGTGGCGATATTAGTATCGAGTCCTGCGAAGAGGGTATGGAAAGTCAGAATATTACTATTAATAACGGAATTATCAATATAGTAGCTAAGGATGATGCAGTAAATATAACAGAAGCAGGAACAACTTCATCTGAAGAGAGCTTCGGAGGAGGCTTTGGTGGTGGACATTTCCGTGAAAATAGCGATAATAATTCAAGTGATACAGATAATAAGGACAACACCCAACAGAATTCAGGTAATACAGATACTCAGGATAATACTCAGAAGAGTTCCGATGAAGGTAGCGGAGACATGGATAATCCACCACAGAGACCAGACGGAGAAAACTCAGACATGGGAACCCCACCACAGAGGCCGGATGGAGAAAACTCAGACATGGGAACTCCACCACAGAGACCGGATGGTGAAAACTCAGACATGGGAACCCCACCACAGAGACCAGATGAGGCTAATGCAAATACAGATGATTCCACACAAAATCAGGATGAAAGCAGTACAGACTCTAAAACTGGTAGTGAAAATACCAGAAAAGATTGGTTTGAAAAGGGACAGAAAGACGGTTCAAATTTTGGTGGAAGAGGTGGCATGATGGAAAATGCTATCGACGGAACACTTACTATAAATAATGGAATTATCACTATAGATGCTGGTGGTGACGGACTTGATTCAAACGGAAATCTGATAGTTAATAACGGTATTATAACAGTATCAGGTTCTGAAAATGGTGGAAACTCAGCAATTGACGTTGCAGGAACAGTAGAGCTTAACGGTGGAGAGCTATACGTAAGCGGAAATCAGGGAATGGCTGAGAGCCCTGGAAGTACAAGTCTTTCATATATTGAAGTCAGAGGAACAAGCTTTAGTGCAGGAGATACCATAAAAGTTACAGATAAGAAGGGTAATGAAGTATATTCCTTTAAAGCAGCAAAGAGTGGTGACTATATACTTGTAGCCGGAGAAGATATAGAAAGCGATACCACGTATACTGTAAAGATCGGTAGTGAAGAAGTAGAAGCCCAAAGTTGAAGCACACTTTAGAATGCCTCTTATAAAGTTATTTAAAAACGTCTAAAGATTTCATTGATAAATCTTTAGGCGTTTTTATATAAGTTTGTGTAAAGGTATTGTAGGAGTATTAATAAATGTTTTTTTTTCATCAACGGAAAAACCTTGAAACTGTGGTGACAATTCATGCTTTGCATGAATTGCGGAAAGATGGTCACAATGAGTCAATAACTTAAATACCATCTTTCAGAATCATTCTCAGTCCATGTCCATTAACCTTTCTAAACTCCTACAGTAAAAAAGAAAGAACAAGTTTAATTGTTTTAGACATTACTTTTTATTAAATGCCTTTCGAAATTACATTAATAAATATATTTATAAAATCAAACGTATATGTTACAATACATATTTAGATAAAAAAATAGACTAACTATTAAAAGTCAATAGTAAAACAGTAATTTTTGAATAAAACATCATGAGATGTTTTATATAGCCTAGAGGCAGGCTTAAGCCTCAATCAGTACCTTGAAAACTGCATGACAAATAGAGCATCTGTAAAG